>VFQQ010000543.1_pt1 | contig 72106 bp, 141 predicted proteins | sample 3512341 | NCBI WGS metagenome assembly VFQQ01 (sample SAMN10412373, study PRJNA504923) | tailings metagenome | isolation source: Relicate 2 Philex TSF1 revegetated site | place: Philippines: Tuba, Benguet | collected 2017-08-29
CCTGCATCAGGTCGTCCATCAGCAGGTTGGCAGCGCCTGCAGATTAGGGAGCGAAGGCTGCACAGTTCACGTTCAATCAATTGACCTTTGTTGGGTCGTTCATCAGCAGGTCGGTGGTGTCTGCAGAGGAAGGAGAACCAAGCAGCTTCCCAAATCGAGCATGGGCAGCTGGGAGGGCAACCAGTTTGCTGCGCTACCAACCTGAGCACCCACTCCTGGGAAGCTCTACCCTGAACAACACGGCCAACCCAGGTCCAACACAGCTCACAGCCCGCACCTAGATCTGAGCCGTCCAGCCATTCGCCCACGCTCTGCAGCATGCCCACTGCACAGTCCAGGTCTGTGGGCAGTGGTTCCTTGATCTGTGGTGGGAGCGGTGGAGCACCGATGGGGATAGGTTGTGGGGGAAGGGCATGCAGCATGGGCAGCAAGCCATAAACATGTCATGCCACTCAGCATTCATACCACTCGCCCATGCCGATGACCCATGGTACTACATGGGCATGGGTACAGTACCGCCCCCATGCATGCCATTGCAGTGCATGGCGCTGCTTCAGCTCGTGTTGGCCAGCGCTCAAGCCACCCCCACCATGCCAGGCAACCAAGCCATGCCCACCCCAGAGGCCGCCCACTCACATCCCACAGCAGCTGCTCCAGGCAGTCAAAGATGACCGTCTCGGGGATGGCATCAGCCAGGAACAGCTCACACAGCAGGCTGCACACCGCCTGGCGCTTGGCGCCATCGGCCGCCGCTGCGGGGCATGGTGGGGCGGCATGGGAGGGCATGAGCGAGCATGGCATGAGACGGCATGAGAGCAAGAGCGCGGCATGGGCGCTGCGGCACGGAGGGCATGAGAGGGCATGGCATAAGAAGGGCGATATGCATGAAGCAGCACGAAAAGGCGGCATGGGCGAGGCAGCATGGGAGGCATGAGAGGGCATGGCACGAGAAGGGAGCGCAACGTCCTTGAAGCAGCATGAGACGAGGGCAAGGCAGCATGAGAGGGCGGTATGAGAGGGCGGCATGAGCAGCAGCAGTGCGCCCATGCCCATGCCAGCATGACATGCCTGAGCCAAATAAATGCGAGCATGTCTCAGTGCATGTACCCCGCAGAGCAATGGCCAGGGAGGCTTCATGGCAGGCCCATGCCAGCACACTGCGCTGGTGCCGACCTGCCTGGATATTAACCCCAAACTACAGCATGAGTGCCGTGAAAGCTGCCATTTCAAACCAACCCTGCCGCTCCACCCACCCGCTTCAAACTGCGAGCTGGCATCGCTCAGCAGCACGCGGCGCAGCACACGCCCTGACTCCGGCGGCAGCTCCTGCAGCAGCCTGCAGGCAGGGCCAAGCGGAATGCCAAACTCTATTGTCATGCGGCGCATCAAGAGCTGTATACAGCGGCAGGCATGCCCTGCCGAGGCAACGCCGTACATGTGTCTCGCTACAGACCAGGCGGTTGGCATGACAATGCCACAGGGCGCTCACGATGCAATGACGGCCGCACCCTCTGCCGGGTCGGCCAGTCCCTGCAGGCCGGCCAGAGTGAGGATCACAGGCATGAGCTTGCAGCAGACACAGCACGGCCACAGCACGGCGACAGGGGCCTGCGGCAGTCCTGGGCGGGCAAGGTGGCGGCGGAGCACGGCGCCTGCGAGCGGCGGCGGCGGCCCGGCGGAGCTCACCGCGGCGTACAGCTGGTGCGAAAGCGGTTCCAGCGCCCCGCTGTCGTCACCGCCCTTGATCCTGTCCAGCAGGGCTGCCCAGCCGCCCTCTGGGAGCCCAGAAGGGAGGGGCGCTGTCTCGGCGGTCGCCATCGCTGCGTATGCAGCTCAGATCATCCTCTGGACACCGGATCGGACGTTTCGGAACTGTCAGATGGGCGCGGCGTGATGGAAATGGGCAGTGAAACCATGTTGCCTTCCTGCTGGCAGGCCCAGCACGGCCATCAAGCGACCAGCAGCGCTGCAGGGACATCCGATCGCGCATTGGGTTCCGCGCTACACCCCCATCGAAGCCCAGAGCAGAGCCCTGATGCGTTGAGCAAGCCATGGAGCACGAGGCGAGCCGTGGCTCGACCCCCGATGTAGGGGAGGTCCAACAAGAGGATCTGCAGCCAATTAGCGGTGCCGGAACAGGCAGCCAGGACTTCGGCGATGGGGCCGACAGTGGCGGCAGCGCAGAGGAGGCGGAGCAGCGGGTCGGAGAGCTGCGTGACGAATTCTTGTCGACACTGCAGCGATCGGCCGATGAGGCCCACAGCCTAGGCGGCGCCGCCGACGGTGCCGCCGCCGCCACTACAGCACCAGGCAGCGACGAGGCAGCCGGGCAGCTGCAAGCCATAGACGACATTGAGGAGGACGAGGAGGATTTTGAGGATGTGGAGGACTTTTTGGAGTCAGCTGGGCTGGGCCAAGGGGCAGAGGGCGCAGCAGCGGACTCCGCGGCAGCCCGCCCCGCTGCGCAGGCGGCGCCCAGCAGCAGCGGTGCATCGGCAGCCTTCGAGGGGCCCAGCACATCTGGTGCTTCCCTACAGGGCCACCCACTGGAAGGCCTGGACGACGACCCGGACGCCATTGATGCAGCCATCGAAGCCATGCTGGCCAAGCATGAGGAAGCGGCAGCCAGCGGCAGCGGGGAGGGCAGAGGCGGCGGCGCCGCCAGCCTGCTGACCAACCTGCTGAGCCGGGTGCAGGGCGGCCTACAGAGCGGCCTGCAGGGCGGCTTGGAAGTTGGCCGGCAGCTGGTGGGGCAGCACGTCAAGATCGGCGAGCGCGCGGGCACCAGCGCGCAAGAGCGTGCCAAGATGAGGCAGCAGCGCTACCAGGCGCCGGCCAAAGAGAAGAAGATGTCCATGCGGTGGGTGCCCCTCCGCTGGAGGGCTGGGTGCTTCATGGAGGGGGACATGCAACAATCGTGCTGCATGAGCAAGCACCAGCTGCCATGTGGAGCCAGTTGGCCATGTTGCTGGGTTGCCTTGTGCCCGGCTGCCTGCCTGCTGCGCATGCTGCGGCAGTGTGAGTCTGCAAGCGACTGGGCGTGCCGTGCCCTTGCACTTTGCACTCTGGCTGGCCCGCAGCATCCCTGATTGCTGCTGCTAATTGCTGCGTCTCACCTGCCTCCCTCCTGCCTGCAGCAACCAGAAGCGCCTTGCTGAGAAGGAGATGGCGAAAAAGCAGCTGAAGGAGGAGCGGGAGAGGGCGAAGAAGGAGCAGGAGCAGCAGGAGGCCGAGCTTGCGTGAGCGATTGAATTGAATTGTTGGCGTGTGGTTTGGGTGTGCTGCTAAGTGGCAGCTCCAGCGCTGGCAGGCTGTTGCCCTGTGGTTCCCAGCCCTTCAGCTGCCTGTCTGTCGTTGCAAGCGTGCTCATGCTGAGAGATGCCCACATGGCTGCCTTGTCTGCTTCTGCCACCGCTGCTGCCGGTGGAGCTCTGTGCTGTACCCACACCTCACTTTTCTTGCACATGGCTGCATGTGCCGCAGCTCCATGTGCACCAAGGCCAACATGGAGGCATTCGGCGAGACGCTGCACCGCTTCTCCCAGGCCTGCTCTAAGGTGGGGTTGAAGGCTCAGCGCCCTGGCCAAGCAGCACATTTGCAGGCGGCTGGATGCCTGTCTGCGTGGCGAGCCAACTGCTCTTGTTGTTTCAGCTGCTTGCTGCTCTGCTGCTTCGGCGTATGTGGCTTCCATGCTGCATGCAATCATTGCAAACCTGCTCCGGGCCACCGCAGGGAGACCGCGGCCAGGTGCACCTACTGTTCCACAACATATTCAGCGACATCAACCAGGCAAGGCGGGGACTGCAACCGCTGTGGGACGGCATGGGGCAGGATGCTCCTGGGCTGGGCAGCTGGGCATGGGGCTGGGAGCTTGTCTGACTGCTGTGCCATTGGTGCTCATGCATGTGGCGGCTTGCGACCATCAAGGGCAGCCCGTATATCTGGATATCGCTTTCGGACGTCCCCTCATGCCCGGGCAGCAAAGCCAACCTGGTCCACTTGAGCGCTTTATCCCCCCACCCACTGCCCACGTCTGCAGGTCATTGAGGAGCGCAAGGGCCTGCACCCGCGGGGCGTGGCTTCCCTGCCCTGGCCAGCCACCAAATACCCAGGTGGGCCGGCCAGCTGCACGCCACACGTGTGGGCTGGCTGCGCCTGCTGACTTGCAAGCCTCTGGCTGCCTGCATTGCAGCTGCCTCTTCGGGCGTCCAGTTCTCCCATCCACACCTGCTGTTCTGCGTGTTCCAACCCACGACATCCTGTGCCGCCCCCGGCCGCACCACGCTGCAGACTTCTTCCAGGCATGCTACGTCCTCATCATCCGTGCCACCGGTTCCATGGAGCTTGTGGATGAAATCGAGCGCATGCTGCGGTGGGCAGGCTGAGTGGGGCGGCTGAGTGGGAGGGGTGGGTCACATACACAGCATTGCCCTGCCTGGTAGGTGAAGTGTTGAGTTGCAAGGACAGTGAAGCAGCTGTGTAGCTAGCTAGTTCCTCACGATTTAATATGGCGAAACCGTTGGCGGCACAAGCAGCAGGCCTACTGCCCACATGTGCCTGAAGCCAGCTCGCACCTGCCCCTCTGCATTGCAGTGAGGAGGGCAAGCGAGATGAGTACACCTTCATGCGGTTGGTGGCTGACACAACCATGGTGCGCTGGCGGTCGTAGCACTGCCAAATTGAGCCCAGCACAGGCTTGCCTGTCGGTCCGAGGGGAAGTGCTGTTGCTGCGTGCAAGACGCTTCAACAAAGGGTGGCTCCTTTGGCTATCCCAACACACCGAACACCTGCGCTTCTGTCCGATTGCCCTACTGCAACACAGGAGGAGGATGTGCGGAAGAGCAAAAAGGTGCTGCCCGAGGTGCACGCCGCCAAGCGTGCGCTGGTGCACGAGTGGATCCAGCAGGGTGCGCTGCTGGTGGGGGTTCATGTCGCTTGAAATTGCGTTGTGGATCCAGCAGGGTGCACTTGTTGACTGGGCTGCCTGGGGGGCCTTGTGTGCGGGTGAAGGTGTCCTGGTGCATGCAGGCATGTATTGGCTTGCTTGCTTTGGGGCGGGCAAAAAATCATCAACACACATCCCACCTGGCACACCTGCAACTTGGCTGCCCCTGCCTGCCTCCCTGCCATGCTGCGCAGGCTCGCTGCCTGTGCTGCAGAAAGCGCTACGGTTGAAGCCGGACTGCATTGCTGTGCCTGAAGAGTGAGGCATGCCACTGCTGCACACCGCTTGCTGGCTGCTGCACACCGCTTGCTGGCTGCTGCACACTGGCCACTCTGCACACTTACCATGCGTGGCCAGCTTTGGTTGTGCTCCTTTGCTTGGCCCCACAATAAGCTGCATGCTGCATGTCCGCAGCCACCCAGCTGCTTCCCATCCGTGTGGCCCCCTCCCTGGTCATCCCAGGCCCCCGCTCGTGACGGCACTGCGAGCAGGGCACAGCCGAGAGGTCATTTCACTGCTGGTTGAGCCGGTGGTGAAGCACCGGGAGGGGCGGCGCCAAGACACAGCTGTGGAGGGGCTGCTTGATGACCGAGGCACGCGCTGGTGAGGATATGGGTTGCATGCTGGTGCAGCTGTGAACCCATGGTTGCTGAAGGGATGTCGGGCGTGTGATACCGTTGCTGCTGCTGGTGCTGCTGCCGCATGCGCGCCGCAAGCCTTGGACCCGCTGTGCACGTTCCCAACCCGAGTTTTGCTCCTCGCAGGGGCGGCGTGGATGAGGCGTCCCCCAGTGATGGCGCCACAGCGCTCATGCTGGCCATTCAGAAGGACCGAGCCGATGTGATGCGAGATGTACGCTGGGCAGCTTGCTCCATTGCCTGCATGGGCTTGCTTGCTTGTAGGCTGGGTGTTTCCTTCGTATGGCGGCTGCGGAAGAACCTGGCCAGGTGTCCTCCAACTGCACAAGAGCGACCCGCCCCCCTCCCCGCTCCTCCTGTGCAGATTCTGAAGCACTCCTCCCGCTGGTCGCTGCTGGTGGATGGCAAGCCCTGGACGCCGCTGTGCTACGCCCTGGCGCAGGCAAGTGTCGGCTGTGCTGTGCGATGCTGGCTGCACCTCTGGCCTCATGTGGCTAAGCACTCCTGCAAGCACAAGCATCTGTCCGAGGTGCCCATTGCAATTGCCCACTTGCGCGCTCCTCCTCACTACCCTGTCATGGCCACAGAACCGGGCCGGCATGGTGGGACTGCTGCTGGCCCTGGCCAAGCGCCAGGCGGAGCAGCGGCGGCAGGCGCAGCCAGACTCCCCGGGTAACGGGCGGGAAGGGCATGCTCTGCTAGCGGCCTGCGTGTAGTCGTGTGGCTGCTTTATAGCAAAGGCTGCCCAGCGCATTGCAAGGCTTGGGCACACGAGATGGTGTTACTACCCCTGCATTGCAGCCACATTGTCGACCTTACCACCGCTTTTGTTTTTCATCCCATCTTTGCATCTTTTGCAGACCTGGCACAGTACGTCAACACGCCGTGCGAAGGCACCACCGCACTGTACAGGTGCGGTGCACAGTTGGCAGCACAGGCTGTGCAAATGTTTGAACGCCCGTCGTATGCAAGTGGGGTGCAAGCATCTCGCACTGAGCTGGTCATCGTTTCAACAGCTGTCCATTCTCACCAGCCGGAACTGCCACGCGTCCCTCTCGTCAAGCAGGGCCGTGGCGGCCAATGCGGCAGATATGGCTCGCCTGCTGCTAGAGTCAGGGGCAGACCCCGCCCTGCGGCTAAAGGACAAGGGGCGGTACACCTCCGCACTGCACCTGGCGGCGCATCACGAGTGAGCTGCTGCTGCGCCTGCTGCGCCTGCTGAGGTCGTGTCATATGCATATGTGGCTGCACAAGGACTGGCTCGTTGGTTCACGGTGGTTCAGGTGTGCTGTGCGTGCGTCACATGCCTGCCAAATACTGCGCTTCCACTGCAACAGTGCTCGTGCTGTTCTACCCCCCTGCCACATCTCTGCAGCCACCAGCAGCCGCTGCTGGAGCTCATGCTTGCCGCCGTTCCAGATGAGAAGCGCACCGCGGTGCTCAACACCCTGACCGACAGCGGCGGCCGCTCGTTGCTGCACATTGCGGTGCAGCGGCGGCACGAGCCACTGGCGCAGCTGCTACTAGGCATGGTGGGTTGGGGAGGCGGGGAGCGGTGGGACAACGTGCAAGAAGTTGAGAGACGCTGTTTGGAGGTACAGCACCGGGTGAGCCAGCGCTGCACATGGATAAGGTTTGCAGTCCTTGCCAACCCCAACCCCCCGCCCCTGACTGCCGCAGGGGGCACGCCCCACCTCCCAGAGCGAGGGCCGCTCGCCACTGCTGCTCCTGCTGCTGGAGCAGAGCAAGCTGCAGCAGGGGCAGCAGGCACAGCAGGCGCAGCAGCAGCAGGGAGAGGAGGGTAGGGATGAGGCAGAGGAGGAGGCAGCGGCGGGTGATCCTGCCACCCAGCTGCAGCGAATCGAGGCAGCGTTCCTGCAGCACTGGCAGCTGCAGGATACAGCCCGGGCGCTGCACCCCGACCAGAAGGGCAGCCATCCCGCCCTGCTGCGCGAGTGGCTGCTGCGCCAGCGGGCCACCACACTGGACCCATTGCTCGACAATGCTGCGCTGCGGCAGGAGCTGGGCCAGGCGGCGGTGAACGAGCGCAACACCCGCCTGCTGGAGCTGCTGCTTGAGCAGCCCTCCTTCTCCGCGGCAGGTGAGGGGGGCAGCGGTGGCCTGGAGGGCCTGCATAGCTGGTTGCAGCACCAGCTGACTTGCATGCGAGGAGTGTTTACGCTGTTTAGCCTGGCCTACCCGCCGTAGCAGCTTCTCCCCAGCAGGCTGAGGCCCCGACCCTGCCCTGCATGCTAACCTCTGGCTTTCTCAGCCACCAACACATCCCTCACTCCCCCGTGCACCACCCTTCCCTTGGCAGGCCTCCACCTGCACCGCCTGCTGGTGCCTCGCGACCGCACCCAGGGCGCCCCCGTGGAGCTGGTGGCCGCACTGCTGGACAAGGGGGCCAGTGTGGACGAGCGGGAGCCAGGCAGCGGCGCACCCCTGCTCCACAAGGCGAGTGGTTTACGCTTGCCTTGTGAAAAGTGCTGTTGTGATGCCTATATATGGATGGTTGCGAGAACAACCAGCTGCAAGTGGCAGTTCTCGCCCATTGCCGTGCAGCACAAGCGCCTCTGCTAACTTGTGCACGCCAATGCACACCCATCAGTAGCAGCACAGTCGAACCTGCCGCCCAGCTTGCCGCCCCTGTGCAGGCGGCAGAGGAGAACGACCTGCCATGCCTGGAGATGCTACTCGAGAGGGGCGCTGATGTGGCGGCAACCGACGATGCCAGCAACAATGTGCTGCACGCAGTGGCGGGGCAGAAGGAGCGGGTGGGTGCTGGGGGAGGTGGGTGGAGTATGTAGAGGGTTGGGAGGAGGTGGCCTGAGCATCCAGTGGTGCGGAATGATCAAGCGGGCTTGTGCCTGGGAGGGTGCGCTGCGTTTGGCACACACGGGTGGCGGCGCAGCCAGTGTTCCACCCACCGGCACCAACGCATGAGGCACCAAAGTCCGCCTGTCCGTCGCCCACCCCGCAGGCGGGCGTGCTGTACACTGCGGTGGTCGGCCGCATCTACGAGGTGGCTCCCCAGGTGGGTGCCTGGATGCTGCATGGTGGCTGCTGTTGCATGCGTTCAGAGGGTGCCGGCTCTGCAACATGGCGCACACTATGAGACGCAGCAGGGCGTCTGTTGCCCCCGCCTCTGTTGTTGGCTTGCCAAGAGCGGGTCCAGCTGTAACCACCTTGCACTGGCTGCACACTGCACCCTGAGCAGTTTCATGCACGGCACCTGAACCAGGCCTGTCTATGCGCCGCCCCACCTGCCGCAGCTGGTGGCCCGCCGTAACAAGGAGTTCTTTTTGCCCTCTGACCGCGCCCCCGCCGGCTCAGCGGTGGAGGCACAGCTGGAGACGCTGGCCAGGCGGCACACAGACGCCGCCAAGGTGGCCGAGGAGGCGGAGCGCTGGGAGCGGGTGAGTGAGTTTTGGATGGAGGGAGCTGCGGGGAGGGCGCTGGGCACTGGGTAAGGGACCAATTGTTTGCACTGGGAGGGGAGGCTGAAGCGCAGGCGCTGGCGAATCGCCTGCATAGCAGCTCAGTGCGTGGCTTCCGGGTCTTGTGGCCGCAAATTATGCCCACGTGCCAAGCGCAGCAGCGGTTCATCCGTGTGCATTAACCGCCACACCCCGCAGGCGGCCAAGGACTTGAGCCTGCTGGGCCCGAGCGCAAGCGGGCGCGCATCGAGGCCATGCTGGGGCCCAAGCTCAAGACAGCGGTGCAGGCAAGTGCACGTTGGCTCTGCTGAGCCAATATAGCGCCATTTTGGGCTCAGCCCTGGGTGCGGAGAACCCTGGGCTATGGAGGGCACGCAGGCCCAAAGCTGTACTTGTCTGGCGAGCTTTAAGCACGAGTCCCTATGCACGCTACCTGCAGCCCTGTGAGTTGGATACTCGCCCATCATCATGCTGCCCTTCGCAGGCCATCCAGCGGGCGGACAGCCTGGGCCTGCTGGGCGTCGGCGGCGAAGCGGGCACAGGCGGCGCTGCGGCCACCGCATCGCAGCGTGCCGCGCGCAGCGGGCGGTCCTCTGCTGAAGCCCAGGGCCCAGCCACGCCCGCCGCCTCCATCTACCGGGAGCGGCCGCACAAGCGCAGCTGGGCTGACTTGGCAGGTGGGCTGGGCTGGGCTGGATGGGCGGGGCGGAGCAGGGTTAAGTTAGGGTGCATGGGTAGCCAGTCGTGGCATGCTGCGCAATGTATGGCGGGAGCAGGGGCATTGCTGCCAAGGCGCTGTGCAAAGACTCCCAGGTGACAGCGTTACTGCCACCTTCTGCTGTTCTTCCCTCTCATCCCCTGCACAGACGAGATCCCCCCGATGGTCCGCATGCCCGTATGGCCAGAGGTGCTTAAAGCGTCGGCAGCAGCAGCACGTGCCGACCCAGTGGCAACTGTGGCTGAGATCCTGCGCCACGCCCGGCCGGAAGGCCTGGACCCCGTCAGCTCGTTGGAGTGAGCGTGGGGGCAGTAGCTGCCATGAGTAGGACGGGCTGTTCCCTTCTGTGCGGCAGCCACACATGCATACGTGCATGAGCCCACGGTATGCTGGCATGGCGCGCTTCTCGTTCCCTTGCAAAGCTGTCCTGCAACTCCTCTCCCCCTTGCTGTGCAGCGAGCTGCCGTGGCAGATGGACATCCACAAGGATGCCTGGGCCGAGTGGATGAGCATGGAGGCGCGGCACAGGTGCGCAGCTCAAGTGCTGTGGTTGGCGGCTGTGTGGGGTGCTTGCAGGGCGGCTGTGGACGGCATGCCACCGGCCCCCCGCACGCCAGTCAGTAAGCTGCGCATTTCAGGTTTTTTCCTGGTGATTTTCGCTGTCGCACACAACAACAAACACCTGTCACTGCCATGCCGCCCTCCCTGCCCCACAGGCGCACGCTGCTGACGATGCTGCTGCGCATCGCAGCGGGGTGGTTTGCTGACGACCCGGAGCTCTTCCGCCGCATTGCTGCGCGTCGCGATGGCAGCAGCACGGGGGCAGACGGCACACCGGCTGATGTGGAGGTGCGCTGGGGGAGCTTGGTTAGGCTCAGATATGTTCAGAAACAGTTGATCCTCAGAACCATTGTTTGCGCGACACCACCGTCACTCTCCATGACTGCCTGAGGTGCATGTGGTGCTCTGCTGACTGGCTGGCTGTGTCCATCTCCTTTGCTTGCACAGGTCTACCTTGTGCGCCTGCCGCGCTCTGTCTGCCTGGTCTTTGAGGTGGCACCAGAGGTGGGTGCATTGTCGTACCTGTGTTCCAAGTCTGGATCACAGCTCATTGCAGCTTCCGTGCTCTGTGCCTTCTGATCACAGCCCAACCAGGGGTGTTCTGTAGGTCGGCGTGCTTTTCACTGTAATTGCGCCACTGTTGAGCACATTGCTGCTGCCACTGCTGCCCTGCCCTCAGGTGGACGTGCGGCGGTCGGTGCGGGACCGCCCTGGTGGTGCCGGGCGTTACGTGGAGCCTCAGTACCACGAGATCATCCGCATCTGGGTGGGTTGCCCGCAATTGTGTGGAGAACAACCATGTCATGCTGGTTAGGAGGTCACGGTGCCACCTAGTGCGGCTGGAAAGCCTGCACACCCCAACATGGCCAGCCATGGTGCAGCCTTCTGACTTCTGCGCCTGCTTTGCTGAAACGAGTGTGTGTTCCGTCGAGTTTCCATCACGTAACTTCACTGCGCCACTTTCCACCTACCCACAGTTTGCTGCGCTGGACCCCAGCGACGAGCGGGTGAAGGAGGCGCTGGACATGCTGGCCGCCTCGTACCGGTTGGTGGAGAAAAAGGCTGGGTTTGGTATTGTGGTGCAGGCAGCAGCGTGAGCGCAGAGGACAATGTTAACAGCTGCAGTCTGAGGCACAGCCTCAATTCATTGCTGCGACCCACCTGCCGCCGCCCCGTCCTCTGCATCCACCCACCTCCCTGCAGCAAGGGCGCCAGCGCGCGGCACCAGCTGCTGCTGCAGGACGTGCCGCTGCGGTCGGCCTCCAGGCTAGCCCAGGTGCGCGGGGGCAGGCCCCGGTGGGATGTAAACAAGGAAGCTATGTTGACCTCGCAAATGAGGGAGGACCAGTCAGAGGGGCGCATCAGCAACCCCAACAAGCCCCTCCCTGCGACTCCCTCGCTCGCCTCATTGCCATCCTGCCTTGCCTGGCTCACTAGTACAGCGCCTGTGAAACAAATGCCTGCAAAGGCTGTAGTGCCCGACTACTCCATACCTCCCACACACCCGCTCCCTCCAGGCCGGCCGGCTGCCCCTAGACTTCAACAGCAGGCAGGTCACGCGCGCAACAGCCGCCCAAGCAGCCGCCGAATCTGCCAAGGCGGCGGCGGCGAGCGGCGGGCGCGTGCGCCGCTACTTCCCGCCCGCCTCGACAGACGCAGACAGCTACACAGTGCTCAAGTTCCACCCACTGGAAGACTCCATGCTGCATGCAGGTGGGTTGGTTCGAGGACTGGGAGCTTGAAGAATGCCGCTGAGTCCTTGCCGCTTCGAGGGATGCCGCCATTGAGTGAAAACAGCATGGGAGGGGCGTGCCTGCACCCTGGGTTGGTAAAGCACGAGCAAGCTGCCTGCTGGAAGCAGTTGGCTTGATACCGCCCCGCATTGCCAATTGCATTGCACTTCTGTTGTGCCTCAGTGATGACCAACGAGGGCCAGATGGACGTGGACTTCAAGTTCCGCCTGTCCCCCGAGGAGACAGTGAGCGGAACAAACCTTGTGGTTTTGAGGGTGGTGCTGTTGTGTCCCTGCTGACATGCATGGCTGCTTTGCTGTTGCACGCACGGCTGCTTCTGCGTCCAGCTCTGCTCGGTTCTCGTCCATGCAGCAAGCATCTGTCTCACAATTACGCTGTGTGCCTCCCACTGCCCACTCCCTTCCGCAGGAGATTATCGAGCGGCAGCCGCACCCGCCCCAGTCCCTCATCCTGCTGGGCCGCAGCGGCACGGGTGCGTGGCGGCAGCTGGGTGTGGCTCGGCAGGCTGCTGGCGTATACTTGGGTTTGGAGTTATTTCTGCAGTGCGTGCTGCTGCATCGCGTCATCTGCCTGTGCATCAGGGAAGGACCATCGCTGTCGCCCTACCTCCCAAACTCGCCCGTCCACATTCCCTTCCCTCCCAACCCGCCCATCATGCATTCCCTGTGCAGGCAAGACGACATGCGCTGTGTTCCGCATGTTCGACCACTGGCGCGCCGCCTTTGAGGCCGGGGAGCCGCTGCACCAGGTGTTTGTGACTGTGTCGGCCACGCTCAAGGAGCAGGTGGGTGGCTGGGTGGTGGGTGTTTGGCTGGGTGGGTGGCTGGCTGGCTGGCTGGCTAGGTGGGTGGCTAGGTGGCTGGCTGGGTGGGTGGTGGCAGGGTTGAAGGTTGCATTATGGTCTGCACAGTGTGCTTGAGGGGCCGTGTCCAGCTACTGTACTAAACCCTCTGCAGGTGTGCAGCCTGTATACGTACTAGCAAATGACCGGCTCCTCAACTCTCCACTTGTAGCCAGCCAGTCCTTGCTCGCTGCGCTCGCCGCTTCACCCGCCCTCCTGCCTGCCTATTGTCATCCCCACCCCACCCGCCCTGCACACAGGTGGCCAAGGCATTCGTGCGCCTGCGCAATGGGCTGCCTGCGGTGACCCCCGACCGAGCGGCAGCTTACGCAGCCGCCGCCTCGCGGCCCTACCACTCCTTCCGAGGGCTGCCTGAGGAGGCCTGGCCGCTGTTCCTGTCGGCCAAGCAGTACCTGCACATGCTGGATGGTGAGTGGAGGGCAGTAGCGAAGGGACCAACAGCCAGGTGCAGGGCCTTGTTTGCCAACGTCCAACTGAACGGCATTGCGTTCACATAGGTTGTTCTTCTCTCTGCCCGCCATGCAGGCACGCTGCGGGAGCCGTTCTTCAAGCGGCGGCGCGACGGCAGCTTCTTCTTCGAGTCGGGTGGGCTGCCTGACAACCCGCTTGGCGGCTGGCCCTTACTTACTGGCTGTGGCGACACGGTGCCCACACTCATGGGAAGGGGCGGCAGAAAGCAAGGGAGCCGCCTGCTTGCATGCGGTGTGGCACGCCGCACCGGTAGCCCTGCAAATTTCTGACACCGCTAATCACATCTCAATGCTTCCAAACTCGTTCCACAGAGGCCAAGGACGATGACGACGGCATGAGCATGCTGGTCGACCTGGCGGGCGCAGCAGCCGCAGCGGGCACGGCAGCGCCCGCAGCTGGCAACGGCAACGGCGGCAATGCTGAGGAGGGGGCGCGCGTGAAGGTCACCTACTCCTACTTTGCGGTGCGGCTGTGTGCGGCTTTTTTGGCGTCCATTGGCGGCGTCCATTGCCGGTTTGATTTGGTGCAAGTCCGTCTCTAATCCGGCAACCCGTGCTTGCGCCTGTTTTGCGTTTGAGGAGCTGGCCCTCCGCCCATTTTGTTGGGCCCTGCTTGCTGTGCGAACCGCCCTCCAAACACCTGCTAGGCTTTCGTATCCTTAACGCTTAAGCTGCAATGGCTGCCCCTGCCTGCCTGCCCCCCCGGCAGAGCTCCATGTTCCGCCGCTGCCTGCGCGGCGTGTACGCGAACGTGGACTTCAATGCAGGGCTGGCCTGGCAGGTGAGGGCGCGACCACGCTCATGGCGGCAGGCTGGCGGCAGTGTAGCCGCGCATGCATGCCCAGCTCTGTGCTGCTGTGCATCACACAGGACCGTCCGTGCATAAGTGTGCGAGGCTAGCTGCCAACAACCCAAAGCAGTTGTTGATGCACCCAGCCCGGCCCACCGTTTGTTGTCTGTTTGACGCGCAGGAGATTGTGAGCTACATCAAGGGCACCCGCCAGGCGGTGGAGGGCGGCGGCTGGTAAGGAGCACCTGTGGCAGCAAAGAGCCCGGCCTGCAGGCTGCTGCACCTGCGTTTTGGGTGCAGTCAGTGCGCCAGACTGGGTTTGGGCGGAAAAGTTGGGCTCGGTTCGGCTGGCACAATTTCAGGGCAACCAACCGCAAGCAGCTTACCCACTGCCTGTCCTTTGATCCCCTTCTGTTCTGCAGCCTCACAGAGGAGCAGTATCTGAGCGACATTGGCCGCAAGCAGGTGGGTGCACCGGGCAGGCAGTGCATCGCTGCTGCTGCATGTGAGCGTGCTTGCGATGGCGTGCTGCATGCTCAGCCTGTGCGTGCCGGGCCTGCCTGTGTGACCTGTGCATGCGCAACCAGATGCCCACCGTCCCAATGTCTGCGCCTCCATCCGTCTGCCTGCCCTGCAGGCACCAAACTTTGGGCCTGATAGCCGCCGAGCCATCTACGAAGTCTTCAAAGCCTATGAGTCGGTGAGCACCCCTTGATTACAAAAGCCTGGGCTGTCACATGTCAACTCGTGTGCTCGCCTGCGCATGTGTGCCGCCATCCGCTCCTGTGTGGCAGCCACGGTGCATTTGCAAGGCGCTGGTCTGACTTCCAACCGCCGAACGACGCCCTTGATGCCCCCCACTGCGCATGCAGCTCAAGCGGCAGGCGCAGGTGGAGGGGCACGTGGCTCACTTCCTGTATGATGCAGCAGACGTGGTGGCGCACATGCACCGGTGCGGCTCGCACTGCCCATTAAATGCTGTGCTGCCTGTGGTAGGTGTTGCCGCTAACTCGCCCGGTGGGTGCTGCACTTCACGGCAAAATTGCACACAACATGTGCTGGTTGCCCAGGCCCACAGCGCCCAGCTGCGCCTTGCGCCTGGCAACAGCCTCCCCCCAACTATACTGCCTCCTTGCCTGCCTCAAGCGCAGGCAGCTGGCCAAGGGCGGGTACCGCGGGGAGCCCATCCACGAGCTGTACTGCGACGAAGTGCAGGTGGGTGCTGGTGGGCTGGTGCTGTTGGGCTGGTGTGTTGAACGTGTTGTTGGGGCCATCTGTCGCCACGCCCAGCCAGTCCAGCTGAGAGCGAGGCAAGCCCTGTGGAGGACGGCAGCTGACTCACACCTCCGCACCTTTTTGCTCACCGCCTGTGCCGCTGCGCCATCCCTCCCCGCCATGCCCTGAGGTAGCAGGCATGTGTGCCAGACGGCCATGCTGCTGCTCACCGCGCTGTGCTGCTGCGCCACCACCCTTTCCCGCTTTGCTGCGCAGGACTTCACGCAAGCGGAGCTGCTGCTGGGCCTGCGGGTGGTGTCCAACCCCAACGGCCTCTTCTTTTGCGGCGACACCTGCCAAACAATCGCGCGCGGCATCGGCTTCAGGTGCGGGCTCCGAGCCAGGGAGGCGCATGGGCTGAAGGACGCATGCTGGGCTGGCTTATCTGTGCACAGCTGGCATGCAGTGGCCTTTGTCCAGCGTGCCATCTGCACTCACCCGCAATGCATCATCAACTCGCCCGCAATGCCCGCCCACAAATACGCACTGTTGTTTCCCCTGCTTCCCAGGTTCACCGATGTGAAGCAGCTGTTCTACGAGGCGCAGCGAGAGGCGCTGGAGCGCAAGGGCGGCAAGGGCGGTGCGGGGGTGCAGATGCCCGACATTGTGGAGCTGCAGACCAATTACCGCACGCACTCGTGAGTGCATGCATTGATTTTGCAATTTGCAGGGGAGTGTGCAGTCTGCAAGGTTGGGTGTGGGCGCACTTTTGGCTACCAGAGGTGTCGATTATCAACCGGCTGTTGCGAGCACTAGGGATTGAAAAGTTGGTTGAGCTGCACCGTTGCACATGCCTTTGCTGCATATCCTCGGCTGCCTCTGCACCTCTCTGGCTTTCTGTCACGTGCTCTGCCGGGTGCATTTCCCCCCCTTTTTTTGCCCGCAGCGGCGTGCTGGACGTGGCTGCCTCGGTGGTGGCCCTGCTGCGCCGCTTCTTCCCGGAGCACATCGATGCGCTGGAGCCGGAGCAGGCATTCCTGGAGGTGGGTTGGGGGTTGCTACCTCCATGTATGGCCACAGTTCGCCTGCCTCCAATGATGTGCTGCTCCTTGTGGTAGGGTACAGTGCAGTGATGCTGTGCGTGGCATGCGCCGGCGGGAAGCAGTGCTTGCAGGCGTCAGCAGCTGGTCTAAGCAAGTTAGCAGGCAATTAGCCGTGCTTGCTATGCGTGCACACGTCACCTCTTGCCCATGCTCCTCACTCCTGCTGCACCCTGCTGCCTGCGCGTGTCCTCCTGCCGCAGGCGCCGCACCTGCCGCTGCTGCTGCCGGCCGCCACGCCCGGCAATGTGGCCATGCTGCTGAGCGGCGGCGACGACGCGGAGGCCTGGAAGGTGGGCAGGGATCAGGGGTGGCTCGGCTTGTTGTGCTTGCATTACCTGCCGTCTGAGTTGGCACGTCAGCCCGAAAGCTGGAGGGGGGTCGCAGCTCACCACCATGTGAACATGCTGCATGCGAACAAACCACGCCCTGCGCAGACGGAATTTGGTGCGAGCCAGGTGGTGCTGCGCCGCACGCTGGCCTCCCCGGTGCCGCACTTCCTGGCCAAGATCGACGCCGTCATCATGTGAGCCCTGCGTTCCTGGGTGTGATCACAGGTGCGGACTGTGCGCGTTGTATGTGAAGGGTGGGGCACATTGAGTAGGAGCCTATGCAGGGTGTGGTCTTGTGCAGACATGGACCCTACATTATCTCCTTGCCTTGCCGCATGCAGGACCATCCCCCAAGCCAAGGGCCTGGAGTTCAACGACGGTGAGGAGGCAGCAACAGATATGGTGTTTAACGTGCCTAGTCGATCTGCATCTCTCGGGGCACTTCACCACCCATCCCCAGCAGCATGCTCAATTACGAATGTGTGCACTTGTTGCCCCGCCCCTCCTCCCGCCTGCAGTGTTCATCCTGGACTTCTTTGCCCAGAGCCCCTGCAAGGATGAGTGGCGCGTGCTGCTCACGGTGAGGCAAAGCAGGCACCTGCATTGCAAGTGGCAATGGCGCTGCTGTGCCTGCACAGCTGGTTTGCCCATGCGTTCAACCCGATCGTGGAGTCAAATCGGCCGCCTGTGTTCACACATCGCGGTACCTCCGCTTCCACCCGCAGTACCTTGCTGAGGTGGAGGCGCTGGAGAAGCGGGAAGGCGCACAGAAGCTGCCGTTTGAGAAGCCGCTTGTGGACGTGAGCAGCCGGGAGGGAACATGTGGGAAAAGGATGCCTGGCTTTGGGCGAGGGCAGGGGTGGGCTGTTGATGGCTGGCCAGGCTGCACTCACCGGGCCATATGCGTATGTATTTGGAGGTCGACTGCGCACCTTTTGCAGCAAATCTGCCAAGCCCCACACCTCGCCCTTCCTTTGCCTGCAGGTGTCTCCCTCGGCGCTTGGCTTGTCGGGCGCGCGCATGGATGGGCTGGTGAGCTGTCAGCAGGCACACTGCTTCCACCTGCGGCACTGTGTGCCACTGGAGACTGCTGCTGCCCTCCATGCTGTGCCGGCTGCTTCCACTGCTGCGCTGTTACTCTTGCCTCACTCACAGCGCCTTCCCCATTGGCATATATACCTGCAGCCGTTTGACGAGTCGCAGCACAAGCTGCTGTGCGAGGAGCTGAAACACCTGTACACCGCTGTGACGCGCGCCAAAAACGCGGTGCGTGCAGCACTGCTGCTCTGGAAGGTGCCACAGCAGGCACCGCCTGCTATGGCTGTGCGAGGGTCGGGCACTCTTGCTTCCAACTGGTCCCTTCCTGTGCCGCTTCGCTGATCATTTGCCCCTGATTCCAGATGTTCTGCGCACCCCACATCGCACCCCATTTCTTCACTGCGCCTTGCCCTCTCTGGCTCTGCCTTGCTCCAATCTGCAGGTGGTGTTTTTCGACAGCGACCCCCATGCCCACGCGCCCTTCTACTTCCTGCTGGCCCGCTTGGGGCTGGCCCGAGTGGTGGCCGGCGCGCTGCAGCTGGAGGTGCGCTTGGCTGAGCTCTCTGGCTGGCTTTGTGTGACGGGGTGTGCTCTCCAGGTCCTGGGGTGCACCTTTGCACATCTGAGGCACATGTCCAAGGTTGACAGCGGCTGTACGCACGCCTCTCAACATCTGCAGGAGGGCAAGGACCTGCACCAGCTGGGGCTGTCCAAGTCCAAGAGCACGCCGCAGGACTGGATCCGCCACGCGCAGACGATGGTCAAGTGCGCACGCTGGGCTGCACAGACTGCGCGCATGCCGCCCCCAGATGCGGCAGGCCTGTTGTGTGTTGGGTGGATTGCCATCATGCCAGGCTGCAACCCACGTTGACCCAACCTGTGCTCTATGCATCAAGGCATGTCTGAAGGTTTCCGTTTCTACCTAACCGTTTCCTCCCATCAGGACGCGCAACTACGAGGCTGCGGCCACCTGCTTCCGCAAGGCCGGCAACCTGAGCCGCGCGCAGGCCTGCACCGCGCAGGCCAAGCTGGAGGCTGCGGCGCAGGTGGGCTGGGTGCAGGGCTTGCAGGGGTGCTTGGTAGACTGTGCAGCTGGGACGTCGCTGCGGGGCCCAGCCTTCTGCGCTATGTTCCCATTACTCGCCCTCGTGCATCCGCCGCCCCGCCCCTGCCACAGCTGGAGGCTGAGGCGTCTGGGCAGCAGGTGGAGGCGCAGCAGCGCGCCCTGCGCTTTGACGCCGGCTACTCGCTGCTGGGCACTGCGGTGAACGCTCCGGCGCAGGAGGCAGACGCAGCAGAGCGCCGCGAATGGCTGCTGCTGGCTGCCGCTGCGCTCAAGGCGGCAGGGGCGGACTTGGCGGCGCAGCAGGTCACCGCCGCGCTGGGCCCGCTGGCCAGCCGCGCCGCGGTGGCCGGCGGGGGCAGGGCTGGTGCGGCTGCGCGGCGGTGAGCTGATGAGGGGGCAAGCCGGTCGCCGCCGCAGCATTAAAACAGGAAGGCGGCAAGCCCGCCACGGCCGCGTCGATTGGAACGGGCCGTGCAACCAAGCGACACTTATGACCATTTGAGTTACTGATCTGCAATGCCCTTGACTGTTTCCTGCGCGTGTGATTTGCTGTTGCGTGTGAGAACAATGTGTGAGGCCAGTTGGCCTGCTGAGAAGGAAGGAGGCGGTTCTCAGTCAATGCGCGGGTGGAGCAGGCGGAGCAGCTGCATTGTCGGTGGCGGCGGTGTGAAGAGGGGAAGGCCTGTGTGCGGCTACCAGTCACTCCAGGCGTCTCTCCACTTCCAAGGCCCACTCCTGACACAGATACCGGCTACTGGACAGAACACCCGAGATGGACGGCCTGCGCCTGGTGCTGCTGGCGGCCTGCCTCTGCGCCCTCGCCCACGGCAAGTGGAGGAACCAGCGCTTGAGCAGCGCACCCAAGGGAGCCTGTGGCAGCCGCCGCCGCCGCCGCCAACCGCCGCACTGTCCGTGGGCAGTCAACTCATCACCCATTGCTCCTCCCTCGCCTCACCCCCTTGCCGCAGGGCGCGAGCTGCGCCAGACCGTCACGTCAACAGCGTCATCCAGCTCAGGCAAGGCTGGCAGCAACATTTGCGACTGCCACCCGCAGCGCCCCACACTCCTCACGCCCCAGCACCCACCTGCTGACATCCTGCTCCTCTGCCCTCCCTCTACCATTCTCCAGACCTGGTGGTCCCCACCACTACCGTGATCAACACGCAGACCGACTCCGCCACACTCCAAGCCCTGCCAAGTGAGAGGTGTGGGCCCCCCGCCTGCCCTGCCACCCCCGCTGAACAGGTCATTTTATGCTTACTGATTGGGCCCGCACCCCGCAGGCACCACGGCCCCGTCGCTCCTGAGCTCCATCAAGTGGCCAGTCTTCCCCACCACAGCGCTCCCAGCACCCACCACCACAACCACCACCCCTGCTCCCGCCTCGAATGCCCAGCCCACCACCTCGCCGCCTGCTACCGCTGGCACCCCTTCCCTGACCGGCGGCGCCTGCCCGGTGCTGCTGCTGCTGCTGCTGCTGCTGCTGCATCTGCAGGGCACCTAACACACATCTTTTGCACGCCAGTTGCCTGTCGGCCAAGCAGCGCACCCCCTGCACCCATGCCTCACAACCAGGTGTGCTCTGTGCCCCATCCCACCCCTGCAGGACCCGAAGAGCGCCCTGGACCTGCACAACCAGGCTCGCGCCGGCCGCGGTGCACGCCCCCTCTCGTGGTCCCCCTCGATGGCCAGCTCGGCGCAGGCTGTGGCCAACCGCTGTGCTTTCCAGGCGAGTTGGGCGTCGGGCTGCCAGCAGACCGCATGTCTGCCTCACAGGTGCCTGCTGCACTTCCTCCTGCACAGTGGACCTTGACCCACCCACGGCCCTGCATCTCCCCTGCCAAACCCGTGCAGCACTCCGGCACCGCCGGCGTGGGCGAGAACCTTTATTTGAACTTCGGGGTAGCCACGTGCTCTGATGCTGTCTACATGTGGGTGGCAGAGGCACGCTATTACACCGGCACATACTCCAGCTCCACCGGGCACTGGACGCAGATCGTGTGGAAGGTTGGTTTGGGCTGGGCTGTCGTGGGGAATCAGTCGAAGAGAGCATGTCCACATTCGACCGTCCGCCTCCTCCTGCGCAGCGCCGCCCAGGCAGCTCACCCCCACTTTCCCCCCACCACAGGACACAACTTCCGTCGGCTGCGGCCTTGCGCGCTGCCCCTCGGGCACGTTGGTCGTGTGCCACTACTCGCCGCAGGGGAACGTGCTGGGGCAGTTTGCAGCCAATGTCTGAGCTCCCAGCTGCAACAGAGCCTGACACTCTTGCAGCACTGCCCCCACTTGCGACACTTGAACCGATTTTTTGATAGAACTGTTTGACGGACGTTTTTTTTTTAACTGACTGCGAGCCACATTGATTATGGAAATCCTAGCCAAACTTCCCTTCCTAGCTTTGTAAACTGTTTACTGAAACATGGCACGACGCAGTCGCATCGCCCAGCTCACTGGCTGCCGCCGTCCTCGCTGTCGCTGCTGCTGGCCAGCCCCTCGCGCATGCCCATGCCACCGCCTGCGGCATCAAGCAGCGACTCCGACTGCAGCAGCGCACGCAGCGTGGCTGTCTTGTCCTCATTCTGCGTGAGCTGAAGGTCCGACAGCTGCTGCAGCAGCCCGGTGCGGAACTGCAGGGTCGGGGTGGGGGTGGCAATCGAATGTCGGACAATCACTCCTTGCGGGACGTGTCTCATCTGTGCATCAGTTCAGATTGGGCGCAGTTCACACAGCACTCTAGATATAGCACCCCACAACACAGCCCCCTAAACCCACCTGCAGATCAGACACTGCCTCGCGCAGGCCCTCCGCCTCCTGCCGCGCCACTGCCGCCTCCTCCTCTGCCCGGCTGCGTGCCTCCACCGCCTCCTCCAGCTGTGCACTCAGTGCAAGCATGCTTTCGTCTGCCTGGCTGATCACACCGTTGGCAGCGGAGAGCCGGCTGAGCAGCTCCTGCATGGAGGCCCGCAGCTCGTCGCGCTCGGCTGGGACAGGAATGGCAGGGGAAAGATAGATGCTTGAGTGCAAGCAGATAAGCAAACGCAGTCCTCAGCTGCTTCGTGCTCAACAAAGGTTGCGAACGTGCCTGCGTCAGACTTTAGGCAACGGCAAGCCCTACCAACAAGCCTCGAGCTGGCACCATGCAAAACCTGCGGCCCATCTCGCCTGTCTCCAACAAGTCCCCGCACCCAAGCATCACCACCGCCGCCTCCTCACCTTCCGCCTGCCACACCGTCTCCTGCGCGGTGCGCTCGCCGCCCTCCTCCAGCTCATACAGCCGCAGGCTGTCCTCCAGGGCGGTGATGCGCGCGTCCCGCCCGCGCAGCGCCTCCTTCAGGTGCTTCACCTCGCCCACCCGGTACGCCAGCTGGTCCTGCAGGGGTGGTGAGGTGATGACCAGAGGAAGCAGCAGTGTTGCCCAGCTGGGGCACAGACAGGGAGCGAATACCAGCTGGCGCTGAAAGAGGGTGATTAATTGCACTGTGAGGCCCCATGATGCTCAGCAGGCGGCCAGGAAATAACATGACATGCCTGCTGGGCGCCTCAGCAGCAGCATCCCACTCTTCAGCCCTCGCTCGCACCGCACCTGCGCCCGCCGCAGCTCGCCCTCCGCCTTGACGCGCCGCTGCTGCTCCGACTTGACCGCCATTTGCAGCCGGCCCTTCTCCTGCGTTGGAGCAGTCAGGTTTGGCACATGGGTGGAGCGCAGCCATCCCAGCAGCATGCATCATGCCTGCCTGCCCATTCGCCTCCCACGAGCGCGCCCAGCCACCCTGCCGCTGCCCCACCTTGAGCCAAGCCTGCTCCGCATCCTTGTACTTGGCCAGCAGCCCGCCAATGGGTGCATCACGAGCGTGCATGTTGGCTGCCTGCAGCACGCTGGTGCTGGGGCGCACGGTGGGCTGGAACTGGCGCGGCGGCAGTGGCTGGCGGCGGGCGCCGGGCGGCGCAGCGGCAGTGGCGGCAGCGGGGCGGGGCTTGGAGCGCGGCGGCGACACGCTGACGGCCACCGCCACTCCCGCCTGGTTGCCCGGGCCGCCCAGCATGTCCGCCAGCCCCGCAAGTTTGGAGCGGAGGTCCTCAATCGAGCTGGCCATGGCGGGCCGGGAATGAACGATTGATTGAGCAAGAAACAGCGACAGCAACGCGTGGGCGGCTGCAGAGATGAACCGACGGTGTGGTCAAGGTGGTGGCGGCGGCGGCACCGGCAGCAGCCCGGCCACGGCGCATGTGCAGGCCGATGGCCGTTTGGGACCAGCCATTCGCAGCTGTCTCCAGCACAAACCAACAGAACTTGCAATAGACGTATGTTCACGCTGCCACTTGGCTGTCACTCTGCCGGGCGCCGGGCAGGCAAGCATCAAACGGCATCGCAGTTCTATCACAAGTGCTTGTTGCAAAGAAGCGCATTGCTTGATGTGCCATCCACTAACTGCAGCTCAGCACAGCCGGCTCATCGGCGCGGCCGCGCTGGCTGCCGCCGCTCTGCCGCCAGCTCCACCACCAGGCCATTCAGCTGCTCGCCAAACGCGGCACGCGAGAACTTGGCCTGCACATGCTGCCGCGCGGCGGCCCCCATGCGAGCCGCCTCTCCGCCTGCCAGCAGCGCCGCCATGGCGTCCGCCCAGGCGCCCGCTGCCGGGGCACACAGGTAGCCGGTGCGCCCGCTGAGCACGCTTTCCTTGGGACCGCCGCTGTCGCAGGCCACCACCGGCCGCCCCGCCGCCATGGCCTCCAGCGGCACGATGCCAAAGTGCTCGTGCTGCGGGGTGTACAGCACGCCCGCGCAGGCCGCCAGCAGCCAGGCGCGCTGGCGATCGGTGAAGGACGGCAGGAAGCGGACCTGCGCAGGAGGGTACGTGAGTAAAGAAGCAGTTGAGCGGCGTTCAACAGCAGCCTGGTCGCAGAGAGAGCAGTTGTGTAGATGCTGGAGCTGCCTGCTTCCCATTTGCCAGCCAGGCTCCCACAGCCAAGCACCCTGCCAGCCCCGCACCTGCTGCTCCACCCCCAGCCGCGCCGCCAGCTGCCGCAGCTCCTCCAGGTGCTCCACATTCTCGGCCAGCCGGGGGTCGTACCCGCCCGCCACAACCAGGCGGCAGGCGGCGTACTGGCGGCCGCGGGAGCGCAGCTCAGCCAACGCTTCCAGCGCCAGGCCGATGCCCTGAAGTCAAGCAACCCAGACAGGGTGGGTGGAGGTGCGGAGGTGTGGGTGCAGGGTGCGAGGAGGCTGGAAGGTGGGGAGGGGCGCGCACCACAGCACTCAGGTAGCCATGGTATCCGGCAGGCCCTAAAGTACATCCCACACCCTAAGCTGCCATGCCATCCAGCGGCCCCACCTTTTTGCGCTCAAAGCGGTTGATGGACAGGAAGGTGGGCCCGCCCTCGATGAAGGCCGCCAGCTCAGCAGGCAGCCCTGCCCGCCACCCCTGCTCAGCGTCCTCCAAGTCTGCTGCGGCAGGGATGGCCACAGCAGGGTACAGAACCCCGGGGCGCACGCCGCGGGCTGCTAGCCGCGTGAAGGTCTGCGCAAACACGCCTGCGAGCAGGGCAGTGGGCAGCAGGCAGTGGAGCTAGTCACAGCAGTGGAGCTAGTCACAGCAGTGGAGCTAGTCACAGCCGTGCCGACTGCAGCCATCCACAGCCGCAGTTAGGAAAACCTGCAGGCCTCACACACACATGCACAGCTGTTACCTGGAACACATCGCATTGATGCAACACCTTCCCATAGCACCAGCGCACCCTGGGTGAAGCACGAGTTTACCACTATCGCATCTGCCGCCCCAGTGGTCTGCTGCTCCACCCAGTCCAGCGGCGCGCGGTAGGCGGCATGCAGCGCTGAGCGGCGGCCCGCCAGCCTGCAGCGAGCAGCAGCAGGCAGCTGGGCATGAGGCAGGACGTTTGACGAAAGATACGTGGCCTCGCGGCAGCTGGATTAAAGTAGCTCAAGCCGCTGCTGAGTGGCATGGACAACCGAAACATGTGTGCGAGATGCAAGCATGGCTCTCTGCAAGACGAGTGCTGCCTGCTGCACAACCGCCACTCACAGCAGGTCTGGGAAGTGGCAGTAGAAGAGCACATGTGCGGCGGTCAGCCAGCGCAGCAGCGGGTTGACAGCTGAGACCTGCAGCGGCGGCGCAGATGGAGGGCTGTGTGGGTGTTGGCTTCAGGGGAGGTGCAGGCTGACATTCCCAGTCATACCGCTGCAGCTAATGCTGCAGCAACCCTTGCCTTGGCATGCCACACACCTGGTCGGTGATGACGACATCGTACTGCACGCCCCGCCGCCAGCTGAGCCACGCAATGTAGAGCGCCACCAGGGCGCAGCGGATGTAGGCACAGAGCGCATGTGCGCGGCCCAGGATGTGGCGAGGGAACCAGCCGCCGGCGACGGTCACAGAGAACGGGCCGCCCACCGTCTCGGCAAAGCAGCGCGAGGGGTCGTGGAACGCGGTGTACACATCCACCTGTGGAGCGCACAAAGAGCGGGCAGGGATGCAGGATCATTGGCAGCATGCACAGCCGGCGCATGGCATTGGGGGAGGGGCGGAAGCGCTTGCACTGGAGGCTGCAGGTACCCGCAGCGCAACAACGGCTGCACCGTAGGAAAGGGTAGCGCACAAATCATGTGATTCAAGATGCATAGCACTCCTGGGCACCACGCTGGCAGCATAGAAGCCAAACCAGCACTTACAGTGTGGCCGTGGCCAGCGAGCTCCACCGCCGCATCGACGATGAGGCGCTCCGCCCCTGCAGCGTCAGGCTGGGCGCGTTGCAGTGATTGCAGCAATCTGTGTGACATGCAGGGCCAGCAGCAGCAGCATGACGGCCCTGCGCTCACCGCCCAGCCCCAGGTCGGGGTGCAAGAAGGCCACCCGCAGCGGGGCGGCCTGGGCCGACCGCCTGGTGCGCACCATCGCGATCTGCACACGATCGAATGCACAGGGCATCGCCTAAGCGAGCTGAACAGCCTCATGCCGACTTGCTGTGCATGGGCAGCTTGCAGCAGCTGGCGCTGCTGCAGATGCGAAGGCTCGTGATCACTTTGCCTCCTGATCGCTAGCTGCAGGGCAAGGCAGCAGTGGGTAGCGCGCTCGGCCGCACAAAATGTCGCTGAGCTTCCTAGAAAACCTGCCGAGCAGGTGAGTGGCACCGCAACAATATGCAATGAGTTTGGTAAGCGACAGCGGCCAACCGGGGGGCTCTCGCGGGCGCGCCAACCCTGCCCTGCCTCTGGCGCGCTCCCAGGGCCTCCCCTGCTGCCCAGGCTTGTCCGGCAGCACCAATACACGCTCTTCAATCCCATTGCCGCGCCGCAGGGGGACCCTGGTGGCGGTGCAGCCGGGCGCCGCCTTCACGGCGCCGCCGCCGGCGTACATTGCCGACCACGACACGGCGCCGCAGCAGGTGAGCTGAGCTGGGAGATACATGCATAGCATTGCAGGAATACATGGTTCACAGCAGCCAACGCCGGCTGGGCGGTGCCGCCTGTGCACCATCCCTGCTTGCCAAGCAAGGACCGCACCCCCTCCCTGCCTCTTCCCGCTCGTTGGTTTGCCAGGTTGTGAAGAACGACCAGACGAGCGTGCTAATCCGCACGCTGCAGAACAAGAAGGCCAAGGAGGAAGCGAAGCGCAAGCAGACAAAGGCGGCAGGTGCGGCGGCTGGGAGGGAGGCAGCAGTGGGGTTGCAGTCACCCTAAGGGTTGCAGTCACCCTAGGACAGCGCTGCCGCCATCGCAACATCTACATCTCTTAGAACTTCATCGGTGCATCCTGACATGGCCAGGCCGGCAACCTCATGCTGCCGTGTGGCTGTCTGGAACGCGTACCAGCCTTGCCAACTCCGTGGTTGCCCCTGCCCGCCTTGCAGACAAGGGCAAGCGACCGGCGGCAGCAGCAGCAGACGACGGCGACGGCGGCGGTCGCGCGTCCAAGCGGCCAGCGGCGGCGGCGGCAGGCGACGGCGCGGGGCCCAGCGGTGCAGCCGGCAGCAACGTGCCAGAGCCGGGGCAGAGCAGCTTCACACGATTGGGGCTGGTGCAGAAGACGATCAAGGAGCTGCAGAATGTGCTCAAGGCCTGGAACCTGCCGGTGAGCACGCTTTGGTGCAGCTGGGGATGGGCGCTCGCTGTTGCAGCGAGTGTCAGTTCTGTTGTTGGCTGCATTCTGTTTAGCCGGGGCAACCTTGTAGCATTGTTGCTGGCACTACATCATCAGGTGGCAGCAGCACTGCATCGCGGCGGCGGCTCGGGTGCGCTGCTGATCGCAGCGCCGCACCAGACTGCCGCCCAGCCTGACCATCTGCTGCCCCTGCCCCTGCGAGCACCGCCCTCCTGCTGGCTTCCACTCTGCTGTAGGTCAGCGGCAAGAAGGACGACTTGATCCAGAGGATACTAGACCATCAAAAGAGCGCCAAGGGCAGCTGACGCGGCACGGGCTTTGTCCTTTCTCGCTTTCGACCCTGTGGCTCGCTTGTGCCTCCCAGGCCTCTTGTATTTCATGCCCGCTTTACCGCCCTTCAAACCATTGACCCTCGCTCCCAGGCAGCCTCCAGGCAGCTGATAATGTGCTTGTGACTTGTTGCATTGTTCGCCTCCAGCCGCCCATCTGCTTTGCCTGCCCTGCTTTCCTTGGCTCAAATCGTGTGTTTTGACTGTGCAACTGTAACATCTACGCAAAATATATGCAATTGTTGTGGCAACATAAACCAAGGGCAGCTTGGATGCAGCGAGGCTCAGCAATAGGCAGAGACTCTCCGCTGCTGGCTGCCGCCTGCAATCTCATTGAACACTGAGTAGCCGCATGGCAGCTCAGCAGGCTGCCACCTCGACCTTGCAAACCTTGCCAACCACCTGCAGCAAGGGTTGGTGCTAGCACTGCATAACACCGCTCACAATTGCAGCCTCAGCACCGCAAGCTTCCCTGTGCGTGGTGGGTCTTAGCTGGGCGGAAGCATCCTGCATGCCAGATACGCAACAAACAGCAGCCAGGAGGGGCACACCTGCAGGGTGCCATTCAGGCCGGCAGGCGTGACCACGGTGGGTGGCAGCGCGGACAGCAGGGTCTTATCGCACTGGCACTTGTCCTTCAGAAAGGCGGTGGCCGCATCGCAGCACCTGTGGTGGCAGCGAGTGTTGGGATAACAGGGCTGGATGCGTGACGAAGAGTCTGTCAGGATGGCAGCAGTGCTTCTGAATCAGTAGACGCCAACTCCCGCCCTTGCTGAATCGGCAGCACCCTGCAAACTCGTGAAGTCCTGCCTACCCTTTGGTGGGCAGGTCTGCCGGCTTGCCAGCCACGAACTTGTCGACCTGTTGCATGGTTTGGGCAGGGGGCAGGGGCCACAAGCTGGAGGAGGTGGTTATCCAGGCAACTGCCGCCAGTGCAGGCCCACGCAAGCCATGCGGCTCTGCTCTACACAAGATTCCTGCCCCTCCTCTGACCTGCTCCTGAGTGATGGGCTCTGGGCTGGTTAGCGGGAAGGTTGCCGTAATGTACGCCTGCTCCTTCTGGCAGTCGCTCAGCAGGCCCAGCCCCGTGGTCACGCAGTTGGCATTCTGGGCGGCTGCAGGGATGCGGGGAACGCAGCGAGCGTTTGCGTCGCGTGGAGTCGACGGGCAAAGCGGGCGGTCTATTGCCTAGCCCGGCGTTGTGTTGTAGCGTTGCTCACCTGTGAGAGCCAGCCCCAAGGCCAGGAGGGTGCACAGCAGGGCTGTTCTGGGCGCCATCGGAGCTGCTGAAGCGATCAATGCTATGGGGAGCAGGTGCTTGGGCAGGGAGTTGTCGCCGTTGGACAGACCGACAGTGCACGTGCTTCCCCCTGGATGGCAACCAGGGCTTTGAATGGAGCTCGATCAAACATCAGACGCAAAGGGCCAGAAATGCTGCTGGGCGCGAAGGAGTCGGCTAGGCACCCCCGCCGCCGCTGCCGCTGCCACCGCCCTCCGCTAGTCCTTCTGGAGCCTGCACCTGCTGTGCCGATAATATATCACAGTGAAAAGATTTACATAGGGTCGCTAGTCAGGGGTGGGCTGCTACAATTGGAGCAGCACCCAATCACGAGGGGCACATCGCGCATCGATCGCGGGGACAGGGGCCACTCGAGGGCGCTGCTCAGGGCAGCAAGCCCTCGGGGCACGGGGGGCACACTGAAATCAATGAAATTCTGAGGATGTCCAACAGGACCAGAGATGAGGACAGATTGGGAAGGAAGGGATGAGGAATGGTGGGGGCTGGCTGCTGAGCGTGGCGAGGCGGGGATTTTGGCTGCCGTTCAGCAGGGCACGTCACGCAGCTGGATGGCTGGGCGGTGCATGGCAGCGCCGTCTCAATGTGCGTGCGCCGTTCAGCAGGGCACGTTGATCTTGTCGCCTGCAAACGGGTTTTTTAGTTATGTGGTGGTCAGTGGCTGGGTCTATCAATAGCAAAGCTGATGGGCAGCTCAGCCGTACAGGTGGTGGGCAGCTAGTATGCTGATGCGGTTCCAAGCGAACACGCAACAGCAAGAAATGAGCGAGCCTGCTGCCCTGCCCCGCTTACCGGGGTAGATGAGGTGGGGGTCATCGATGTGGGTGTTGAGCTTCAGCAGCTCGTCCAGCTTGATGTGGTACTGCAAAGTTGATAGGGGTGGGGGTGCACATGAGAAATGGGGGGTCGGTGGCAACACCAGCTGACAATCCTGCTCTGCACCGACTAGTGCCCCGCCCTGCATCCCTGGAGAACGCTGGCTGGTGCAGTAGAACAGGCTATAAAGCTGCGCCGCACCTCCTCGGCGATCTTGTAGAGGTAATCACCCTCCACCACCTCGTCTGTTTGAAGCAAGAGGCAGGAACGGGCAGGGGCAGGGAGGGCGGGTGAGCTCGGGAGCAGGCAGGCGGTGGGCCAGGGATGTGGGCCACGCTGGGTGTTGTAGCTCAGTAGTGACAGCTAGCTGATAATTGGCAAAGCCGGATGCAGGCTGCAGGAGGGCACGGCTGCACCATGCACATAACCAGGGTCTCACAGGTGCAGTGGCCGCTGGGAGCGGGGGCGGGGTGGGGCTTGTGCGCAGGAGAGGGGTGGGGCTTGGGGGCGGGGGCGGGGTGGGGCTTGTGCGCAGGAGAGGGGTGGGGCTTGGGAGCGGGGGCGGGGTGGGGCTTGTGCTCGTCCTTCTTGGGCTCGGGCTTGTGCTTCTGCAGACAAAAATTAGAAGCACATGCAAAGCAATGGCCTAACAGTGCAGCAGCAGCAGCAGCAGCGGTGGTTGAGCACTACAAGCTACATCCGTTTGCCGCCCGCCTTGCAAGCTTAGTGCAAGCTTACGGGCTCGGGCTTGTGCTTGGGCTCGGGCTTGTGCTTAGGCTCAGGCTTGTGCTTGGGCTCGGGCTTGTGCTTAGCCTCGGGCTTGTGCTTGGGCTCGGGCTTGTGCTTCTGCAGGCAATTGAGGTTGGTTGACACACCAGCCGTCAGCAGTGGTTCGCGGTGCAGCGGCGGGAGCATGTGTGGCATGCTCGTAGCTTTTATGTCCAGGATGCCCTGCTGTGCTTGCCCAGCCCTTGCCCTGCTGCTCAACAGCCGTGCAGTTCAACCATTCTCACCGGCTCGGGCTTGTGCTTGGGCTCAGGCTCGTGCTTCTGCACAGTGCGGCGGGCAGGCGGCCAGCAATATATGACGCGGCGGATCGCTAGATGCCAGGGGACCGTGTGAGCGGGCAGCAGGCGCAACACTGCTGCTGGCTGTGCATGTACGGCTTGCCTGCACCCTGCTGGCGTGCTGCACTCTACACAGCAGCAAACTGCCATGCCATGCGGCTGCGAAAGTACCGTCCACTGGTGCCTCCCCACACCGCCCACACGACGCATGACAGGGGGCCAATCGATGGTCCCTTAGCTTGTCCATCCACCCTCCCGCACCCACCTTCTGCTCCTTCTTGTGGTCATCGTCCTTGTGGCCCCACTTGTGATCCCACTTGTCATCATCCCACTTGTTGTCCCACTTGTCATCATCGCCTGCGGCAGGGAGACGAGCGTGCGGAAAGGCAGTGAGCAGTGCGGCCACGGTGATGCGAGGGCGTGGCGCGAGACGGGTGATGCCGCACATGGCAGGAGTGGCAGGGCGCGGTGGCGATGGCCTGATGGTTGGGTATGCAGGTGCAGTGCAGCAGTCAACACGCACTGCGGCGCTGGTGCCGTAAAGAGGAATGCAAAAGATGGCAGCACCCGGCGCGGAAAAGATAAACAGCAGCACTCACGGCAGGCCCGGCTGGGCAGGTTCACAGAGGTGCCAGGGTGCAGCCTGCGCCGGGGAAAGTGTGGATCGCAGGATGCGTGTAGACGAGAATCAGCAAGGGGGGCTGGCAACAAGGTGGCTGCGCTATGCTCCTCCACGTGGCGCATGCGCTGCACACCGCAAGCACAGCATATTCTTTCTGATCAGGCGCCCTTTGCGCCCTCACCAGTGGGGGTCGTGGATGTGTTCGTTGCGCTGCAGCAGGTCATGGTAGTCTACATGGTAGTCCTCAGCCACCTGCAGAAAGCCAGGTAGGCGGAGGAATGGGCGGATCGCATGTCAGGCCAGCTGCCAACAGGTTCCCACCAACACGGCAGCCACAGCCGGCGGGGGCAGGGATGGCGGCCCTTTGTCCTCCGCAGCTTCCATCCGGTGTGCTAGTGGCAGATGACTCACGTCGCGCAGGCTCTGCCCATGTCCTGAAACCTTGTGCTTGCAGCCAGTCAGCAGACGACGGCCTGCGGCGGCGGGGGCGCCGGCGGGGCGGGGGAATGCCAGGTCAGCTCCGCGCGCGCACCGGGGGATGGGCCTTTGCGACCAATCGATCGCATTAATATGCCAAGAAAACACAGTTGAGCGTGCGGGAGGCGTGCGCAGGCGGGGCCGGCCGTCCACGCGGTCTGTTGGTGGCTCCAGGCACGGCGCAACAACTGCGTAGTCCACCTGATTTCGCGCCAAACAGCGCCAATTGATTGGGACTCACCTTGCACGGCGGGCGCGATCACCACCAGGAGGCCCAGCAGCAGCAGGCCGGAGCGGAGAGACGGCGCCATGGCTGGCACTGAGGGCAGGCTAGCTTAACCACTGGCCTGCTGCCTTTGATTGCCAACAGGGACGACCCGACAAAGAGTGGACTGGTGAAGAAGTGTGTGGGGCTGGCCCATTTATAGCCCAGCATGCCAACCACCCTGGGTCAGGGGACCGGCACACCCCGGCTTCCGTGCCACGCCGAGCCGTACCAGAGCTGGGCACCACGGCAGAACTTGGCTCGTATCACACGCGTTTTGTTCCGATTGAAATGGACAATTGAGGCTTTTGATGCATGGGGAGCATGTGCAAGGGCTTGATGCAACACAAAACAGTGCAGGTGGGCGGGCATCGCCAGCACGTGACCATTTGCGCCTGCAAGGGCGGCGGCGGCGGTGGCGGCACCCAAACCTACTTTGCAGTACAGCTGAACAGTACAATAGCGGCACTCCAACGTGCTGTGCTCGAGGAAGCTGGACAATATCTTTGACATTGGATGGCAGTGCACTCAGCACCGCAATGTCGCCGCCACGCACTGCAACACGGCCTCCACCTCCGTTCTCCATCGGCCACTCACATCACTTTACAGGCAGGGCGGCCAATTTTGTGCCATCCAACATTGTGCAATCAACTGAAAGGTATGCAACTTAATGCAATCAACTGAAAGGTATGCAACTAGCCATCACATGGCAAGCCGCTGCTAGCCCAGCCGCTCATGCAGATGGGCGCAACAAGCCTGAGCCTGCCGGCCCCGGGCAGCGCTGCCTGGAGGGAGGCGCCCGTCACATGATGACCCAGCTGCGCTGCTCCTTGCTCTTGGGCAGCGGCACGATGACCGACTTGGTCTGTGCGTTGGGGAGGGGTGCAGGGGGGAGCGGGTTTGAGCAAGGCTGTTCCTGCACTGCGGCAACAACACACGTGCCACCAGCAAGCACCACATACACTTTCCCTTTTGCTGCCTACCTTAACCTCTGCTGCACATTAAGTAAAAGCTTGCCTGCGTGTAGTGCTCCAGGATGGCGGCGCCGTGCTCGCGCCCAAACCCGCTCTGCTTGTAGCGGCCAAACGGCACCGCAGCGTCCATGATGTGGTGCCTGTTCACTGCGAGACAGTGCAGGGTGTGCAGGGTGAAATTGTTGCGGATGGGCAGGTGATGGTAGCATGCAGCGCGGCTGGCAAGCATTGGCTTGCCTCAATGGTGGCAGACACAGCTGGTCGGCAGGAGCAAGCAGGCAGGCAAGCCGGAGCTGTGCAAGGCATGCTGAGCCGAGGCATTGGGGACGCGGGGCAGCAGCAACACCACCTCAGGCTCAGCTGACCCCACCTCCTCAAAGTGCAATGCAACAGGCAGCGTGCATGCCTCACCCCACACAGTGCCGGCCTTGATGCCGCGCGTTGCCGCCTGCATGCGGTCCAGGCTCTGCGTCCACACAGCTGCCGCCAGGCCATACTCGGTGGCATTGGCACGCACAATGACCTGCGAGGTGGGAGCAGGTGAACCGAGCAAATGACTGGACGACAGATAACTGAGGCCGGCAGCACTGTGGCAGGCAACCTGCGTGTGGGTGCAGCCTGCTCACGCCGGAAGCTGCAGAGCTGGGTTGCACATGCATTCGGCCATTGGGTATGCAGCTGGCCCATCCCGCACCCCGCACCTCGTCCATGGTCTTGAACTTGAGGATGACTTGCACAGGGCCAAAGATCTCATCGCTGCAAGGCATGAGCGATTCACCTCTATGGTAAGAGAGTCTTGGGTGGGCGGGGCGGAGGGATGGCAGCCAGCACCCACCTGTGCGCAGCACGAGCCCACCACACACCGACAGCCAGAGAGCCGTCGCGCAATGCTCACCGTGCAATGGCCATGTCGTCCTTCACATCGTAAAACACTGCACAGGGCAGGGGGGTGAAGTGGGATGGTGCTCAAGTATGGTCAGTCCGTTGAGCGCCACAGCCTCGTTACTGCCCTAAGCTCCATGAACCAGCCTGCAAGCTCGGCAGCTCAACTACTGTATTAAACAACCCGACACGTGAAGGTAGTCACCACCCCACCTGTGGGCTCCAAATAGAACCCCTTGTCGCCCCAGCGCTTGCCGCCGTAGCCCAGCTTGGCGCCTGCGGGCCAGCAGGAGTGCAGCATAGTTGGCAACTGTTGCACATGCCTTACGGCATTCTGGACAGCACCTTGCTGCCAACCCTGCCAACCTCCTCGTTCAGCCTGCCTTGCTACGGCACCCACGTTCCATTAAGCATCCCACCCCCGGCACCCGCCTGCCTTCTGCCCCAATGCCAGCCGCCCACCTTCCTTCTGCCCCAGCTCGATGTAGTGCATCACCTTCTCCACCTGCTTCTCGCTCACCAGCGGGCCCTGGGCCACACTCTCGTCAAAGGGGTCGCCCACCTGGCAGTGAGGAAAGGTGTTGCTCGCATGAGGCCGGGAAGTTGGTCAGGTAAGTGAGCGGAAAGCGCGCTCCCGGATGGTGTGCCCTCAACTCCTGCCCCAACCCTCGCCCCACCTTGCGCTGCTTGGCCAGCTCAATGGACTTCTTCACAAATTCGTCATAAATGCCCTCCTGCCCAAACAGGCGCGCGCCGCATTCGCAGGCCTGGCCCTGCGCACGGGCGGATGCCAGGCAGGAGGGCGTGGCGTGGGTGGACATGAAATGAAGTCAAGGTGAAGTGCCGCACGGCGCGCAGCAAGGGGTAATCAGCGCACCTGCCATTCAAATGCAAACATCCGCCCAGGCAGCACTTCCAAGCAGACGCAGCAGGCGCAGCGTGCACAGCAGGCGCAGCGCACCATGTTGAAGAACAGCGCCTCGTGCGCGCCCTTCACCGCCTCCTCCAGGTCGCAGTCGTCGCACACCACGATGGGCGAGTTGCCGCCCTGCATGTTGACCAAAATGAATCAAAGTCATTCTTTCAATATTGAAAGTCTGTTGTCAACAGCAGTTGTCGCACACCACGATGGGCGAGTTGCCGCCCTGCACACAGTAGGGAAGGGGATCAGATGGCAGCAAACAGGTATGTGCGTAGTCGCACACCACAAAGGGGAGAGTTGCCGCCCTGCACAGCGATGGGCGGAGCACGCCAATAAGAACACGAGTCGGCAGCACAGCAGCTGGGCACGTGCTCACGCATGCCGGTGTGACTTAACATTTTGTGGCACTGTTACCACGCCTGCCTCACCAGCTCAAGGGTGACGGGCTTGATGTTCTTGGAGGCGCCTGCAGCATGGGTGGGGAAGAAGCATGGATGTGGCATGGTGCCAGCCGGTGCTGCAGGAGGAGTGCACTGCTTGGCGTGCCTCCATTGCAGCAGAGGTGCCTCGGGCTTGTATGCACCAGCGGCAGCAGCGAGAAAGCGCTAGTTTTTTAGCGAGCAGCAATAGCTGTGGTTGTGCTCCACCCACCCACCTGCCATGATTGTCTTGCCCACATCGGTGGAGCCGGTGAACTGTGAGGAGGGGCAGCATAGTGTGCCGCGGATCAACAACCGTGATTGTAAAGCATTGGATGTGAGCATGTCATGACACCTCAGCTGCGCGTGGCATTGAGCCATCCCTCCTTTCCCTGCTGCCAACCACTCACGGCAACTTTATCAATGAGCTCATGAGTGGTTATAGCATCTCCGCACTCGCTGCCCTTGCCTGCATGCACAGGGCCGGGTCAGCAGGCAGGGCGGGTTGCCAGACGCACTGAGCGCTACTGCTGCTGAAGCAGTGTGGCCTGCAAATCATGCGGTGCACCAGCTGTGCACCAGAAGGCCAGCCATGCCCCAAGCTACCCAACGCTGCAACCAGCCATGTAACCGCACCGGTGAGGACGTTGAGCACCCCAGGGGGCACCCCCGCCTCCAGCGCCAGCTTGCCCAGGCGCAGGGCGGTGAGGGGCGTGTACTGGGACACCTGCACTTGTGTGGTATGCAGAAGGGGGCAGAAGGGTTGATGCATGGTTAGACCTGAGATGCATGCTGGGCAAAAGTAAGTACGATTCCCGGGTAGGGTTTCCAGCACTGCCTGCTGCATGGATTACTCCACCCAGCCCTGACCAAGCCGCTGTGCCCATCCCAGCTTGCCTTGAGCACGATGCAGCACCCGGCGGCCAGGGCGGGAGCAATCTTCCAGCCCTGCCAAAGTAAGGCAGGAAACAGGAGGGAAGTGAGCGCCAGGACAGTCGGATCACAAGCAGGCAGAGGGCAGCGGCAGGAGGGCAGCCGCCCAAAAGTGTCTAGGCATGTCCAGAGCTGCTGTTAGGAGGGCAGGTGCTGCCCAGCCCAAGCTCACCGCCATAAGGATCGGGAAGTTCCAGGGGATGATCTGCCCGGCCACTGCAAGGGCAGGGTGAGAGGATATGACGAGACATCAAACAGGCATCAGCAGTTGCATATGTGGAGAGCTAAGGCATCACACAGGCATGCATACTGCTAAGCGTGGGTGGCGAGCGCGGCGCCAGAGCCTTGAGCCGTTGCCGGCTGGATGGACAGACAAAGTTGAGCCGCTGTGCAGACTCATGCCAGCAGGAACGCTCACCTCCGATGGGCTCCCGCAGCGTGTAGGCCGTGAATCCTTCTGTGGCGCACGGAATGGTCTTACCTGCACAGCGCAGCGCAGCACAGCGGGCGAGGGTGTTGGTTGGGCAAATTTAGATGGACGATGTGCAAGGCAGGCTGGCCAGTCCAGGCTTGTGGGCACGTGTCTTTTATGGGTCAAACAAGGTGAGAAAGTCGAATCAAAGACCCACCCGAAACGTGGCCATTATTCAGCATATGCACCCTGTTTGGAACTGTACACATGGCTCACAAACTCACCCTCAATCTTGTCGCAGAAGCCCGCAAAGTAGCGCAGGTGCTGCGCAGTGCCAGGAACATCGATGGTCTTGCTCTGCGGCAGCAACAGGAGCAGCAGCGCTGTGATAACTTTGCAGCATCTAATTGCAGCATCTGAGGAAAGCGGGCAGGCTGCCGTCGATGCATGGTTGTACTGCCCCACTACACTCTGGCTCTAGCAGCACTGTCAACTCAACCACAACAAGGCACCCCGCGAAGCACCTGTGTGTACGTCTTGCCATTGTCGAGCGTCTCCAGCAGAGCCAGCTCTTCAGTATGCTCCTGCCCGGGTAAAGAGCAGGGTAGGGAAGCAGCTGATTGACCGGCTGGTGGACGGTACAAACTGCGTGCACAGCATGCATGGCAGCCTGCTTGACAAACGAGCATGCACTCGGCAGGTGGTGGAGCGAGCAGAGGTGGCACTGGACTGCAGGTGATGCTGCCATCATGATGATCACGCCCGACAGCAAAGGTCTTGCGGCATGCCATTCCTGGCAAGTTGGCTGAAGAGCAGGCAGCTTGAAGCTCGAGGATGCCACTTTCAAGCCACCCACCTCAACCAGGTTTGCAAAGCGCTCCAGGATGCGGCCGCGCTGGTAGCCGGTCATGCGGGGCCAGGGGCCGTTGTCATACGCTGCGCAGGTGGGCGGGGATGCAACCAGTGGTGTGTTCGGCAGACAAGCGCATTGCTCATCCGCCTGCCTGGGGAAAGCATGCTCAGAACCCAGCCACCAGCATCCCTCCAGCCGCAGACGCCGATGCATTACACTGCAGGAACCCTCACCGTCCTTGGCGGCGCGCACTGCGGCATCCACGTCCTCAGCCATTGCCTCAGCGCAGTCGCACAGCTTCTCGCCTGCAAGCCAGACAGGTGATGGAGGCGACGTGTTGTTTTCTAATGGTACCCAGAAAAGCACGACTGCCAAAGCCGGCGGCACGGAAGCTCGCCACAAGTTGGTATGCAGCTGCCGCTCTAGGGACCAGGAGGGGCGCTTTGCAACCAACCACAACCCTCCCAGCCTCAGGCTGCAGCACCCACCGGTGCGGGGGTCCAGGTTGGGGAAGGTCTTGCCGGACTGCGCATCCACCCACTTGCCGCCGATGAGCAGCTGCACTTGATGAGAGACAGCAACGGGCAGCAGCAGGCGCAGCAGTGAGCGGGCAGGTGACCCTGCGGAAGGTGGGCGGCGGTGCAGCTACCGCCGCGACGGCAGGCGCCAGAGCGGAGGCTCAGCCAAACAGCCAGCTTGCCTTGTTCTTCACGCGCCGCAGCGCATCGAACGCGCGGTCAACGTTGCTGCAGGGAGGCGCAGATTGAAGGTGCACCTTTGGTGGGCGGCAGGGCATCACCGGCAGCCGCGATCGGTGCCAAGCCAGCTGCTTTGCACCAAACATCGAGCAGTGCGCTTGCCTGTGGCCGTCCTGGCCGCCCTTCTGTGCCATGGTGCTGAGTTTCAGCCCGCTTTGGACGCCAGGCAAGCCACACAAAGGTCGACAGCGGCAGCTTCAAGCAGATGAACGCTCTGGCTGCTGGGGGCGTGTTGTCTTTGTGTTGGGAGGAGCCTGGCAGGTGTGACAAGGCAAGCAGCACAGATGCCCTGCATCTCTGGCCAGCATGGCCTGCTGCGCATGACCGCCGCGGGAAGCCTGCCTACTGTGCAGCCAGGCTGCCCTCATTAGTGGCTTCTGCCCCCCTCCCATTCTTCTCACTGCTCGTTGCTGCTGTTTGCCTTGCACTCCACTCAACTGCACCATCATGAGCTCCGAGGAGGGCAGGCAGGGCGTGTTCCGCGGCGCCACCACCGACACCGAGTGAGGCAGGCGCTTAAGCCTCTCCTGCTCTGCTGATGTCCTGCAGCCTCGTCCAAGGCTGCCATTGCCGCCGCCGCCGCCGCCGCTGCCGCCATGCCGCCGCCGCGTGATGCCGCCAGGCTGCTAACCAGCCCTCCATGCCCTCTGCTGCTGCAGCCGCCGCCATGGCGACCCTGATGCCGGGTGAGGGCTGCTGCCGAGGCCTGGAGGCGCGGCTGCCGCTGCCGCCCGTGCCGCTGCACACTCACCAGCTGCCATGTGGCAGGCACGCCTCACTGCCACACCCCCATCATCCCCCCGCCCACATTGCGCCTCCCTGCAGGGGCCTGACCTCTGGAGAGAAGAGCGCCGTATCGCGTGGATACGTACCAAAGACGGCCGAGGTGCGAGCGCTTGTTGGATGACTGTGCCATGCCGCCGTGCCTGCCCCTCTCCCTGCGCATGCCCCGACCAACCGTTACCTTCCCAACCTAACCATTCCACGTCTACATGCCTTCCCCTCCCTGCAGGGCGACCAGGCCAAGCAGGAGGCCGCCCAGCAGTACGCCTCTGACAAGGGAGTTGAGCTGGACAAGGGCCCCGGCACCGACTGAGCAAGCTGTGCGTTTGCTGGCCTGCTGTAGCAGCCTTGCCTGCTAGCCTGCCAGACGATGAGCATGGCTCAGCCCAGATGGCACAGCCACCGCCCTGCGCCTGCCCCTCAACCCCCAAGACCCCTTCCCAGTTGTGCGCTGCAACTGCTAGCGAACCCTGTCATTTGACACTGCATGTTCGTTGCCTGTGACCCCCCTGGCCTAGCGATTCTCATGCGCTTTTATGCGCCTGCATGCCGCTGTTGCCCGCCCTCTGTGGGCTGCGCAGCACAGCAGTTGTAAGGCATGCAGCTGGGATCCACAGGCAAAGAGGCAGCTTGGTCAGGCAACAGCATCAGCATGCCAGCCACCAGTCTCAGTCACCTGCATGCTGCCCTGCTATGTGTCGCACTTTCGAGGGGTCTTTACAGTGTTGAGAGGTGCGGGCCCGAGCCGCTGACGAGGAAAATCTGCCGGGCTTCGGGGCTGAGCAGCAGAGGCAAGGGCAGGTCAAGCGGGCAGGCTGTGCAGGGCGGCGCGCCGGCACGCACAGACGTGCAGGCACACACGCCATGTGCGGCATCCAAAGAAAGCAATTTGGCAGGGTGGGTTCATGAAACTGCTTTGTAGAGAATGGAAAATGCGACAGCACGAGGGGGGTTGCTGGCACGCGACAGGCACCGACGCCGCAAGGGCAGACGTTCGGCACTGTACAACAATGGGCGGCGCCGCTGCGAGACACGCTAGGGTGGGCACCACCCCAGCGCTGCCCACAGCGGGCCCAGACGCAGGGTAACAACAGTGGTCAACAATGCTGCTGCGCGGGTGGCGGGCTGCTTACGCGCGCGCGTGCTTGCGGCGCGCCGCGTTGCGCTTGCCGGCCTCCCACACAATGCTCATGTCCTTCATCTTGGGGGGCTCCTGCGGGGCAGTTATTCGGTGGGGAGGGGAGGGGGTGAGGTTGTGTGGGTAGGGGCGAGTGTGTATCAGGGAGGTGGCATTGCATCCAGGCACACCACGGGCTGTGCCAGCATTGCCTCACCGCAAAGCAGAGGTTTCAGGCCTTGTACACAGCAGGGGTTGCAGCATGGCAGCAGCCAGGCCTGCCGGCCGCCCTCACCGTGAGCGTCTCCTGGTGCTTGGGGATGAAGCCGGTGTCGACGTTGCCCTTCTTGAACTCCTCGTTCTCCAGGATGAGGCAGTGGAAGGGCGCGGTGGTGGGCACGCCGTGCACCACCATCTCCTGCGGGGTGGGTAGGAGAATGCAGGAAGGGAAGGACAAGTGAGGGAATGGCGAGGGTAGAGGAGCAGGTGGAGTAAGGAAGAGCCTCCAGTCGTCCAGCTCTGCTGCAGGCCGCCAATCAGCCGAATTGAACGAGACCTTCGCAGCCTGGAGTGTTCCCTTGTACACCGTTACTGCACTCTCAGGCCCTGCCCTGCCGCCCAGCTCCCAGGCTGCCCCACCCCCCTCGGCTCACGTTGAGGGCGCGCTTCATGCGGTTGATGGCGGCGTCGCGGTTCTCGCCCCACACAATCAACTTGCCCAGCAGCGAGTCGTAGTTGGGGGGCACCTGCGGGAGGGGAGCGATGGGTGGGTGGTGAGCAGGGCGAGGGGCAGATGAGCAAACCGGCAGGCGCCTTTGCTGTGGGTGGCCACACCCAACCAGCCGGCCGCCTGCCGTACAGGCAGTCCAGCTGGATGTCCACTCAACGGCAGCAGTTTTTTTATACAAATCACAAACAGAACACAGCCCACCCACCAGGTAGTCAGGGTAGAGGTGCGAGTCCATGCGCACGTGGGGGCCGCCGGGCGGCAGGTAGGCCACCACGCGGCCTGCGGCAGGGGCAGGGGCGAGGGGCCACAGCAGTGAGATGGGGGGTGCGTGTCGGGAGGGGAGCGGAAGATATGGCGGGCGGGGCAGTGGGAGTCCAGCAGAGCCTGGCACGTTGCACAGTGCCCATGACGTGAGAAGATCCACGCACACCCCACAATTTTCTGTAGTTATGCACTAAAAGATGCAGCACTGTGCGGCACCCACCGGGGCCGGGGCGGAAGTTTTGGAAGGGGTCCTCCGCGTTGATGCGGCACTCGATGGAGTGGCCGTTGATCTTGATGTCCTCCTGGCTGCGATTCGAGGCGGGAGCAGTTTGGGGACCAGGAGGAAGTTGGGGCACGAGTGAGGTGGGGCACCGGCCAGGTGTGTGGGCAGCAGCAAGGGAGTGGCAAAGCGATGGCGGCAGCTGTGGGGATGTCCGAGCTGTGGGGATGCCCGCCAGGGGTCCTGCCGGGTGCACACACGGCAGAAACCTTTCCCAGCACATACCTGCGCCGCTGGGGATGTGGACAGCACAGAGCCACTGCAAGCGCAGCGCAACTGGCAGCCCTCGCACTCCCCCCAGACTCACGCAAAGCGCAGCTTCTTGCCCATGGCCACCCGGATCTGCTCCTGGATCAGGTCCACACCCGTGATCATCTCGGTCACGGGGTGCTCCACCTGCGGGCGGACGGGGTGTGTACGGCATGGGCAAGGTTCTAGGCGAGTTCAGCGCAGGCAGCAGCCGCGTTTCAGGGCCGCGGCGGCGGCAGCAGTGGGCCACGAGCAAGTGACAGAGCTGCGGGTTGTGCGGCTGCAAGCGGCGCGTGGCTGTCAATCAGCTTGCCTGGATACGGGTGTTCATCTCCATGAAGTAGAAGCCCTTGGGCTCCCACAGGAACTCAATGGTGCCCACGCCTGGGCAGAAAAGCAGTGGGAGGGAGAGGAGAGGGAGGGTCGACGGACGAAGCAGCGGCAGCAGCGCCACGGGACGGTGCCGGTTGCGGGTCCCACAATGCAGTTCTCCACGCAGCTGCCGCACAGATGCTGCAGTAAGTGTTGTGCCATGCACATGCTGCTCACCGATGTAGCCGATGGACTTGGCGGCATTCACGGCAGCATCACCCATGGCCTTGCGCACCTGCGCAGGCACCAGAGAGCAGTTGCAACTTGAGGCAGGGTGCAAGTTGGGGCGGGGTGCAACTTGGGGCGTGGTGCAAGCGCGGTTAGCAGCAGGGCACGTCGGCATTCAGCGGTGCGCGTGTGTGGTTGGCCGGCTTGCCAGACAAAACCCACAAACAGCTCAGCATTGTGTTCATCTCGGGACTGGTTCGGCAGGTAAACCCGTCCAAAGCTACCCACCTCGGGGGTCAGTGCGGGGGAGGGCGCCTCCTCCAGCAGCTTCTGGTTGCGGCGCTGGATGGAGCAGTCGCGCTCGCCCAGGTGCACCACGTTGCCGAACTTGTCGGCCAGCACCTGCGGGTGGTGTATCGCAGCAGCTGGCACGAGCTGGTACAGAAGCATGGCAGCCAGGCTCACATGCAAGGTACAAGACACAAATGCGGGGCGCACCCATCCCCAAATCCGTGCATGCCGCCTTCCAGACCCAGTCTGTGCTGCTATGCTGTGTTGCTACGCTATGCCGTGCTGCGCTGCGCTGTGCTGTGCTGCTACGCTATGCCACGCTGCGCTGTGCCTGCTGCGCCCACCTGGAACTCGATGTGGCGCGGGTTCTTCACGTAACGCTCCAGGTACACGTTGCCGTTGCCAAAGGCGGCCTCCGCCTCCTGCTGCGCCTGCTTCAGCAGCGGCAGGAACTCGCTCTCGTCCTGCACACAGTAGGGGGCGGGGCGGGGAGGCAGGCGGGAGGGTGTGATGCTAGGTGTTGGATGTGCAGCCATGACAAGGAGGGCCAAAAAGCCGCGGGGGCGGCGAGAAGTGCAGCTGCTCGAATCCAGACCCCGTGTTCCACATGCGAGCCGGCATTCCCAGATGTAACCGGCAAATGGGCCCCAGTGCGGCCCCAGCTGCCCCCAGCTGCGGCACGGACCTGGGCGAGGCGCATGCCGCGGCCGCCGCCACCGGCGGTAGCCTTGATCATGATTGGGAAACCAATCTGATTGGCCACCTGCGGTCGGCATTAGGGTGGTTGAACATGCAGAGGTTGACGAGCAGCGGCGGCACTGGGATTGCCTCAGCTCTGAATAGCGGCCATGTGAGAGCCTCGTGCTTACGACGACTCCAGCAGCAGCAGCAGCAGCAGCAGCAGCAGCACGGGCAGCGGCAACGCAGGGTGGCGCCCCCGAACGAAAGCCGCACCTTCACCGCGTCCTCGCTGTCCTTGATCAGGCCCTCAGAGCCGGGCACGGTGGGCACGCCCGCAGCCTGCAGGGGTGGGTTGTTTTGGGGAAGTGGGCACCCATGTGAGCACAGGGAAGCGCGCGCACCAATGCAACAACCAGCAAGAATGTGGCATGGGCAGCATGCAATGAGGGCAGCCTCCACCCCACCACAGCCCATCCTTGGGTTAGCCCAGCGCAGCACATCGCAGCAGAGCACAGCGTGCCTTCATTGTGTCGCGCGCCGTGGACTTGTCTCCCATCACGCGGATGGAGTCGGACTTGGGGCCGATGAATTCCAGGCCGTGGTCGTTGCAGATGTCCACAAACGTGGCGTTCTCGGACAGGAAGCCGTAGCCCTGCAAAGCAGAGATGGGGACGAGCCCGCACCAGTCGGACACAAAGCACAAGGCGCGCCAGCTGCTCTGAACCGAGGCGGGTGCATCTGTGGTGCATTTGTGCCTGAGCGACAGCCAGCCACGGCAGGACTGCACACCAGCAGTGCAAACACGCAGCAGCGGCAGTGCCACAGCAGTCCAGCAGCAGCGCCAGGCGTAGAATGGTCAGTGACAGTAGCAACCAAGCAGGCAGAAAAGGGCAGCAGGCAAGCAGGCGCTCACCGGGTGGATGGCATCCGCGCCGCGGGAGATGGCGGCGGAGATGATGGAGGGGATGGACAGGTAGGACTCGCTGGAGGGAGCCTCGCCGATGCACACAGCCTCGTCCGCCAGCTGCAGGGGTACGCAGGGAGAGGGCGGGGGAATATGGTATGTGTCGCATACGTGCAGTACGCCAGCTGCTGTTGCGCATCAGGGTGAGGCATGCGGTGCGGTGCCACGCCTGCTAGGGCAAGCTGGGCAGGTGTTTTGATGATGAGATTTGGGCACATGGGCCTGGCCCAGGCTGCACCGCCATGCGAGATAGCAGCAGCCATTTGCCAAAAGGACCATGATGCTAGTTGAAAACTGCAAAATGCTGAGCAAGCTGGCGCTGTGAACAGGTCGCCAGCGTGCGAGCACCTTGGGCAGTCCAAACCGGCCAACCCAGCTGCCTTCAATGTCCTAAACAAGCCAACAACACTAAAGGTGCACTCATCCGCACCCTACAGCCGCCACAGCAACCATCCCTGCCAATTTGAGGCTCCTTCACAGTTCAGCAGCGCTGCCCCGCGTCAGCGCCCCTTCGACAGCCACCCGTGTGTGCCCCAGCAGGCTGGCACCCTCCCCGGCCCCGCACCTGCACGTGCAGGCACTCCTTGTCGGCGGTGGAGTAGACGGCCACGGTCTTCAGGCCCAGCTCGCGGCAGGCGCGGATGACGCGCACAGCAATCTCGCCGCGGTTGGCAATCAGCACCTTCTTGATCTCCCGCTGCTGCTCGGCAGCCACCGCCAGCGCGGCACGGCGGCCGGCGCGGCCGGCACGGCCCGCCCGCTGCCGCAGCGCCGCCCGGCCCGCCAGCTCGCCAGCCTCAGGGGCCAGGAACTCGCTGCGCAGGGCAGCAGCGCGAGGCGCGGCGGCGGCCGCGGCGCGCGGCGCCCGCCCGCCGCTCACGCGGGCGGCGGCCTGTAGGAGGGGTGGAACCGCAGCGGGTGGTGGATCGTGTGGCCTTGCACATGCCAATTACGGCCGCCTGGGCGGCGCTGCGGTCAAGCTGGCGGCCACCCCGAGCGCACCTGCACCGAGCTGGAGGCTGCGAGGGCCGCTTGCATGGTTGCCGGCCCCAGTATGCCGGTCTGGGTAGAATGTGCTTCAGGGACAGCTCCTGGCGCCCTGCAGCCAGCTCTAACCCTCTCACAGCCATCGCTTGCATGGGGGCCTGATCGCACCTGCTGGTCGCCCCCCGCCGCCCCAGAGAGCTGTTCGGATCACCGACACCAGCTTGAGTTGCACCCCGGCCCGCAGCGAGCGCATGGTGGGCAGTCATTGAAGAAGCCCGTAAGTGCGCAGCGCAGCGGCTGGACCACTCGGCAGCTGAATTATAGCGACATGCAGCGCGTGCAGCAGCGACCGGGCGCCCTGGCGGCGCCCGCGCGCCCGGCACGGCCGGGCCTCAGGGCCGCTCCGCGCCCTGTGCAGCTTGCGGGCGCCCCCGCGCAGCGCAGCAGCACCCAGATGCAGCGCAGAGAGCGTGTGCATAAGCAGTCGGGCCGCAGGTGAGGAGGGGAGGCCGGGCCAAACCTTCCACCCGAGCGGCGGCGGCGGTGGGCTGGCGGCGCCGCCGGTACCTGCAGGGTCCACACCCAGCCTGCCCTGCTCACCTCTACAGCTGCCATTGCGTGCAGGGAGGTGTCCTCTGTGACCTGCCGCTACCTGCGCGGCAGCAGCGGCCCCGTGGGCCGCCCCTGGGTGGCGATCGCCGCCGTGCGCCGCGGCGGGCGAATCATCGTGTCCGCCACCCTGGTGCGCTCTCCCTGCTGCCCTGCTTGCGGCAGCATGCCAACTGTCTCTGTCCTGCTGTTGCTCTTTGATGGCAAAAGATGGACCAGATGGTTTGCAAGTTGCATGCTCGGCCTGCCCCCTGCCCTGCTCGATTGCGTGCCAGCCCAGCCAGCCCCAAGGGCACCGACCCTCGAGCCTGCTGCGTGGCAAGCCTCCCGGCGCGCTGCATGCAGTTGCCTGGATCCCTGCGCATCATGTCTTCATTATATGTCCCTCACTTGCAGATGGAGGCTGACCCGGGGGCCAGCTCTCAGCGCGCCGAGGAGCTGCTCAGCCTGCCGCTGCAGCAGAACGAGGCGCTCGAGGTGCGCAGCCTCAAACCTGTTTTTCATTACCTGTGCAAAGCAACTGGGCAGGGATGAGGGGATGTGTGGTGGGGCACACTGCAGCAGAAAGAGGCGCTGTAGGTGCGCAGCCGCAAACATCTGTTCTCTGTTTCATGGCAGTTGGGCGGGATGAGGGAATGTGCTGTGATGCACTCTGCGGCAGGCTGCTGTTTGGATGCTGCGTGCTGCCGCTGGGAAGGCCTGTTGTTGCTGGACACCTGTGCTGCAGCTGGCGTGGCGCCCCGCTCCTCTGGCTGCTACTGCTGCCAGGGCGCTGTCGTACATTCGCGCTACTCCCTCCGTGATGTAAGCATCCCCATCCGCCCTGCCTGCAGCTTGGCGCGCTGCCCAACGGCCTGCGCTATGTGCTGCTGCCCAACCGCTCGCCGCCCGCTCGCTTTGAGGCGCACCTGGAGGTTCATGCCGGCAGTGGTAAGTGCAGGACATGAGCTGCAGACTTTGGGGTGCAGTCTGCACAATTAGATGCAGTCAGAGCAGCGGCTGGGATAATGAGCCGTGGAGGCCTTGCATGTTGCCTGCTGCATGGCGAAACCAGTTGCTTGCCTGAAGTTGCCTGCTGGGCTATGCTCCAAACATTTTCAACTCTCCAACTGCCACAGTGGACGAGGGGGAGCGGGAGCAGGGCATTGCGCACCTGGTGGAGCACGTGACGTTCCTGGGCAGCAAGAAGCGGGAGGGGCTGCTGGGCACTGGCGCCAGGTGGGCAGCCGCTGCGCAGATGCATGCAGTGTCGTGCATGCGCGCCATGCTAGCCGAATTGTAGCAGGGAGCACGGTTGCAATAGGCACTTTCCACACAGGCACTTGCACCTGTGCAAGCTGAGGGGCCGCCTGCACACGAAGGGTTGATATGGCACTCCCTGGCAGCTCGAGCACCAGAAGCCGAAGTCCGCCCGGCTGCGTATGTGCCCCTGCCCATCATTTGCAGGTCCAACGCATACACCGACTTCCACCACACCGTGTTCCATGTGCACTCGCCCGACCGCAACGGCAACACGGGGCAGCCCATGCTGTGGCAGGTGCGGCGGCAGGGCAGGCAGGCCGGTGCCCAGCTGCTGCGGGAGATGTGTTAAAAGTGGTGCCAAGCCAGCCTCCATAGTCGGGAGGCAGGCAGCCCGGGATCTGCTACATGCAAGAATGCCCGGCGCATTAGGAACCGCCTCCACGGCTCACTCCAAGGTGCTCCTTGCCCTGCTTCTGCCCCTCACCTGGCACTCCCCTCTCTCCCCACGCCCCCGCAGGTGCTGGACGCGCTGACGGAGGTGGCCTTTGAGCCCGAGTTTGCGCCCTCGCGCATCGAGAAGGAGCGCAAGGCGGTGGTGGCCGAGGCGCAGGTGCGGGGTGGGGCAGGGTACTGCTGTGTGCCAGGAACAAACAACTAGTTGGAACTGTGCCTCACTTGCTGCACTCCCAAGTGTAAACGTGCTTGAGGGCATGTTTGCTGACTCACCGGTGCTGCGGTTGCCCACCCAACCCACCACAACTCAATCACCCCGCAGATGATGAACACGATTGAGTACCGCGTGGACTGCCAGCTGCTGCAGTACCTGCACTGGGAGAACGCGCTGGGCTGCCGCTTCCCCATCGGCAAGACCGACCAGGTGCGCGCCGCGCTGCGCTGCGCCCTGCTGTGCTGTGCTGCGACGGAGCAGGCTGCTGCTGCTGCTGCAGTTGCTGCTGCCTGTTGGTGTAGAGCACACCAAGGCAGCCGAGCAGCAGCAGCCCTCTTACCCGGCACGCTCCCCACCTCGCTCAGCTGCAGCACCCCTTGCATTTCACTGCCGCCACAGGTGGAGCAGTGGCAGCGGGAGGAGATCATGGGCTTCTGGGGCCGCCACTACTTCCCCGCCAACGCCACGCTGTATGTGGTGGGAGACATCGACGTGCAGGCGAGTTGTGACAGCTAGGGCTGATAGCTTGTTGTGCGCGGCGGGGCCAGGCCATGTTGGAACCTGCAATGGATTGCTACAGGGGGTCGTTAAAGCGTTGCACGGGCGTCCACTCACCCGCGTACCTTTGCCCCAAACCCTCTGCCCTGCAGCATACCAAGGACTTGATCCAGCAGACCTTTGGCCGCATCCCGCCCTCCCTCAACCAGCCCTCCCCCGCGGCGGCGGCCGTGAACGCGGAGCTGCTTGCTGATGCAGGCGCAGCACAGGAGGCGGAGGACCATGCAGCAAACGGCGGCGGCAGCAGCGGCAGCAGCACGCAGGGCGCAGCAGCGCTTGCGTCCAGCGGCGGCTCCCCGGCAGGCAACGGCTCAAATGGCAGCGGCGCCGCCAGCGGCGCCCTCCTAGACAGCCTGCCGCGGCAGCGGGGCATGGTGAGCATTTGGGGATGGTGTGTGCGTTGCAGGGTGCATGCTGGAACAGAGTGTATTCTTCGCCTTTGCCTTTGCTGTTCAAGCAGCTGATCACCCTCCCCCATTTCCCGGCTCTGCTCACCTCCAACCTGCACTGCCCTGCACCCGCCCCTCCTGCCCCGCAGGTGCGCCCGCCTGTGGAGCACCAGTGGGGCTGCACCTCGCCCGCGGTGCACGCCGGCCCGCCGCACGCCCCCGTGTCTGTGTTCCGCCACCGCCTGCTGCAGCTCTTCCAGCTCTCCATCTTCTGCAAGCTGCCGGTGCTGCCCATCAGCACGCTGGAGGACCTGCGGTGAGCCATAGGGGGGCAGCCCTGGAGGCAGCCCTGGAGGCAGCCAGCGAGTGGCAGAGCAGCAGCCAGAGAATGCAGGAGTGCTGGACAGTCTGGCTGGCCACAGTGGCTCGCCACAGCGTCGGCCGTCGGGCTGCCGGCTGGCCAAGCCATTGCATGAACCTTTGGCAGCTAGACTTGCAGCTATACATTGCTACACTGGTACTGCTCGTCCACCCTCCTTTGCCGCCTGCCCTCCCCCTCCCCCACAGGCGCGGCTTCATGGTGCGCATCCTGCTGAGCGTGCTGCAGTTCCGCGTGAACGCTCGCTACGTGGAGGCCAACCCGCCCTTCACTGGCATTGGTGAGCTGGCTGGGCACCACTGCTGGTGGGGGCAGGGGGAGGGAGCCTGCTGCCGAGGGGGCAGTGCAGCGGGGCCTGTGCTGCAAACCCACTGGATCGACCTTCCCGAGCCGGCTCCGGCATGCAAGTCACTGTCCGATTTGCCGCCTCAAACCGTATTTCCACGCCCTGCCCTCCCCCCAGAGCTGGACATCAGCGACAGCGGGCGCGAGGGCTGCGCCGTGTCCACCCTCACCATCACCAGCGAGCCAAAGGACTGGCGCGGCGCGGTGCAGGCAAGCTCGCGAGTGGACCCACGTGGCTGTTTGCATTACTTGCACAATGTGGCTCTGTGCTGCTGCTGCCCGCCGTTCCAGCCTGTAAGCCTCGGCTCAGCTGGCGCCAGCGTATCCCCACCCACCCCTCCCACCCCATGCGCCTGCCCTCCTCCCTGCCCCGCTCTCAATCCAAACCAGGTGGCTATCCAGGAGGTGCGGCGCCTGCAGCGCTTTGGCGTGACGCGCGGCGAGCTGGAGCGGTACAAAACCGCGCTGCTGCGCGACAGGTGGGCGGGCTGTGTGGGTGCGCTGTGCCACTGTGTGGGGTGGGCTATCAGACTATGGGCGGCACGCTTGGTGAGGCACTCCATCATCGGCACCATGCAGCTAGATCTTGGCACTGCATGCGATCCCTTGGCACTGCATGAGGCCGTTTTTGCTGAGAGCTCGCCCCGCCGCTCACCCTCACCCCTGCGTCCTGCTGCAGCGAGCAGCTGGCTGAGCAGAGCGAGAGCGTGCCCAGCGTGGACAACCTGGAGTTTGTGATGGAGAGCCTGGCGCTGGGGCACACCGTGCTGGACCAGAAGACGGTGAGCGGAGGGATCCAGCAGGCTCTGATCAAACAGGTTTTGGTTCACGTTCTGGGAGCACCCGGCTAGCCATGCTGGGTGGTACCAGGCTGGCGCTTGGGGATCCACGCTGCTGCTGTTTGCTCCCTTCTGCCTGCCGGCCACACCAGTCGCTCAAAAGCCGATCCTGCCTCAACTTCCCAACCCTGTGCAGGCCCACGAGTACCTGCTCATGGTGATTGACACCATCAGCAAGGACGAGGTGGACGCCCTGGCCAAGTCCCTGCTTTCCTACCTCTCGCACTACAACCAGGAGCAGAAGGTGAGGGGGGCGCGCGGGGAGCAAGGCGGGGCTGTGTTCCAGGAGGGTGAGGTGCCCCTTGTCTGGAGGCTGTCGCCTACGCACAGGCACTTTATGCAACCCGTGCAGCTTTGGGCCTCCTCCTTCCTGTCGAGCACCGCCCATCTGCACATGCTCAATCCGCATTATTATCACACCCCTTTATTCCCCTGCAGCTGCTGGAGGAGTACGAGGCCGACCCCTCCACCTGGGCCTGGCCCGGCCCCACTCGTGCCACCGCCATCGTGGCCTGCCTCCCCGCCTTCATGGATGCCAGCGGGCACTCCACCGGCGGCGGCGCGCCCATGCAGCGCGGCGCCAGCCTGGCAACCACGCAGCATGTGGACCCCGCGGCGGTGGCGGGTGGGTAGTGGGGGCAGGCGGCACTTTTTTGTTTTGGCTGCTGTGCTCGCTTGAATTTGGCCTGACCTGTTGTGCCAGGTTGCACCCTCCTGTCAACCACCTCATGCTCAATGCCCGTCTTTTTCGGCCACCCCTCTTTCCACCCGCAGCCATGGAGGAGAGCGGTGATGAGGACGATGTGCCCGAGGGCGCGGTGCGCTTTGAGCTGGACGCGTCCGACATTGAGGCGGCGCTGGCGGAGGACGGGCTGGAGGTGGAGGCGCGGGAGGACGTGGATGTGAGGATATTCTACTTTCAGTGTTTTTGTTTCATGGTATCAGGGCAAGGTGTGTGCAGATGGACTTCCACCAGGGAAGTGCATGGGAGGGTGTGGCCGCGGACGGGCTGGAGGTGGAGGTGCGCGAGGACGTGGACGTGAGCATGTTTTGTTGTTGCATTGCTGCTGCTGGCTGGTTGTTTCCACGAGGGAGCGCATGGGACGCTGTGGAGAAAGTGCACAGGAGGTGGACGCGCCCGAGTGGCAGTGTGTTGCTTGCAGGTTGGGTGCTACTGCGGTGCACGAGTTGTTATGAGGCCAGCCGCTGCACCTCGGCCCCGGCACTGCTTGCATCGCAGCTCATCCACCCCACCCCTCTGCCCTTTCTTCCACTCCCCAGGTGCCCGACGCCCTGCTGCCTGATGAGGTGGTGGAGGCGCTGGTGGCGGAGCGGCGGCCGCGCTTTGTGGCTCTGGATGGCTCCGAGCTCGCCAGCAGCAGCAGCCCCGCGCAGCCGGGCCACGGCGGCGTGGTGCAGCTGCGGCTCAGCAACGGCATCAAGGTGGGGCGGGGCGGGGGCGGGGAGGAGGCCGAAGGAGCAAAGGGCAGGGCTCTGCAGCAGCCAGGGTGGTTGGGGACCCGCCTGCATGCATGCTGGCCCGTTCGCAGCGCAGCCTGGGCACCTCCTGAGGTCTAGCCAGGCTTCCAACCACCCGCCTTCCCTTCCAACCTCCCAACCTCCCCCTGCTTCCCCGCACAGGTCAACTACCGGCGCACCGACAACGAGCCTCGCGGCGCCATGCTGCGCCTGGTGGCGGCGGGCGGGCGTGCCACAGAGGGAGAGGGTGTTGGCCCCCTGGGCACCGGTGTGGTGGCGCTGGGCACCCGTACGCTGAGCGAGGCGGGCACCGTGGGCAGCTGGAGCCGCGAGCAGGTGCGGGGGCGGGGCGAAAAGCACACTCTGCTTCGGACCTGGTGACCTGCTTGCAAGCTTGTGCGGTGCAAGCATCATTGTTCGCATCTGCTCCTTTCTGCCTTTTCCCTTCCCGGGTTGCCCTTCCCGGGTGGAGTGGGCCCTGCATTCTCAGCACAAGGCCGCAAGCACCCGAGCACGGCTACCCAGCAACCCTCATGCCCTTAATGCCCTCCCCTGCCTCCCTCTTTGCCTCTCGCCCCCCAAGGGTAGAGCTGTTGGGCATCCTGCAACTCACTATCGCCCTCCCTGCCCCGCCCCGCCCCTCCCCGCCCCCAGGTGGAGCTGTTCTGCATCTCCAAGCTCATCAACTGCGTGCTGGAGACGGACGAGGAGTTTGTGTGCATGGACTTCCACTTCGCGGTGCGCTGATGCTGCTGTGAGGGACTGCGTTCACATCGGCTGGGAGAGCTGACTGTGTTCTCATGCATCCCGGCTGTTCTGCTGGGAGGGCAACCGTGATGCAGAGGCAAACGGGCACACTCTTCCACATGCAGTGCCTCACCCTGTCCTTTCTGACCACTCTCCCCAACCCCAAGCAGGTCAGCGACGGCGGCGTGGCCTCGGTGCTGCAGCTGCTGCACCTCTTCCTGGAGCAGCCGCGCTGGGAGGAGACGGCCATGGAGCGCAGCAAGCAGCAGGTGGGCGGAGAATTGGGCGCGCTGCGCTGGGCTAAGAGGGGTTATGGACTTGCCTGTGCCCCAGCACAGGCATGCTCGCAAAGGCAGGGAAGGGCAGGCACGCTGGTGTGTCCTGCCCTGCCGATGATAACAAGGCCTGCGGCCTGGCTCGCTCTGTCATTTCTGACAGTTGCACTCTTCTCCCACCCTTGCTCCCCCGGCGTGCAGTACCTGAGCCACTACCGCTCGCTGAGCAAGAGCCTGGAGCGCGCCACCGCCGACCGCATCCTCAATGCCATGCTGGGACCCGACCGCCGCTTCAGGTGGGGAACGCGCTGTGCTGCCGCCGCGGCTGGCTGGCTTTGGCCGGGGCTGCGGCAGGCGTCGCTGCTGGGAAGGGCAAGGGCCATTGGCGCGGTGGTCAGGCGGCATACAGGGTGCAGCCAGGGCGGCCAGCATGCGTTGGTGCCTGGCACCTGCCCAGCCTGAACGCGGCCTGCTCCACTCCCCTCCTCATCTCACCCGCACCTGCTAGAGATGGAGTGGTGACTTAACCTTACTCGACCTGTCTGCCCTCCTCCTGTTTCTTACCGCAGGGACCCCAGCCCCGAGGAGATTGGCGCCCTGGACCTGGAGGGCATGCGGCAGGCGGTCATGCGCCAGATCTACGCCGGCAACGTGGAGGTGCGCGCTGCTGCCTGGTGCTGCTCTGAACTGTCGGCAGAGCGCACTGGCAAGTGCCAGTGCAGGCACGCTGTGGCAGCCCGGCCTGACCAGGCAACAGGTGTGATTGATCATTGTGCACACCTGTTCCTTACCACACAGGTGTCCATTGTGGGTGACCTGGACCCAGTTGAGCTGGAGGAGTGCGTGCTCATGTACCTGGGCACCGTCAGCCCCGAGCCCAAGGTGCGCAAGGGTGCCAACAAGCACTCCTCCGCCAGTGGTGATGCGGGTAACCAGAAAGTTTCTTCTGATGCACGTTGGACTTTCTCATGACTGGGATGGTCTGCGCTCCCTGCCAGCTCGGGAGGTGGCACCCTTTGTGCCTGTGCTGCACCTTCCCCCATCCCCCCAACCACCTCCATGTACTGTTCTGCCCATCCTTGAACGCAGGTGCCGCTGCCCGAGGACCCGGCTGTGCGGCTGGGCCGGCCGCTGGCCATCCAGCAGGGCGTGCCGCTGCCGCAGCGCCACATGACGTGGCACCTCAAGGACTCGGGTGGGTGCCGCTGCTGGGGGGCTGCAGTGGGTGCAACCCGTGCCAGTTTGCCTACAAGCCACGCAGCAGAGTTTGCTGTGGTTCAGTTCTACTGGCTAGCCCCACCGCTGTCCCCAACTCCCCACACACGCCTCAAACCCTCACACCGCACCACCTTGCGCAGACGAGCGCGCGTGCGCCTACATCGCCGGCTCCGCGCCCAACCGCTGGGGCAACTTCACGGCGGTGCAGCAGCAGGGGCGGCGCGCGGGCACCGTGGTGCCACCGCCGCAGCTCGAGTACGGCGCCACCGTGGAGGATGCGGCGCGGGCGGCCGAGATTCGGCGTGCTCACCCGCTCTACGCCTCGATTGTGCTGGGTGAGGGTTTGCGAGCTACTTCCAAAGGGATTGCCGCCTTCCTGGTGCCCTGCCCTGCTTGCTCCTCTATTGAATGCACAATAGCGGGTCTACCGTTTGATGTGAGGCTCGCTTCCTGCCAGCCACCGGCCTGCTTGCACCTGCGGCTTGTGAGCTGTGCGGTAGCTTCAGCGCCCTAGTGTGTGTTGGTTCCACCGCTTCCGAACATTTTGATGTCTTTCAACGTGTTGCCCTGCTTGCTGCAGGCCTGCTGACCGAGATCATCAACAGCCGGCTGTTCACCACGGTGAGCAGCCTGCTGCGCTGGACTGCTTGCTTGCAACACAGCCGGCGGGATGCATGCCACCTGCCCCGCTCGCATTGTCAGTCCAAAGCCTGCCACCATGCTGGGCCAGCGCCTGCTTTGCTTGCACTCAAAACGCCACTCATTCCTGCCCTATTCTCCTGCCCCAGGTGCGCGACACGCTGGGCCTCACCTACGACGTGTCGTTTGAGCTGTCGCTCTTCGACCGCCTGCCCTCAGGTGCGCATTGCACTGCCCGAGCAGCCGTGCTTGTGGTGGCTCAGTGGGGCGCTGCCCTCCAGCGTGACGCACAGTTGGGGCCAGCCCTGGTCATGCCATCGTTGCAGTGTCCCCTTTCGACCTGCCTGCCGCCCGCCGCTCCCTCGTTTCCAGGCTGGTGGCACGTCAACGTGACCAGCACCCCGGGCAAGATCCAGGACGCGATGATGGCCTCCTTGAATGTGCTGCGCAACGTGCGGCTGCAGCCCATCACCCAGGTGGGTGGGTGGAGCCGCAGCAACAGGGGGTTGGACTGGGCTGGGTTAAGGCCTGTTTTGCTGTCGGCAGGGTGGGCAGAGTGGCCAGAGCAGAATCATGCATCGGGGTGCAGTCCAGGTTGCAGTTGATCAAGTGCAACGCTGGCCAGTGCAAACCCCTAAATGGCCACCCTGCTCTCCCACCTCTCTGTGCAGCGCGAGCTGCTGCGCGCCAAGCGGACCCTCATCACCCGCCACGACTCCGATCTCAAGGTGCGGCGCAGTGCCTGGCCGCTTGATCTGGGTATCATCCTGCCGCATTGTAACGCTGGCGGCCGAATGCCTGCTGTGCTGCTCGATGCTGCAAGCATCTGATGCCGCCCCGCTGCAGCACCCTTGCGCTCATTGCGGGCTCCGGAGTGTGGGTAAACACCACCACCAACCTTTCACGTCCTTCCGCCCATCTTCCCTTCCCTCTTTCCCCCTCGCGCAGGACAACCTGTACTGGCTGAGCCTGCTGACGCACCTGCAGGCCGACTGCGTGCCGCTCAAGAGCCTGGACTGCCTGCGAGACCTGCGCGACATGTATGAGGCGGCCACGGTGGACGATGTCTACGATGCATATGCCCAGGTGGGCAGACTGCTGCAATGTTGCGACTGTTTTGTGCGTGTCGAGTTTTGAGCCTGCGGAGCAGGGTTGACATGTACAAAGCGGCCCTGGTTGAAGATGGGTGCAATGCCTATGCCCAGGTTGGGTGGACAGCTGTGACGCTGCTGTGCTTTCTCATGCATTGCTGAACTAAGATGGAGAAGACATGAGCCAGCTGGTGGGGATGTCGCAGTGGGCAATGAGCACAAAACCCTTGCCTGCTCCGCGCGCATAGTGCACTCGTGTGCCTCACCCCTGCTGCCCCATCCCTTGCTTTTGTCCCCGCAGTTCAAGTTTGACGACGAGAGTGTGTTCACATGCATCGGCACCAGCGGCAAGGAGCCCCTGAGCACGCCGTCCCCCATCCTCAGCCGGCCCGCGCCCAGCGCTGCGGCGGCGCTGGGCGGCTGGGCATCCACCGCGGCGGCGGCGGCGGCCGGCGGCAGCGGTGCGGCGGCGCCGCCGGTCAACGTTGACCCCGATGCCTTCATGGCCGCGTTCCGCAGCTTCATGGCGCAAGGCATGGGCGGCCTGCAGCTCCAGCAGCAGCAGCAGCAGCAGCAACAGCAGCAGCAGCAGCAGCCGGGCGACCGGCAGTAGGCCCAGCGGTAAAGCGGGGATGTCAAGTTGCTCAGGCCTCCCTAGCTCCGCCTCCCCTCCCTCTTCTTCCACCTCCCCCTTTCTGACCCGCTTTCCTCTCCTGCCCCTCACACTACCTCTCTCTGTTTGACGCCGCCCCCTCAGAGTGCCTTTCCATGCGAAACCAAGTGCGCACGTTTGAATAGCCCCAGCATTTGATGCAGTTGTTTCGGCCGAACAAATGTATGACGCTGCCTCGGAAACAGCATAAACTGTCTGCTCCATGCTACGTGGCTGCCGTGATTTGGCTAGATGATGGATGGACTGTGTAAAGACGATGCAGAAAAAAGACGATGCAGAGAAAGGAGAGGGAGGCACAAACCAGCGACCGGCACAGCTGGCGGCACACACCACACTCTTACTGCTCAAAAACGTGCAGCTGTGAGTAGAGGGGAGCAGAGGGAGCACCAGGTGGTGGGTGTGGGTCTGGTAGTAACCCTTGTGATACGTGTGTCTGCCCCCATCGATGCAGATATCTGCATGATCCAGCCAACACCTGCGCTGACCATTCTGCTACTCGCTACCACATGCAGACCACATCATCCAGGGCTCGCAGGGCCCCATCCTGGTGTGAAGTCGTCCAACTGCTCGCGCCAACTGCGTGGGCGGCCTGCAAACTGATCAAACAGCGAGGTCATGCTGTGTATTCTTTCACTGCAATCAAACCTGCCCCTTCCACTCCTGCTGTATGAGCCTCGCTGCCCATGCTATGATTCAACAGCCTCACCAGCAGCCTGCGTGCACTCTTGCCCACCGCGCATTCTGCTGTCTTCCCCCTGCCGGCCTGTAAATGTATGGATAATTGCTCACAAAGCGGACGCTGGAAAATGGTCAAGGAAAAGAAGCAAAACGCAGCTCAGAAGCGCTGCCGCTGCCGCCATCGTATCACGACCACCGCCGCGGCTGCTGACGCAGCGCAGGCCAGCATGAACTGCGCCACTGATACCCGGCTGGTGGGTTTGCAGCCGGTGTGCTGGTTCACCACGGCGCCTAGCTGCAGCGAGTGTTTCCCCTTGAGCGGCCGCCGAGTTTCGGCGCCCTGGCTGTGCGGGCCGTCCGCCGCGTCGACAACGCACGTCTGCAGCTGGTAGCCGCCGTCGGTGCGGCAGTGCTCATTAAGCCGCAGCACGCCGCATGACTGCAGGTGTGGAATGGAAGGGGGTGGGGAGGTGGGGTGATAGAGGACGGGAAGGGCGACGGTAAACGGCGGCGGCGGCGGCGGGAGGTGGTGTGAGCAGGAGCACACGCACCAGGCACGTTGAGGTGGTGTTGCAGAAAAGAAATAGCTCTACTGGCCCTGCATCGCTGCCCTCCGCTGGCTTGTCGTCGGCGGCTGCTCGCGCCGCGGCAACCAGCAGGAGCTGGGTGAGCAGAAGCCGGATCAGCATGGCGATCGGTGAACAGTGAGCGCGTTATTGGAGCGAAAGGCGCACTTCACATTGTCGCCGCCGCTGCCGCTGCTGCCGCTGCGCGCCTCCACCCACCATCCATGCGCTGGAGCCTGCTTAGCTGCCTTGATGCCTTAACAATCTTCTTAATTCCACAAGCGATAGCGATCATGCTCGGCAAGCTGCTGCCCCTGTGCCTTCTGGCTGCCGCCGGTGAGTGTCCGCCGCCGCCGGTGCAGGTGCTGTGAGGCTGTGCTGATGTCTTTGGAGGCGAAAGGGAGGCTCAGTCAGACGGGTGTTGCCAAGCAGGCGGACGCCGAGGGCAACGGTGGCCTGCTTGCCGCCCGCCGCTCCAGGCCTTTGCCAATCCGCTCGCCCTTCTTGCCCCCCGTGCCTCACCCTCTCCGAGTTCCGGCATCTATCGACTGCGTGCCTGCTTTTTGAAACCAATGTGTGCACACTACCAACACGGCTTTGCCTCTGCCCCCCTCCAGCAGCCCTGCCCGCTGCATGGGCGCAGGCCGAGGGCGGCTGCATCATGGCGGGGCAGCAAGTCATCGGCACCTGCGAGCAGGAGCGGAACGCGATTGCGTCTGTGTTCCCCCTCTCCACTGCTGAGCCCGTGGGCGCCCAGCAGATTGATGCGGCGGTGGCGGCGCTCAAGGCTGTGCAGGGCCTGCCGGCGCAGCCGTGAGTGGCGGTGGCAGCAGCGTGTTTGGGCCTGGTTGCGATGAGGCTGGCACCGGCTGCGTTGGCGTTGCACTGCACTGGCATTTTGCTGGCCATCCACCCTTCCAACTGGTTGCCTGGCCTGCCACACAAGCCGGCTCATCAGCTGCCACGCTCCCCCAACACGTGCCTGCGCAGGTGTTGCGACTCTGTCAAACCGTTTTTGTCAGCGGGCTGCAGCGCGGATCCCACGCTGCTGTCCATCCTGCCTGGCGTGGGCATCCAGCCTGCGGGCCTGAACGCGACCCTGACAGCCCTCAAGCAGGCCTGCGGCATCTAGCGGATGGCCAGGCAGCGCAGATACCGGCCTGCTTATCGCGCAGCTACGGTGGGCGGCCCCTTGCGCGGGAGGAGGGCGGGGCCGGCGGCCGCGCTTGAAGGTCACTGCATTGTACCCACCGCTTTTCTGAGTCAATGCAGCCCAGCGTTGGTTTGGTGCCACAGTGGCTGTAATCCACATTGCGAAGGGCTGCCAATCAGATGGTGCCATCTACTGTTCCTCAGCGTGCCTGCCGCTGCGTTTGCGGTGGTAAGGCATCAGTCTCGAGGCAGTCACGCCCGCTCTACGCATGTTTGTTTGCAAATTGAGCGTCAACCCACCATCGTGCTCGCGACAGCAGCGAACTGCGCCTGCTGCCACGCCTTCTCTCGTCACACAGCGAGCTGCACCCCAGCAGCCTTCAGCGCCCTCGCACCCTCTTCCCACGGCCGTCTGCCTGCTGGATTTGCTAGCGGGAAGGACGGAGCGCCGCTGCAGGCGCGCCAGTGGAAGCCCAGCCATTGCGCGCCGCTCGCAGCCTTGCTGACGTCGCCTAGCGCTCGCCCCAGGTGAGAGTGCGCCGGCCAAGGCAGCACGAGCGCGCGGCAGAAGCGACAGAGGCTACCTGGCTGGCTGATACTGCGCCCGGGCGCCCGCCGTCCTGAGCGGCGGCGGGCTGTGCCGCGTGACGGTGGATCTTGACCTCGCTCTCACCACTCACTGCATACCCCACTGGAACTGCAGGTCAGCCGCCCGATGATGCCCGCCAGCCCAACAGAAAGCTCGGCGGGCAGCCCTGCTGCGCAGAGCGGCGGCGGCAGCGGCACGGGCGCTGTGCGCGTTTGCCAGGTGCCTGGCTGCCAGGCCGAGCTTGGCCGCGGCTTTTACTTCAAATACAGAGTTTGCGAGTCGCACTCGCGTGTGCCATCCATTGAGCTGGATGGCGTGCAGCAGCGCTTTTGCCAGCAGGTGCGGAGGATGCGAGCGCCCTGGGCAGGGATTGAGGTTGCACGAGACGGTCGTTGCCGGCCTGAATGCGCACACCATGCCTGCCACCCAACAGCAGCCGTTACAACGTTTCTCCATCTTCGCAGTGCTCTAAGTTCCATGTACTGGAAGTTTTCGACGGCCTGCGCCACAGCTGCCGCGCCAGCCTGCAGCGCCACCAGCAGCGGCGGCAGGACCGCCGCATGCAGCAGGCCCAGGGGGCACAGCAACCTCCGCCCAAGCGCAAGCGCGGCACAGCGGCCAATGGGCAGGACGATTGTGAGGAGGAGGAGGGAGGGGAGGCACAGCGGCGGCGGGCGCCCAGCGGCAAGCGCCAGGGCAGCAGCCAGGGCCGCCGACGGACCGCACAGCAAGTGCTGCCTGACAAATCCGGCGGCAAGAAGCAGCGCCCGCCAAAGCCTGCTGCGGCGAAGGTGCAGCCAGTGCCTGCACACACACCAGCACAAGTGGCGCGGCAGCCGATGGTGGCAGCACAGCAGGCGCAGCAGGCAGGGCAGCTGGCAGCAGGCTCGCCTCAGGGCCCCACATCACCGCTCCCCGAGGCCAGGCCTCCAGAGCCCATGCCGCTGCTGGCTGCCGCCAGCCGCGGCCAGCGTGCAGCTACCGGCAGTGCCGCCTGGCGTGTGCCCAGCAGCCAGCTTGACTGGGATGCTCTCCTCGCCCCGAGCGCCGCACCCCCGCCGCTGCCGCCGCTGGGCGCAGCCATCGACCCTGCCGGCGGCAGCAGCCATGCCAGCTGGCCTGCGCTCTCTGGTGTGGGTGCTGCTGAGCTGGAGGAGCTGTGCCAAATTCAGACGCCGCTGTTCCCTGAGTGGGAGCGCCTGCAGCCTGGAGCCACCGCCCTGGCAGGCAGCTCGCAGCCGGCAGCAGCCGGCACGCTGCGGCCTGCTGCGGCGCCTGCCTGCCGCCCCACCTCCCCGCCGCCGCTGCCGGTAGCATGGCAGAGCACCGTGCAGTCGTTTATGCGCACCAGCCCTGCAGCACCGGCAGCCCAGCCTGCAGCCTGCCCTGCGCCGCTGCTCTTTGCTGGCCCTGCAGGGCAGCAGGCCATTGGGTTGCCGTCACTGCCTGGCGCTCCTCCGCTGCAGTGCACGCAGTGGCCTCGCCCCTGGCCGCAGATGCTGCCACACGAATGCCAGCTGCCTGTGCAGCAGCTGAGGTGGCATCCAGCCTGGCTGGAGGAGCAGCTGTCTGCTGCCGCCTCGGCGGCACACAGCGCAGCGATTTCGGCAACCCCGCCCTTTGCACTGCCTGCCGCTGCTGCTGCTGGGGCAGGCATCGGCGCCAGCAGCCCAGCCTGCGGGATGGCGACATGGCAGCCAGCCCAGCTGCGCTGATAGCGGCAGCCTGCCCCTGCCTTGCGAGCCGTGTTTGGTAGGCTGCAAGCAGCGTCCCGCTTTACCTGTTGGGTCTGTAGAGTGCGATGCTCCAGGCCCCTTCAGCGCCGCTAATAACGCCGCGCCAATGTTCCTTTCCGAAAGCGCCCAACTGTTTTTCATCACCATATCGCCCTTGCCAAATGTGTTGCAACGTACCTTTGTTGCCCAGAAGCACCTGTTTTTACAGCATGCCAAACTGCCCAGACGCCCATTGATTCGTTTTTCCATGCCCAGCCGCGCGCTCGGTGCGTGCAGCTGCCACATTCAGTTTGAGTGTCCTTGTTTCTTGCCTGAGCCCACCTCCCCGCCTGTCTGGCATTTGTGTGTGTTTCATTCCAAACCTGGGGTGCCCTTCGGTGGGGTGTAGTGACCCCGGCCGCACATGAGCCCTACCCTCCCATGACCCCGTTCTGTTTGTTCCCCACAGCGCCAAATGCATCCTCAAGCCCAATAAACTCTTCCACTATCGGATGAGCAAAAATCGTTCTGTAATACATCCACAAGAGAGAGTGTTACAGGCAGCAGTTGTGCAGCCATGAGCAGGTGTGCACGTGTGGCAGCAGTGCGGCCCTCTGCAAACAAGCAGCTCATGTGCCCGAGTCATCGAGGTTGAACTTTCGCTTCTTGAAATAATGCATGTCGCTGCTGTCCAGCTTTGGCCGCTCCACTCGCCCCAGCATGCTCTCCGGCACCTCCGACAGCGGAAGGCCGCCAAACAGCGGCGTTCCTGCGGGGGCTCCCTGCTGCTGCTGCTGCTGCTCTGCCTGCTGTGAGTCTGCTGGGCCTGCTGCCCCGCTAGCTGGCGGCGATGCGTCGCTGCCCTGCTGCCCTCCTGCTGCCGCCTGCTGCTGCTGCCCTTGCTGCCCAGCCGACGCTGCAACCGCTCCTCCTGTCACAGCCCCCATGCCATCGGTTGCAGCCCCTCCTGCCGCCGCCGCCGTGGACTGCCGCTGCTGTGGCTTGGGCAGCTGCTCGGTGCTCGATGGCGGCGGGTCGCTGCGGAAGTAGCGGTGCTGCAGCGCATCGGCAGCGCTGATCCGCCGGGAGGCATCGAAGGCCATCATGCGCCCAAGCAGGTCCAAAGCATCGTCGCTGGCCTGTGGGACAACAATGACAGGGGCGGGGGGAGGATAGCTGGCAGGTGAGAACATGGAGGCTGGGAGGGCAGGGGCGATGGGTGCCGACCAGAGCAGCGTGCAGGCATGCACGATCAGCAATGAGCAAAGGCGCAGCACAGGACAGGGCAGTGCAAGCATGCAATTGCTGCTGCTTTGCTGCCATGCCAGCCTCACCCCGATCATGGATGCCGGGAAGAGCTTGCGCAGGCCGGGGGCGGGGGTGGCCTGCAGGCAGGGCAACACCGCAGCCAGTGATGCTTAGTGGGGTCGGCTTGGTTCGCCGCACCGGCCATGCGCCTCAAGTCCAGCAGCCGTGTCCAACAAGCACGTGGCAGCCTGACCAGAATGCCTCAAGAGGGGTCAGCAGCCACGCCACATTGCAGCAGCGGCTGACCTGGAACTCCACAAAGCCGGGCATGGCGCGCAGGCCCCCCCAGCCCTCGTCCTGCGGCGTGCCCAGCGCGTTGTAAATCTTGCCCAGCACCTCCAGGTCTGCCGAGGGGCGGGAGCAGCCAAACATGCCATTTGTTCACGCACTCAAGTAGTGACAAGCATGCGCCAGCATGCCCACTGGTGTACATGTGCAGCTGTTGCATCTGGCCAAAGATCGATGCCTCTGCCCGCCGCACCACGAAGCAAACCAAGGCTGCATGAGTGGCGCCTTGAGCCTCACCTGACTCCCCAGAGAACCAGGGGTTCCTCCGCAGCAGCTCGGCAAAGATGCACCCTGCACAAAAATGGGACAATGCAGCATTAGGCAAGCGAGTTCGCTGCTTTGGCGCATGCGCAAGCGTGCTTCCAAAAAGCTGCAGCTGAGCTGTGCAGCTCGATTTGCCCAGCAAAATCTGCATGCAATGCAGTGTGGCCCCAACATGTCCAGTTACGCCCACCTGCCGCCCAAATGTCCACCCCAGGACCGTAGCAGGTGGAGCCGTAGAACAGCTCAGGCGGCCGGTACCAGCGGGCGAACACCTGCGGTGCACGGGCACGGTCAGACAGGACAGGGGGGCTGGGGCACAGGGGTGTGGCCGGGATGGCAGCAGCCTGTGTGTAACACAGCATGCATGACAGCCCTTGCCACTCAACAGCAGCTCTGCGTTAAGTTCAACGGCGCCACTAACCTGGTTGGTGTACCGGCGGTCGGGGCTGCCGAATGTGCGCGCCAGGCCAAAATCGGCCTGCAGGTGTACGGCAGGCGACCAGCCTGGTTTGAAGCAAGACCATGGGCTGCGTCACCCCACAGCTGACCTCTGACACGCCCAAACCAGCACCATCAGCAGCAGGCTTCTGTGCAACTGCACAGCAGAGTAGGCGCAGCACACAGCGCACCAGCTTGAGCTCGCCGCTGGCTGTGACCAGGAAGTTGTTTGGCTTGATGTCGCGGTGCACCACCCAGCGGGAGTGGCAGAACTGCAGGGCTCGCAGGATCATCTGCGCCAGGCGTTGGCGAGGCAGAGGGAGGAGTGGCTTGGATGCCACCGCCAGCAGGCGCACAGCGTCACCGCCCCTCTTGCAAGCTAGCCTGCAAGTCGGCCTTGGCGTCATCCACAGGCAGCAAGCTGATTATACAGCAAGCAAACAAGGCAGCCTTGTGCTTGCCTGCATGTAGGCCTTGATGTCTCCCGCCGACAGCAGGCGGGAGCGGTCGCGGATCACGTGCTCCAGGTCAGACTCACAGTATTCCATCACCTGAGGCATGTTTTGTGCGGGACGGGCAGGCAGGGCTCACTTGCAGCGGCTCAAAACCTTGCCACAGGGTGCACACACACCGCAACAGATCACGCTACGGCCAGCTGCAGAGAAAGTAGTTTTTTAGCAGCTGTGGAACCACTGTTGCAAGCCACCGAGAGCGCGGCACGAGGCGTGCTGTGGGCTGTGAACGCACCAGGTTGATGCCGCGCTTCTGCGGCAGCACGTCCAGCAGGCGCACGAGGTAGGGGCTACGCAGTTCGCGCAGCAGCTTCACTTCACGCAGCGCTGTCACGTTCACGCCCTGCAGGGCAAGACAGAGCAAGGAATGGCTCGAGGGCAGCTGGCGGGCCGGGCGTACGGATGAGCAGGAGCAATCAGTCGTACCTCGCCCTTCTCTCCCACTTGGATCTTTTTGATGGCAACAACCTGGCCGGTCTGCGGGGTCGGAGAGGGGCAGGGAACGGCTGGAAAGCGGTGGCAGAGGCAGGCAGCGGCGGCGGCGGCGGCGGCGGCGGCAGCCTGCAGGGGCCGCGCTGAGCCGCCTGGCAATCGCGATGATGCAGATAAAACATCCTCAACGATCATCGTTCCCCTACAAACCGCAAGAGCCGCGCTCCCGCGACTTAGCCGAGCAAACTTGGCGCACCTCCTTGTCCGTCGCCATCAGCACTTTGCCGAAAGTGCCCACACCCAGCACGATGCCTTTGGTGTACCGCTCCATCGCGCACACGACTTGACTTGCGAGAAACACTTGCGAGCGGGCGGACCGCAGGGCCCCAGGCCGCTACAGCGGTATTTTGGCAACACCCGGTGCGCTCGATGGCCGGCTGATCGCGCTGTGGGGGCCAAGGACGCAAAGGCGGCATGAGCCGAAATGCGCGAGCCGCTCACCCGCCTAGTTTGGTGCGGCCTGCTTCAATTCAGCGAGCTGCATGCTTTCTGCATCAGATAAACCAATCAGCCGATCGTCGCCCGGCCACCTCAACTGCCGTTTCTTTTCCTGCGCCCGTGCCCTCAATGGCGGCTCCCGTCACGTCCTCCGATGCCACGCGCAACATCACGCTGGCCTGCATAGGTGAGCGGACGCCCGACCTCTCCAGCACTCCCCGGTGCACCTGTCCGCCGCTGCCGCCGACACCGCCGTTTTCCCTCCCGCCCTGCGCAGTGGCGGGCACGGTGCTGCTGGTGGTGTTTGTGGCCTGGAAGATGCGGCGCCGTGTGCGCTGCAGCTGCTCCTGCTGGAGCCTGGCCGACCCAGCAGCTGCTGAGCGCCGCCGCGTGCTAGCCTCTGCCGCCGTGCTCTACCAAGCCGCCGCCGCCAACCCCGACTTCAAGTGAGCTGAGCTGCTGGGCCGCTTGCTTGAACCCAGGACTGCTGCTTCATGGGCAACAAACAACTCAGAGCAAATGTGACACCTCTGGCCCTCTCTGGTGCAGGCTGCGCCTGCAGCCCGGCCCGGGCAGGTGGCCGCAGCCCTCCCCCGCCGCCTCCGTCTACACGTCTCCAACGCTGGCGCCACCAGACCCAGGCAGCACGCTGGGCACGCCGGCCTCCTGGCGCTCTCGCTCTCCTACGGGCAGCTACCAGGCCGAGCTAGCCCCTGTGCCTGCTGCACCACCGCTGCGCAGCCGGACCAGCCCCAGCGGGCGCCCACCGCTCCCGCCAGCGCCGCCGCGGGGCCCAGCCCAGCCAATGGCCTCGCCTGGCACCTCCCCAGCCTCCTCCCAGCAGCAGCGGCGCTCGCCGCCACAGCGCCGCTCGGTACGCGAGCTGGTACGCGCTTGGAGCGGCGGCGGCAGCCAGAACGGCAGGGAGCGCTCGCCGCCGGCGGTCACAGCTGCGGCGGCAGCAGTTGCGGCCGCAGACCTGGAGGGGCAGCAGCTGTCCGCCACGCACGAGGCGCGGGCTTTCACCTGGAGCCAGCTGGGCCTCTCACCAGCTGCCAGCCCTGCCGCCTCACGTCGGGTGTCAGAGAATGCAGCCGCGCCATACCGGCTGCCGCTGCCGCCCTCGCAGCAGGGCGAGGTGCATTCCAACCCTGTCTTTGACTGGACGGCAGCCGGCGTTGCCGCCACGGATGGCGGCACACTGGGCCCTGCAGCCGGCAGCTTCAGCCAGCAGGTGAAGCGCACAGCATCGCGCTCCCGCCTGTCGCGCGGTGTGAGCTTTGCAGAGCCCGCAGGAGAGGGCAGCGCGCACGGCGGGCGGGAGGGCGGCGGGCACAGCCGCCGCGGCAGCTTTGTTACCCCTGAGCAAGGCAGCCGGCGCGAGGCCGGCGGCCAGATGAGCAGCCGGCCGTCGGAGCAGGCGCTGCTGCAGCTGCACTGCGAGCTGGAGGGCATTCAGGAGTGAGGCTCCAGCCAGCTGGACCAGAGCCTTGACCATCGTGCATGTTCTCCTCTCACTCAGCCAGCCTGCAGCAGTCCTGGCTAAGGCTGGTGGTACACAGCAGCACGCCCCCACTTTGTGCATGCCTGACGCCTGCGGAGTCGTGTTTACATGCGCCATGGCATTGCCACATGTGGGTTATGTCTCTGGAGTGGCTGCGCACGCAAGGGAAGGAAAACTGAACGCGAGTAGGAGAGAAGCGAATGGTGTGGGGTGCGGGCCGGCCCCGAGAAGCGCCGCCGCCGCGCCGCGAAATGCCGCGACGCGGCGCCGCGCTACGCCGGCCCCAGAGCCACGGAGTGAAGTCTGCTGCTGCTGCTGCGGGCCCAAGCCACTTATTCGGGCTTGGGGAACACGTCGGAGACCTGCAGGGGCAGGGAGGGCAGTGGCATGAGCGTTCACACATGAGCTGGCGGCACGGCTCACATGGGCTCTCGCCCCGGCAGTGGCCCCAACTGTTGGTATGCATCCACTGCCGCTAACGACAGCCAGCACGGCCTCCAGGCAGCCCAGCCACCACGCATGCGCAATCTTATCTCAAAACCGGCCCCTCCCCCACACCTTGAGCTCCTTGTTGTCGTCGCCGTCGGCCAGCGCCTTGACGCCGTAGGCCAGCTTGGTGGGCACCTGGTTGATGCCGCGGGCCACCTTGGTGGGCACCTGCGGTTGGCAAAGGAGAGTGGTGCATGTGGCGCAGCGTGAGTGACCTGTTTGGCAGACATGCGCATGCACAACGGAAGGAAGGGGGCAGCAGGCAGGCATCCGCAAGCGGCGGCGCTACATGCGGCCCGCTCCAGCCCCATGCACTGCGCACCTGGTTGATGAGGCGCGCAATGGTGGCAATCAGCTCCAGCTTGGTGGGCAGCTTCTCCAGCTTCTTCACCTCCAGGTAGTCCATCAGCTTGCCGTCCATCACGCCGCCGCTGCGGGAGGAGGCCGGGCATGGGGATGGCAGGTTAAGACCGCAGGCCTGTGCGTACATCCCTTGTGGCGACACATCCCAAGCAAGTCGGCGGGGTGCCTCAAACAGCGCAACACCAGCCCGCCCGCACACAGCCCAGGCGGGAGCACAGGCCCCAGCTGCAGCGCCCCAGCGCAGCCCCCAGCGCCGCACCTGATGTCAATGGGCCGCGCCGTCGCGCGCTCCTCCTTGGGCAGCGCATCCACCAGCTTCTTCTCAAACGCCACGTACGCCTTGATGCTGTCCGCAATCACCTGTCCGGAGCACAAGCGCGGCACGGGCAGCGGCGTGTCAGGCTCAGGCAGCAGGTGAGAGCGGCGGGCCACGGGTGCCTTGGCAGCCAAGGTGCCCCCAGATCAGCAAAACCAGCTGGTGTGTGCATTCACGCAAAATGTGGTGGCATGGCAGACAGGTACGGGCAGCCACTGGCCACCATCCCACAGGCAATGCTGAAAAGCTCTGGTGCCAATCCATGGCAGGCCGGCCAGCGCACCTCCTCGTTCACAAACAGCCACGCGTTGTCGCCCTTGGTGGCGGGCTTCAGGTTCTCCCAGCCCTCCACCTTGTCCACCGCCACGCGCATCAGCGTGTTCTGCGGGCCACAGCGCAGCACAGCGCGGCACGGTGAGGCGGCATGCATGGCTGGCTGGCTGGCTGGCATGCAGCCGCTGAGGCGGCAGCACACCGGCCAGCGGCGGCGCTGCACGCGGTGCCGCATGCCCAGGCTGCAGCAGCTGCAGCAGCGCCTGCAAGTTTCTGCCTGCAAGCAGCAGCTTGCATGCATGGCTGCTGCCACTGCTGCCCCTGCCGCAGCCCGCCCGCGCGGCGCACCTTGCAGACCAGCATCTTGGACTCCTGGGGCAGCGAGCGGCGGAACTCCTGCAGCTGCTTCACGGTGAGGCCCTGGTACCGCAGGCCCACCACCACGGCGCTGGACTGCAGCAGGCCCTCCAGCTGCTCCACAGTCTCCTCCTTGCGTTGCCGCGAGATGGCATTCTGTATCTGCGCACAAGTGGCAGCGGCGGGGCGCGGCGGGCGGCGCCTTGCGTGAGCGCCCTGGCATACATGCAGCAGCGCATGCATGTTGTGTACCGGTCAACTGGTTGTGCTGATGCACATGTGCAGGGCGAAACGTACTTCGAGAACGCTGACCGCCACGAGCGCCGCCAGCCCCAGCCGGCGGGCGGCCGCCGCCACCGACCTCCCGCCGGCCGCTCCCGCCACAGCCGGCGCCCCGCGGCCGGCTCAACGCACCTGCAAGCTGCCCCGGCGCTGCTGCACGGCCCGCTGGGCGGGCAGGAAGGCCGCCCGCTGCGAGACCGCCGCCTTGGCGCTCATACTGCTGCTCAGGCACCTGCGCAAGGGGTTTGTAGCGGCGGCACATGAGCAATGCGCGTGCAGGGGCGGCCCAGGGGCGCCTCCCCCGGCCGGCCCGCCACTCACTTGGGCGCGCCCACCGCCGCGGCCATCGTGCTGCCCGCTCCGTGACTCCTGGACCTCGGGGCTGCAGTTTTGGCGGCGAGGGAGGGCCGATGGGGGGCGTTTTTGCCTGGGCTAGGCCTGGGACGATGTGGCAGCACAGCATGCGCCCCCAAGTGGGCGGCGCCCGCCCCCCTCGCCCTCTCTCAGCTGGCTGCTTGGGTGGAGCACAGCGGCTGGCACCATGGTGAGCCGCAGGGCCATGCTACATGCTCGAGCAGCGCCGGGGGCGGCTGCCGGGCGCCGGGCCGCTCCAGCAGCATCCACGCGCCCTCCAGCATCAGCCGGGCAGCGGTGGCGGGCCCCAGGCGCCGCGGCCATGCGGCGGCCACGCCCTGCAGTCCCTCTCAGCACCCCGCGGCACCACTGGCAGCCGGCGGGCCGAACCTCCAATCCAGCGCCCCGCGGACCGCGCCGCACAGGCGCTGGCAGCAGCCGGCGCACCCTCCGCCTCACGGCCGCCGCCCTGCCGCCTGCCCGCCCCCTTTTGCCCTGCAGTCGAAGCGTACTAAGAAGGTCGGGATCGTCGGCAAGTACGGCACCCGCTATGGCGCTTCGCTGAGGAAGCAGATCAAGAAGATCGAAGTTAGCCAGCACTCCAAGTACTTCTGCAGCTTCTGCGGCAAGGTGCGGCGACAAGGGCCGGAGTGGCATATGGTGGCAGGGAGCGATGCAGCTGGAGCATGGGCGGTAGCGCAGCACAGCGGCTGCGGCGTGCAATTTAGCAATCGTGCGACGGACTTCACCAATTAGCAGGAACAGCAGCGGATGGCCAGCGCATGATATAGCAGCAGCACGGGCTGCACGCCATGGCGGCGCAGCGGAGCCATGCTGCACATGCAGCATGCATGCTGGGCATGCACCCCTCAGGCTGCGGCACGGCTGCTGAGCAGCATTTGACAAGCGTCATCTGGGCTCAGCTGCCGCCAGTGTGCATGGCATCCCACCCGCCTTGCTGCCGCCCCCGCTGCCGCAGTTCGCCATGAAGCGCCAGGTGGTTGGCATCTGGAAGTGCAAGGCCTGCAAGAAGACCCAGGCTGGCGGCGCGTACGTGCTCAAGTGAGACCACGGCCCGGGCTTGGGCGGGGCAGCTGGCGGCAGGGATGGGTGGCAGGCGCCGGCTGCGCAGCAGCATGCCGCTGCTGGCGCTCCAAGCGGAAGCACTGCGGACGATCTCGCATTTGATGCAGCAGCGCGGCATGTGCAGCAGAATGCTGGCTGTGCATGTGTCACGCGTCAGGCGGCTGTGCCTGCAAGCTCTGCCGCAGGGCTGGCTGCTGCCCATGGGCCGCTCATTCCTTGCATGTGGCACCGCCACCTTCCGTTGGCCTTCCCCATCCTCATCCCCCGTGTGTTCCCCGCCCCTCCCTAACCCCCTTGCAGCACTGCGGCGTCCGTGACTGTGCGGTCCACCATCCGCCGCCTGCGGGAGCAGACCGAGAAGTAAGCGAGCGGCCATTGAGGAGTGAAGCGGGCGGCGGCGGCGGCGCTGCAGCAGCGCGCTGCAGCGTGCCGGGTGGCCGCTGCTTCATGATGTAACGCAGAAAAGAACGCAGTGTGCGAGCTGAAGCTGGGCAGGCTGCATGGCAGCTGGCAGGGCTGGGGTGCCGCGCATGTGCCTGAGCTGGGTTGCGGCTTGCGCGCTCGCTTGGCAACCACCGGGGCAGGGCGCTGCTCTAGAGCTCTGGGTGGGCTTGCAGCCGTACAGTGGGGCCTGCAAACCATCAGCAGAGCGGTAGATGCACCATGTGGCGTGCACCTGCCGCGGAGGCCTGAGCGCTGAACCTGCTCCGCTGCACAGCAGGGTGCACAGGCAGCTCGTACCAGTGCACCATGAACAATCCAGTGATGTTGAATGCGCAGATGCGTGCATGACACGACAGATAGATCACTGCTAGACATCCTGCTGCTGCACTCGGCGTCAGCAGGCATCTAAAGCACGCGGCAGTGGGCCCTTTTGTACTTCAAGAAGTCCGCGGTACACCCACCGCAGTGGAGGGGAACTAAGCCTGGGGAGGGAGCGCTGGTGGTTGATTGGGTTTGGCCAGATGAATGACTGGAACACAGCTTTGGAGCAGCATTCGCTGTTGTGGAACAGCGCCTGGCAGTGAGAGCAGATGGGCAGCTATGGCCCCAGCTGGAGATCTCGAAGTCGCCGGCACCGCTGGCCCCTGCCTTGGGCGGCGGCTGCCAGCTCTGGCTTGTGAGCAGCTCTTGCAGTGTTGACTAATGTGCACACGGCACAGTGTGCTGCTGTGAGTGCATTTACGTGTCAAGAGTGATGATGCAATCCAATGTTGCAGCCAAGCAGTGCAAAGGTGCTGCGCAGTGCCGCGCGGCGGGGGGCCAGAGCCAGGTGCCCACCGGCACCCACCCGCCGGGTTGCTGGCGGAAGCCTTGCAGCGCGCTCACTAGCTTTGGCATGCTGTCAGGAACAGCGTGTGCCTGTGTCGCTCAAGCTCCCTTCCACCAAACCTGCACGTGCGCGCTACCTTCCTTCCGCCCATTTCATGGGGACCACCTGCTTGCAAGCGCCCTCTTCTCCCTCTTTCTGCCCTTGATTATTGAGTGGGCACGTGCCGTCCATCGCCCGAGCAACGGGCAGCAAACTATGGAGTCTATGGAGGTGCTGCGGCCCGGCACGCCTCCCCTTCCCCCCACATCTGCCTTCGCTGCAAGCGCCCAGCAACCATGGGAGGCCGGGCACTCGCCGCCCAGCCGCAGTGGCGCCGCCAGCCCCAGCCTGGTCGCTGCGGGCAGCCTGGGCCTGGAAGGCTCGCGCCTGAGCAAGAGCCTGAGCATCAGCAGGCAGGGCTCAGCAGCGGTCAACCCATTCGGGCAGCCCAAGCCGACGCCCGCCCTGTGGCGGGCGTCGACCGCCGTGACCGAGCGAGCCGCGTCGCAGGGCCTGTCATTCGAGGCGCTGTGTGGGGACAGCTACATCCCCCCTGAGGACCTGCGCAAGCCCAAGGCGCTGGGGGAAGGCGCATTTGCTGGTGAGGCTGCGTGCCTGGCCGCCGCTAGCGTGCCGCCGCCCCAGATGCCCGCCGCCCCCAAAATGCCCCAAACAGGACCTCGGCTCGAGGCTGGTAGTGGAGGAACGCGTTGGGGCCACCTGGCCTCCCTCCCACCTCCCAGCCGTGCCTCCTGCTTAACAAGAGCTGTTCCTGCAACCCGCCATTGCTTGACGCAGTCGTGGACACAGCGCAGCTGGTGCGCCCACCCAGCAGCAGCGGCGGCGGCAGCTGGCCCGCTGGCGGCTCGCCGCGCGCGCATTCGCAGACGGTGGCGGTCAAGCGCTTGAAGCCGCACGTGCTGGAGTGCGAGGACGACGTCCTGTGCTTCATTCAGGAGGCCCGCCTGCTGGTCAACCTGAGGGTGAGTGCGCACCTGCTGTGAAGGGGCTGGTGGTAGACGCGAGCAGGCACATACGGGGCGGTGCCGCTGGTTCCCCTCGGGGCAGTCGTTAAGCCGGGGGTTCATGCACTGGGTGCCTAGATTGGTGGTTCCAGAGTGGGACTCCCTCTTCTGCATCCTGACGCCTGCCCTCCTTGCCATTCCCTGCGCCAGCACCCCTCGATTGTGGAGTACATTGGGCTGGGTGCCGTGGACCACTC
>VFQQ010000545.1_pt1 | contig 71932 bp, 115 predicted proteins | sample 3512341 | NCBI WGS metagenome assembly VFQQ01 (sample SAMN10412373, study PRJNA504923) | tailings metagenome | isolation source: Relicate 2 Philex TSF1 revegetated site | place: Philippines: Tuba, Benguet | collected 2017-08-29
TTCGCACGTTGCTTGCACCTCACATGTATCACCAGCAGACTGAAGTTGTCTATCTTCCCCTCGATCTCTCCCTGCAAAACAGACACCGGAGGAGCGAGAGCTGTCTGCCCTGCTGGCCACCGCCCTGGAAGCAGCCACCCACCTGGCCTCGTTCCCCAAAGCCACGGCCGACGTGTGAGTCTGGCCCGCTTGATGCAACATGATGCCTGTGCCCTTGCCGCTGCTTGGGCTGGTCGATTGTTTGCTGCTGGCATTGCTGTCAAGCAGTTTCGACCCACTTGCTTGCAAGCTCCGGCTGCTTGACCCGGCCTCAGTTGATCAATTTTCCGCCCTGTTGATTGTATTCTGCAGCTACGTGCTGGTGCTGGAGGCGGGCGGCGGCGAGCTGGCGGTGGCAGCCACCGCAGCGGCGCTGGCGCTGGCGGATGCGGGCATTGAACTGTTTGACCTGGTCACAGCGTGCAGTGTGGTGAGGCTTTATTCTGAGGGGACGCTGCTGACAAGCGCTGCCAGGCATGCTGCTGCCGGCCCACTGTTGGATATCATTTTTTGCATCTGCATTGCTGCCATGCGGCGCCTCCAACTGGGAATATCTCTCTGCTCTTTTGCGCAGAGCCGGGCAGAGGGGGCACTGCTGCCGCCATGCTGTGCCTGATCTGCTGTCAAAATGCCACCCTGCACTTGCACGAGCGGGGCTGAAGGGGCGCTGCTGCCGCCTCGGTGTGCCTCAGGCGTGATGCCAATATGGCCTCTACCCTTCTGCAGAGCCGGGCAGAGGGGGCGCTGCTGCTGGACCCCACCACGGACGAAGCGGCACGAGAGGAAGCGGGGCTCACGCTGGCACTCATGCCCGCGTGCAGCGAGGTGTGCTGGCTGGGCGCACTGGGTTGGCTGGTTTGGAGTGCGTCAAAGTGCAGCCTGGCTGACTCGGATTACCTATGGTCGAGCGTGTGCCCGGTTTGGTGCAGCCTTGGATCACAGCCTTGCTTCGTGCAGCCAGAGAGCCAACCGCAACCACCCCTCCCATCCTCCTGCCCGCAGGTCACGCAGCTGGTCAGCCGCGGGCCCTGGAGCTCCTCCCAGCTGCGGGAAGCCCTGGAGCTGGCAATGGGCGGCTGTGCGCAGCTGGACGCGCTAGCTCGGCAGGTGCTCAAGACGGCGGCGGCAGAGGCGGCGGCACGGCGGCAGCAGGAAGCGCAGCAGCAGCAGGCGCAGCAGGCGTAGTGACTGGTGTATTACGAGACCACTTGCGTGGCAACTGACTTTGCAAACGAGGCAAGCCGGTGGCAGGCGTGACGTAGGTGCAGCAGTGCCCAAGGCGGCAGCGGCGCGGCAGGAGCAGTGGGTTTTAGAGCACCTGGCGAGGTTTGCTTTCAAGACTGAAGCGTGTGCTGTTTGCAATGAGGTGCAGATTCAGAAGCAACACAGGAGGGATGCAGTATTTCAGGGCAATGTCCGCACCGAGGCCTTGGCACAGCCAGCGGGCACCAGCCAGCGGCCGCTCCCAGCACAGCGCCGATGGGCGGCGGGGCCAAACTTCCGCCCACAGCAACCAGCGCCGCCTTAATAGTGCTGCTCGTCGTCTAGCAGCAACAAGCAATCTTCCCAGAGCGCTACAAGACCCGCTCGGCGAAACCGAGGTCGGAAGTGCCCCAAAGCGTGCGCCGCGCCTGCCGCCAGTTGCACCAACGCTGACTATCAATTGAACCGCATCACGCCAAGCTCCGCAAGGTTGCCGATTGCGGTCGCCTTGCTTGCGGCGGGCGGCGCCGGCTTTGCCAGCGGCGCTCCATTCGTGCATCGCGCTGCTCAGCAAACAACCAACCTGCTGCCGCTGCCCATATTGCAGATCACCAGTTTCACGAGATGGCCATGGCGTGTGTGGCATCCGCGCTCCGTCCGCAGCTGCGGACAGCAGCGGCCGCCCGCACACGCACTGCGGCATGCCGCCCCTCCCCCCGCTCTGTTGCGCCGAGGCAGCAGCTGTTGAGGAGCGGCGCGCCCGTTGATGGCGGTGCCAGGCGCAGCCCGGCTGCAGCTTCAGCATATGGCGATTCGGCGCGCTCTGGGTCGAGGTTACAGGAGCTTTTCCTTCTTGCGGCAGCAGCAAGCAACAATGTTACAGCCATGGAGGTGCTTTTGGCTGCCTCCCCAGACCCACGGGCCGCCGCGGCTGTAGTGGTCAGCGGCAAAGGGCAGCAAATCACGCCCCTCTGTGCCGCTGCATCAGCCGGCTCGGAGCAAGGGGTGAAGCTGTTGCTGGACCTTGCCCCCGAATCGGCTTTGGTCCGCTGCATGTCATTCGGGTCCCTTCCCATTCACTTGGGTGAGGATTGGCTTTGCTTGGTTGGAGGGGATGCCTTGGCTCTACAACTGCTCAATTGGTGCCCCTTGGCCGCTTGATTCGCTGGTGCACGCACAGCTGTCTGGTCTGCTGGTGCAAGCATGCCCGGCTGCCACTGACGCCGTTGTATCTGCTTGCCACGCAGCTGCGCAAAGGGGCGACACGGGCGTGCTCAGGCTGCTGCTGGACGCGGCTCCGGAGTGTGCAACACTGGGCTTCAAAGACGGCCTGACGGCAGCCTCAATTGCGGCCTATTTGGGCAAAGCTGAAGCCCTGCAGCTGCTGCTGTCCAGGGTGCCTGAGCTGGCAGTGCAAGCCAACGAGAAAGGCATTGTGCCGGCTTTTATGGCAGCAGCGCAAGGTCACACTGCCTGCCTGGAGCTCCTGCTTGCGGTGGCGCCTGCTTCTGCAGCTGCCCCGGCCGCAGGAGCGGAGGGCAGGACAGCGGCGCACATGGCTGCTGAGAATGGCCAAGCAGCTGCGCTTGAGCTGATCTTGAAGGCGGCTCCCTCTGCAGCGACTACCACCACTGACGATGGCATCACCCCCGCGTGAGGAAGGGTTGGGGCGGGGGATGGCATGGGCACAGCCTGGAGCAACCTTGCACAGCTGGATCGTGCTCAGGCTGGCTTGAGCATGCAGCTGATCTACACACCATCCCCACTCCCGTGGCATTCACATCTTCCACTCACGACCGCCCCATGACATGCAGATACTCTGCTGCTGCGCTTGGACACGTCGACTGCCTGCGGCTGCTGCTGCAAGTGGCTCCGGAAACTGCCGCTGCTCCCGACAAGTTCGGGACGACCCCTGCGCACTTTGCAGCGCAAAAGGGCCACACCGCCGCACTCGACCAGATCTTGGCTGTCGCACCTGCCAGCGCCGGCGCTGTGAACAGCCAGGAGAGGGGTCTGTCCACTCCGTTGCACCTTGCTGCAGCGACCGGGCATGCTGCGGCTGTAGGCAGCCTGGTGCGGGCCGCTCCAGAGGCTGCCACAGCTATAAACGCACAGGGGGGCACTGCCTGCCATACGGCAGTTGCGTACGACCATGATGCGGTTGTTGCAGCGCTGCTCAAAGCCTGTCCAGGGCTTGCAATGGTGGCCGCCGACGATGGGAAGCTGCCCATTCACGATGGTAAGCCCAGCAGATGGCATGCCAGGCTGGAAGGGGCAGCATGCTGCCAACTTGCCTGCAGTGTGGCTCAACGTTGACGTATTACCGGTTGCTCTTGACCTGGCCCGCCTCTCCCAGTTCTGGCACAATCAACCGCCTTGCACCCTGCCTGCCTTGCAGCCGCTTCGCACGGACAAATCAAGTCGCTGGAGGTCCTGATTCGGGAGGCTCCCCAGTGCATTACTGCTGCCACACCCAACGGCGTGAATGCTGCCATGCTGGCAACCCTGAAAGGCCGAGTGGACGCTTTGAAGCTTCTGCTCGCGGCTGCACCTGAGCTTGCAGCAGCGGTGGACAACTCCAACCGCACCTGCACTGCGATCGCAGCCCAGGAGGGCCATGTTGAATGCCTCAAGCTGCTGCTTGAAGTTGTGCCTGCCTCGGCGACAGCTGCTTCGGACGAGGGTATCACGCCAGTTCATTGGGCAGCGGGGCTGGGCCATGACGCTGCACTAGAGGTGCTCCTGGCTGCAGCACCCGAGGGCGCAATGGCGCTCACCGACAAAGGCGCCACTCCCAGGCAAGGAAGGAAACCAGTTGCTTGGTTGGGAAGGATGTAGATTGAGATGGGGATGTTTTAAACACGTACCATTGGCCGTACGGCATGCCCGCCTGCCAGGCATGCATGCTGTCCCACCCCCTGACCAGCCCGGCTGCCACCTGCTCCACTCCCCTGCAGCCAGTGCGCGGCTCAGAACGGCCACGACGCCTGCTTGCGACGCCTCATCGCGGCTGCCCCCGCGACAGCGTCTGCCAAGGACTACAAGCGCTACACGCCGATGCATATGGCAGCAGCGTTTGGCCACCTTGCAACTCTGGAGGTGCTTCTGGCTGCCGCGCCTGGCACCGCCACCAGCCAGGCCTTCGACGGTACCACGCCGCTGCATCATGCGGCCTCTCACGGGCACACTGCTGTGGTGAAGAGGCTGGTCAGCCTCGTGCCGGAGTCAATGAACGTCATGGGAAAGGGCAACACCACCCCTCTGCACCACGCTGCCAAATACGGCCAGACGGAGACTGTGGCGGCCCTGTTGAGCCTTGCGCCCGACACACTGAATGCACAGACGGACCTCGGCAGCACACCACTGCACATGGCTGCCTTTGAGGGGCATGAGGAAACAGTGGCTGCGCTGCTGCGTGCTGGTGCAGCCCAGATCCCCGGTTTCCCGGAGTTTGATGGAGCGTGGCCGGCACACCTTGCTGCCTGTGACGGCCATGCCGGCACGCTGAGGCTCCTTTTGGAGGCTGATCCTGAGGCCGGCGAACGGCGCGATTCCGAGGCAAGTGCTCTGCACTACTGCAGCAGGTCCTGTGCCTGTGTTGCTCTGGCCACTAGCAGTGCTGCGCTTGGCTGGCAGCTGGGTGGGTGAGCCTGATAGGTGTTGCAACTGTATGCAGGTGCCATGATTCGGGACGACTGGCAAACCCTGGCCAGCAAAACCTGCCCCTCCTTTGTGTGTCTGCTCCGCAGGGGCGCACTCCCTTGGACATTGCAATCCAGAATGGCCGTTTGGATGCAGTACAAGTGCTGCTGGCGCACCATCGTGGGGACAATTAAACCGGCCGCTGGTATCTGACGCCAAATGTAGCTGTGAACACTAGTATTGGAGGTATTTGGAAATTTGCTGCTTGGAGGCGCCTCACCGGAACAGCAGAGCTTGTTGGAAGCATTGCTGCGGAGTTTTCTTGTGTACCATAATGAAGTGAGGCTCGCATGCCCCGTCTGGATCAGGCTGTGTTTCATTCCCACCATCATTGATTGTCAGTAAATAGCGCCTTGGCAAACCATATGCACAGCAGGGCAGCGTCATCCTCCCATGTAAAGCGTTATCGATATCCGTGCCTGTGCCGCCACCTCGGCTGGCGATCATCCACAACCTCCGCCACGTCGCCACAATTGCAACTGCGCTGCCGCTGCTGCTGCCGCCGCTGCTGCTGCGTGTGGAGTGCTGCTGCCGTGCTGCGCCTGAACTGCTGCTGCCTCCGTGCATTGCGCAGAGCTTGCATGTGGGCGCAGCAGTGCTGATGGGAGCAGCGGCAGCAAGACTTGCTTCGTTTTGAGGATGCCAGCGGCAGCGGCAGAACAGTGCGGAGCTGGCAATGGGTGGCTGCACGCAGCTGGACGCGCTAGCTCGGCAGGTGCTCAAGGCTGCGGCGGCAGAGGCGACGGCGCGGCGGCGGTAGGAAGCGCAAGCAGCAGCTGCCGCATTGATCAGTGTTTGCTATAGCACCTCATGGGGCAACTGAGCAACAGGCAGCTTGAGGCAGTGGTAAGATGCGAACTTAGGTGTTGCAGAAATGTAGCTGACGACTGCGAGGCTTGATCGTCTCACGGATGGCTTAAATAAACCACAGGCACCGCTGAACACGCGCTCGGAGTGCGCGAACGGCCGTCCCGCACCCCCACCTCGCGTTGCCCCAGCCATGCTGAGCACTTACTTGATCGGTCGCTCCCTGCTTCGTAAACGCGGGGAGGAGGCTGCCGGCGCGACGGGTGGCGAGGGGCCGCAGCCCGCCGACGGCACACAGACTGCGGGCGCCGCCGCCGCTCAAGCTGGTCACAGCCACCGGCTGGCCGTGTCCCTGGCGGCGGATGACAAACTGGGCCTGTTCAGGTTGCGCTTGCATTCGCACAAGCCTGGGGATGGCAGCAGCCAGTGCAGCGGCGGAACGGAGGCCGCTGGCAGCGCGGCAGAACGCCACGGGGACGCTGTGCCTGCTGATGGCGGCACCAGCGCAGGCCCACCAGAGCATGAGGGCTCTGACATGTCCGAGGCTCTGCAAGGGATCGGCGCTGCACTTGATGAGGCAGCAGAAGCGGCGGCGGCAGCTGCACACGGGCAGGAAGAGCCGCCGCAAGAAGGTGCGCCCTGGTGCAGTGGATGCTTCGTCGTCACTGCTCAGCAGCAGTTGGTGACTAGTGGCCCCTCGCACTCGTGTGTTGCAGAACATGTTCCTCTCAAAACTGCTGCAGCTGGGCCTGGCACTAGCGAGCCCAGCGCCTCACAACCTGCCCCGCCGCCGCTCAGCATATGCATCATGGTTGCCGGCACACGGTGAGGGCCACGCCTGCACCGATGGGCACAGGCGGTGATCGCATTGGCACCTTGGTTTGCATTTGTCTGTAGCCGTTTGTAGCATTTTCTTTAGCTGTGGGAATAGAGCTGCGGTGCGCTGGCCAGTTTGCATTGAAAGGCTTCCCCTGCTGCCTGTGCCCTCCCCGACCGTGCAGTGGCGATGTGCAGCCCTTCATCCCGATCGGCCGGGCGCTGCAGGCATACGGCCACCGTGTGCGGCTTGCCAGCCATGCCTGCTACAGGTGCGCAGGAGGCAGGGTGCCCTGGGGCAGGCGGTTGGGACTGCGCTGGCTGTCTGCAATGCAAGTCAGTGCCGGCTGTCTGCTATGCAACTCCATGCACCTCGGCCACAGCTGGCCGCCGGTGGCTGCTGCGGACTGGGAGCGGCAGAGCACATCAGGCTGCCACCCACTGTTGCTTGCGAGGCACACCAGACGCTGTTGAGCAACCAACCCTCTGCTGTGTTCCCAACGCCAGGGATTTTGTGCAGTCATTCGGTCTGGAGTTCTTTCCCTTGGGTGGCGACCCGCAGGTTAGGCTGCGTCGCAGTAAAGCCTCGCATCAACACCGCAGGCAAAAGCGCAGGTTTGGCTTTGCAGGCCGTGCTCTGCGCTACCAAGTGCAAACCTCCCGGCAGCCCCGCGCTGACTGCTTTGCCTGCCGCGAGGCAGCTGCGATGGCGCATACCTTAATCTAAAGCCAAGCAGCCTCGCTTGCACCTCACCCAAACCTGGCAGGTGCTCAGTGAATACATCGTGCGCAACCGCGGGGCCCTGCCCAAGCTGTCACAAGTTCCCCTTGCACTGCAATCCAAGGAGCAGGTATGCTGTCCGCTGTGCACGCTGCCGGCATGCCTGCTGCGGGCGCTGCCGCAGCTGCGACTTGCCAGCCACCCACAGATGCGTGCTTAGCTTGGGGTGGCTGCTTGCAGGTGTGCGAAGTGCTCCACTCAACTTATCCAGCCTGCACAGCACCAGACCCAGAGGATCCTTTGGCCAAGCCCTTCCGTGCGCAAGCCATCATCTCCAATCCCCCCACCTACGGTTAGCCTTGCTGGCTGGGAGTGCAAGCTTGCATGGACATTTGTGCAGCCGGAAAGCCAGCCCTTGCAGTGGCCTGGTGGCTGGTGCACAGGAGGCAGCTGCTGCACCACCTCTCTTGCCTGCCAATCATTGGCAACTTCTGGGAGCGCATACTTGAGCCGCTGGGCTGCAGGAACCAACAGCCTGCCTCAAAGCACGCTGCTATTCCGCCCCGCCCTTCATGCAGGTCACATTCACTGCGGTGGGTGGACAGCAGCCCATGGGAGGCCAGTCCAATGTTGCTTTGCAATCACCGGAGCCGGCACGCCCTGCTGCGTTGCAGCCGTTGTGCTGCATCGCCTGCTGCATCCAAGCGTGTACACAAGTTGATTGAAACCTCTGCCCCCGCTGCCCCCTGCTCAGCTGAGCGGCTGGGAGTGCCACTGCACGTGGTGAGTGCAGCCGGAACGTGGGTCGTTTTATTGTGCAAGAACCCTGCTTCGATTCCCACAGGCTGGAGTCCTGCCCCCGGCGGTACTGGACGCCGGGGGCCGGATGCAGCAGGATCTGCCTGGGCCTGTGCAGGGACCTTGTGCATATGTCCATGGAGAGCCTGGTCCAGTAGGGATGTCAATGCATTTCCAGTTGATGTGCCACCGGCTGACTACATGACAATGCAACAGTGTGCATCGCGCGTTGCTTGCTGCCGCAGGTCTTCACCATGCCTTGGACGCCGACGGCGCAGTTCCCCTGCCCGCTGGCCCACATCCCGCTCCCCAACAGCGTCGTCAACCGGCTCTCATACGGCGCCATGTTTGAGGTGAGAGCTCTTGTTTTAGAGCGGTTACAACTGCTATATGAAAGCGAGGAAGAGGGGGAGAAGTATTGGGCAGGGCCCGCTGGCCTTACTTGGGCCGCAGGCTGTCTGGCGCACCATAGGGCAGCTGCTACTTTCGAACTGTCTTGCCGCCCGCGGGCCACCATCTGCCCAAATGCATACGCCCAGTTCAGGCTGGCTTGCGCCAAACCTGCAACGTGGCTCAGCATACCTCAAAACTGCAGCGTGCCTCAAAACCCTGAAGCGCGCTGCCGGCCCCGCAGGTCATTTGGAGCGGCATGCTGCACATGATCAACTCGTGGCGGCAGCACGAGCTGGGCCTGCAGCCCATCCGCACGGGTGAGCTAACTAGTGGGTTTAATGTGTCCTCAGGTCGTTAAGGGGCATTGCCTCTGTGCACAGGCAGACAGACAGAACCCATCCGCACGGGTAGGCTCAGCAGCGGCCCTGTATGCGGCCATTCCTGCTGCACACACACACCTGCTCACACGCTCCCACACACACACTCAGACGCACCCTGCACATACACACACACCCCTACGCGCCCTGCACACACCCCTACGCGCCCTGCACACACCCCTGCACACAGCCCTGCTCACAGACCTGCTCACACAGTCCTGCGCGCACCCCTGATCACACCTCAACACTCCCTGTACACGCCGCTGTGCTCCAAACCTTGCAGGCAACCACGGCGCCCTGCTGCTTCACCAACACAAGGTGGTGCTGCAGTGTGGCTTTGGCGCACAGGGCTGCCCCGTGGCTTGGGTGCTGCGGTCTGCTGGCAGCCGGGGGCAGCAGCTGCGGGCAGATGGGGCCTGCTGGCTGGTGGCGACCCATGCTCTTTCCTGGTTGTCTGCGCCCCGCTGTGCTCCTGGCCAGCAGCCTACTCTGGCAAGCCAGCTCAACGCAGCTGCCGCCGCTACTGTGCCGTGCAGGTGCCTTTTTCCTACATATGGAGCGAAGCAGTGGTGCCCAGGCCGCCAGACTGGCAGCCTTGGGTGGACGTAGTGGGTGCGTACTGCTGATGCCTTGCAACGTAGATTGCTTGCAGTCCAGCCAGCCACCACAGCCAGGGTTGGGGCTGGGAGGGCCTGTGCTTTGAGCCTGGGATGTACTGAGGAGGGGGCTGCCGAGCCGCTGGCTGCCGGTGGGACGCATGCCAGACGCGGTGCCTGGGCGATGCAGCACTGGTTGGTCAGCATGGCCAGGCAGCAGCACTACCCTGCACACGCTCCCACCAGCTCATCTCTTTGTGCTGCAGCGAGTGCATGCATGTGCCGCACCTGGCCACCCTGCAGGGGTGCTTCTGCTGCCCAGCAGCAGCCGTGGGCCGGTTGGATTGAACTGGATTCAAACGATCAATTGCTCCAACAAGCTTGCCCTGCCCCGCAGGCTACCAGTTTTTGGAGGAGAGCAGCCTGTCGGCGTACCAGCCGCCGCCCGCGCTCACTGCTTTCCTGGAGGCGGGCCCACCGCCTGTGTATGTGGGGTTCGGGTGAGGCAGGGCTGCGGTACCGGTGTATGTGGGGTTCGGGCGAGGCAGGGCTGCGGTTTGCAAGCCGGGAACTGAGCAAGGCTGCGGTGCGCAAGTCGGGAATTAGTTGAATGACTTCGGGCACTCGGCGCCGGCGCTCTGGCCTGCGCTGTGGCCGCTTGTGCTTGCCAGCGGCGCCTGGCTGCTTGCCAGCGCTCACCATGCGCCACCTGCCATGCCCCATGGGACCCTCTGCAGTTCCCTGGTCTTGGATGACCCAGCTGGGGTGACGCGCAAAGTGGTGGAGGCAGGGGCGGCGGCAGGCGTGCGCCTCCTCATCTCTAAGGTGAGTGAGTGGCATAGTGTGCCACGTGTATCGTTGCTGTCCTTGGGCAGGCTGGCCTGCGCAGCTCTCAGCCCTTGCTTCACCAGTTGAGGGAAAGCAACTTGCACCTCAGCGCCTGGCGGCACGGGCGGCCCAGGGCTGCGGCACCGCGGCGGGCGGTCTCGGCTTGCAGCACTCGTCCTCTTGGCACGGCGGCGGCTTCAGTCGCTGGGGCCCTGGAAGGCCTGGGCAGTCCTGAGCTGGGCGAGGGTTTCTTGCTGATCGTGCTGTGCAGGGGTGGGGCGGGATGGGTGAGGGGCTGGACCTCTCCTGCCTGCCCGACCATGTGTTCGTGCTGGAGGCTGCCTGCCCGCACGACTGGCTGTTCCCTTGCTGCGCGGCTGTGGTGCACCATGGCGGCGCTGGAACGACTGCAGCAGGACTGAAAGCAGGTGACTGCGGACAGCTCAACCTGCGTGCCTGCACCGGCTGTGTGCCGTCCGCAGACGACTGGCGCTGCGCCGCTGCTGCTGCTACCGCAGTGGCCATCGTGGCATAATGCGCCAGCTGCGGGCGGCATGCATTTTATGCTGAAAACGACTGCAGCGGCATGTAGCCTTTGGCCTATGGTGTACCGACCACAGCCCAGCTGCCGCCCCACTGGTGTGCAGGGCGGCCCACGTTGATCATTCCAGTTTTTGGAGACCAGCACTTTTGGGGAGCCGCCGTGCACCGCATGGGCTTAGGGCCAGCCCCCATCCCAATCGATTCGCTCTCAGCCGACGGATTGGCCGATGCGCTGCGCACGCTGCAGCAGCCCGCGGTAGCGGCAGCCGCTGCGGCGGCGGCAGACCGGATATGCACGGTTGGTAACCTGGGAGTGGATTATGGGTGGGTTTGGCTGTCGTTATTTGCTTCAACCCTCAGCCGTCACACAAGCAGTGTCACCGCTCACATGTGCATGTGCCACCAGCATACAGGCACACACTGTGCGCATATCGCACCTTTCCACATGGCTGCAGGAGGATGGCACTGCGGCGGCAGTGCGCTCGTTCCACCGCAGCTTGCCGCTGGACAAACTGCTGAGCGGCGAGCGAGTCGAGTGGAACCTGGCTGCACCGCAGGTATGGCAGGGCCTGCGGCCCCCACCTTCCCCATTCCAGGTTTTATGCAGTGCCACTGATGGCACATGTCGCTGGTGTTTTGCTCCAGCCATGCCATGAAACATGCGCATGTGCATGGGGTGGTCGGGGGTCCTCATGTGCGCATGGCCTTCCTCACCAATTGCTTCTACAGCCCGCTGGCTTGCTGCTGCGCCTGCCATGCATATGCAACGGGCACCTCAAGCGCGCCCCCTGCCGCTGCCGCCAGGTGTCCAACATACTGTACGAGGCGGGAGCTGGGGTGGTCAACGTGGTGGCGCGCCCAGCAAAAGGGGGGCGGCGAGGAGGTGCGCCGCTCTGATGTGCGGGGTGGCCCGCTTTGATGTGCGTGGTGGGCCGTTCTGATGTGCGTGCGTGGTGGGCCGCCCCTGCCATTTCGATTGCCCCCCGTGCGGCTTGGCGGCAGGCCCCGCCCTGCTATTCCGTTGCCCCACCCACAGCTTGTCGGCATGCGCGTCGAGGTGAAAGTCTGCGCCTGGACGGAACCTTCATTCTGCGCACCCCACCCCCTGTTTGTCCTGCTTGCAGGCGTGGTGGGCGCGCTCAAAGGCGCGGGGCGCGGCCTGCTCGACCTCAACTACCGCCCAGTGAAAGGGCTGGCGCTCTCCGTGGAAGCCCTGGAGCGCATGGTGGTGCGGGAGTGACCCAGCAGGACTCGGAGCTGCGACCTATCTGAGGGGAACTGCAGCGCCTGTTGCAATTCATTCCTTGAAGGCCGAATGGAGAGTATTCAGACATTCCATTAATGAATGACCAGGCTGGCGCCAACGGCTGCGGGGGCAGCCGCATGAGCACTGGTCAGCAGATGGTGCAGCAGCTGCGGCATCGCTCTTGCATTTGCAGACCATGTAATGTAACTCAAGTGCCTACGGATGCGTGAATGGTGAGCACAGGCGGGGCAGGCTGCACAGTCCAGCCCGGTCACAAAATTGCCGCCCTGCTGCCGCCGGCCGGCCGCCTGCCGCCAGCGAGGCGGCGCGGCAGTGCCGCGGCAGGGCATCCGATCTCGCGCGGTGCGCTGCGCACTGCAAAGCAATGGGCATGAGGGGCGTGTCGAGCGAGGTGAGAGAGGCAGGAATTGCACTGGCGCCCACCAGGGTTCAGCGGCACGGCTGCCCGCGGTTCTGACAAATTTGGCGTCTGCTGTCGTTCTGCAATCGTTGCAGAGTGCGCCGCCGGCCTGCCCCCACCTGCCGGTGCACCTGTGGGCGGTGATCGCCGGGCACGCCTTGGCCGCCGCCGACGGCCCCGTGGCTGCGCTGAAGGCAGCAGCCACGCTCCTTGCCGTCTCCCACGACGTGAGTTGGCGTGTCCTCAGTGACATGAGTGAATCCCTTCCTGCTGCATGGTTCCAACCTGCAGTGCGCTCTCACTGCCTGCCTGCACACAGGTGGCGGCCGCTGTGCGCGAGGTGCCGCTCCGCCTGGACTTTCGGGCGGCGGCAGAGGACGAGCTGAACCTGCTGCAGCCATTAGCAGCCACCCTGCAGCTGCATGCGCTGCTGCTGGGCGCACAGCACAGTTCTGGGGAGTCGCTCCTGCGCTCTTATGCCGTCACAGCCCGCTCAGGGGGCAGCCTGCGCCGGCTGGCGGCTACCGTGGCATGCACCGACACGCTGCAGCGCTACCCAGGGCTACAGGAGCTGCACCTGCATGCTGGGGCAGTGGAGCAATTGTATCCAGGCAAGTTCGATTGGATTGCAGTTTTGTGCGAGCTGTGCAGTACATCTCAGTTCATGCGAAGGGGCCCAGTGGCTTGAAGTGCGGCGAGCCGGACCGCTGCCGTTGGCTGCTGTCGAGGCCGAAGACTGCATGATGTGCACATGCTGGTGGGCCACATGCTGATACACTCACACCTCACTCCTTCCCCTTGCTTTGTGTCCATGCTTGCAGCAGTACTGCATGGCCTGCCCAGCCTGCGGCACCTGGGCCTGCACGGCTACCGGGAGTTGCAGCTGGAGCACCTGCTGCCATGCGTGGCTGCCACACTGCAGGTGCGTGTCGCTGCTGGCCGGGAGGGAGGCTGCCGCTGCGTTCCTTTGCTGCTTGCTGCTTGATAATAGCGCCCAGCCCTGCTCAGTTCGCACAGCGCACCTCCCAGCCGCCAACCATCTGCCCGTCTGCCCGCGCTAAAATGACGGTGCGCAGGTGCTGGAAGTGACGCCCCGGCCCGAAGCGATGAATTGCTACCTGGACCTGAGGCTGCCGCCAGCTGTCCGCCTGCTGCAACTCACCGTGCACGGCAGCTTTGAGCGCATTGTCAATGCCGAAGCAGCGCCGCATGTGGTGATTGACCCTACAGTGATCAGGCACGCATGGTTGAGAATGGGAATGCATGTGTCTCCCAGCAATGCACTAATGCGCTGCTCCTGCATGCAGCACAGCCTTGGCATGCGCCCTCGCACTGTAGCGCGCCCTCCGAGGGCCGCGGCAACCCCTTACAAGTGTATGGCACATCTTGATCGCAGGCAGTGCATGGACGTGAGCATTGAAGGGGGGCTGGTGACTTGGCGGCTGCAGCGGAGCAAGTGCATCGCTGATGAAGCAGAGCTGGGCTGGGCCGGCATGCTTCTCCACCCACATGCCGCCTGGCGCAGGCAAGTGGTGGCTCAGTTTGGGAAACGTGCGCATCTTGCATTGCTCACCTGGTGGCGCCAGCTGGAGGGCAGTTGAAAAGCCATGGGCACCGTTTGCCCCTCCCAACCTGGAGCCTCCTGCGCTGCGGTGCAGGATTGAGCTGCGCCTGCTGTGTGGCATGATGTGGCTCAAGGTGCCATCTGGACGCAGTGGCGAAGTGGGGTGGAGCAGCTTGGTTCATGTCAAGACTCTTGCCGAGGTGGGTGTGTGGTCTTGACCTCGATGGGCAACAGGACAGGGCAGCAATGGCTCGACCTAGGCTAGTTGCAAGTGGGGATGCCTACCTGTTTGCCACACATGTGCCGCCCCCCGCCTCGCTGTACCAGGAGCTTAACCAGCTGGGACGCGGCCAAATACGCGCCAGCCTGCACTCCAGCGCGTGCAGCATCTTCAATGTAGAAAGTCTGGTGCTGGAGCAGCTCCAGGAGCCACCATGAATGAAGGGCATCGTGCGGCTAGAGCGTGGCAGCGGCAGCCTGCGGGTGCTGTAGCCGCCAGCGGCAGCGGCGACAGCAGGGCTGCAGGCAGCAGTGGCACAGCGCGTGCGCAGGTTTGGCTGCTGCTGCGTAATGGCCCAGTGGGGTGATCCAACCTCTTGGCAGTGCTGGACCTGGTGGAAAGTTGGAGCAAATACGGTGGGAACCTGCCTGGATGTTTGAAAAGCTTCTTGATTGAGGGCTCCCCTTTAGAGTTGCACCCACGTTTGGAAAGCGAAAGATCAAGCATGTAGCTCAGGAGTGCCGCTGGCACAGCATGCGGACCGCGAGCCGGCAGCAGCGGCGGCGGCGGCGCTGTTGCAGCAGCAGGAACGTCTCCTGGACCTGACTGCTCTGTTGCTCAAAGCTCGCCGCGCCTCTTAGAGCAGCCAATCCGCGTGCCACAGCCTGCTTCGAGCTCGTCGCCGCCCACCACCCTCGAGAGTCTGTCGCCCGCACCTGCAGTTAGGCCATGGGTCAGGTGAGCGGCACTGGTTGCGAGGCGCTAGGCCTGGAAGCTAAGGTGGCTTACGCCAGCTCCCTTGCGCCACCTGCCGCCGCTGTCACCCGCTGCCGCAGTCAAGCCATCCGCCTGCTCTGCCCCGTCCTTTTGCAACAGGTGCATGCCACTGGTACTGTCAAAAGCATCCATCAAGCCTGCAGGGAGGGCAACGTGGATGCGGTGCATTGCTACCTTTTCTACCTTGGAGCAAAAGCCACGGATGTGGATGCTAAGGGCAAGCTGCCCTTGCACTATGCTTCAGAGCACGGCCATGAGGCGGTGGTGCGTCTGTTGCTGAAGGAGGCTCCGGCCGCGGCTATGCAAAAGGATGCACAAGAGCAGCTGCCGCTGCATATGGCAGCAGGCAGGGGCCACGCAGCCGTTGTGTCGATGCTGCTTGAAGCGGCACCAGCAGCGGCGATGGCCGCAGATGCCAGCTTGTTTGGCCGGCTGCCGCTGCATGCAGCGGCACTATTCGGCGACGAAGTTGTGGTGCGCCTGCTGCTGGAGACGGAGCCGGCAGCAGCTATGCACAAGGATTCACGAGGGCAGCTGCCGCTGCATATTGCAGCTGACGAAGGTCACGAGGCTGTGGTCTGCTTGTTGCTGGAGGTAGCTTCAGCGGCAGCCCTGGTGGCAGATGCCAGCGGCTGGCTGCCGCTGCATATGGCAGCACGCCGTGGTTATACCGTTACTGTGTACTTGCTGCTTCAAGCGGCACCAGCCGCGGCCATGGCAGCAGATGCACACGGCCAGCTGCCCCTGCACATTGCGGCGCACTTCAACAGTGCAGCTGTGGCTGGCCTGCTTCTGGAGGCGGCGCCCCAAGCTGCAGCGGCCACACATGGTGGCCGCAGCACCCCCCTGCAGATTGCCGTGCTTTACAGGCACCGCACCACGGCATGCATCCTGCTGGCTGCTCTCCCCACGGATATCGTGATGGCAGACCTTTTAGATGTTGGCAACATAGGCCGCTCCCTCTTCCCTGACTTGCTGCTGCTGCCGGGGCGGCTGCCCCTCTCTCCCAATCAATGGGCCCGGGTGCCCTCTCCCTGCCCCGCCATCGAGCGTGCGCTGCCCACAGCACTGGCCCACGGCGTGCCCCAGGCCGCACAGGTGGTGCGCCGCCTGCAGCTGGCCCAGAACGCCCGCCTGCGCTGTGCCTGCACCACCTCGGCGTGCCCCTCGATCTGGCCGCCCTCACCCTGGCCCGCTGCCTGTGATTTGCTGGGGTGGTGCTCGACTCATTTGGTCTGCTACACCTTTCATTCCTGACGCGCCTTCCTTTAGTCCGGATCTCTTCTCTTCACCGCATCCTTTGATTGTGTATGCCGCGTGGTTTTGTAATGTATGTTTTTGCAAAGCGCTGGCGGTCCAGCGCGGGTGGCAGTTGCGGCGGAATGAGTAGCATGGCGCCAGCAGCAGCAGCACACCGAGCGGAGCTACAGGCTCCTGCATTGACATGCGGCGGCGAAAACAAGCAACGTACCCTTTGCTTGCTGCAAGGGCGCATCACGGCATGTGATCTGCGGCCCCATCGCTTGACCGCATTGCCGGCCTCACGAGCAGCAGCGCATGAGAGCACACGCCGCGCCGACCGCGGACGGCGGCGGCAGCGGAAGCGCTATGCGGCCTGCAGGCGGGTTAGTGCAGCCGAGCTGACCCGATCGACCTTGCGCAGTGCGTCTCATTGTTTATTGTCGCAGTCTGTCGCAGACCGGCCCGCCTCGAGCTCGTCGCCGCCCACCCTCGCTCACGCCTGCAGCTCAAACCATGGGTCAGGTGAGAGGCTAGGGTGTGCGTCGGTACGCCTGGAGGTCTAGACGGCGCCTCAGTCGGCTACCAGGGCGCCGCCGCCGACCGCCACCAGCCCACCGTCAACCCATCCACACGTGCTGCGCACCCCTTTGCAACAGGTGCTTGCGACTGGCAATAGCAGCAGCATTCATGCAGCCTGCAGGGCTGGCGACGTGGCTGCGGTGCAGCGGTGCCTTCCATCAGAAGCCACGGCATTGGATGCGGATGGCTTGCTGCCACTCCACGTAGCGGCACTTGAAGGCCACAAGGCAGTGGTGCGCATGTTGTTGGATGCGGCGCCAGCAGCAGCGACTCGACGAAATGCACAAGGTCAAACGCCGTTGCATTGCGCGGGCAGCAGCGGCAGTGCAGCCGTGGTACAGCTGCTGCTGAAGGCATGGCCTGGAGCAGCCACAACAGCAGATGTGGAAGGCAGGCTGCCCTTGCACTGTGCAATGCAAGGCGGCCATGCTGCAGCGGTGCAGCTCCTGCTGCAAGCGGCACCCCAGACAGCAACGGCCCGCTGGCACACCCGGTCGCTTTTGCATGATGCAGCGCAGCAGGGAAATGAAGTGATGGTGCGACTGCTGCTGGAGGCGGCGCCGGAGGCAGCTATGAGAGTAGACGACAAAGGCAAGCTGCCCTTGCATCATGCATCAAAGCACGGCCACCGGGCAGTGGTGCGCCTGCTGCTGGAGGCGGCAGCGGCAGCAGCAATGCACAAGGACTCGTGTGGGACGCTGCCGCTGCATATTGCAGCTGACGAAGGTCACGATGCAGTGGTGCGTATGCTGCTGGAGGTGGCACCGGCAGCAGCTATGCGCAAGGATGCACAAGGGCAGCTGCCGCTGCATGTGGTAGCATACTGTGGCCACGAGGCAGTGGTGCGCCAGTTGCTGGAGGCGGCACCGGCAGCAGCTATGCACAAGGATTCACAAGGGCAGCTGCCGCTGCATGTGGCGGCTGAGAAAGGACACAAGGCCGTGGTGCGCCTCCTGCTGGAGGCGGCACCGGCAGCCCCCATGACAGCAAAAGCCGGCGGCGAGCTGCCGCTGCATGTGGCGGCAAGAGGGGGCGATGCCGCAGTGGTGTGCCTGCTGCTTGAAGCAGCACCAGCGGCGGCCATGACAGCAAATACACTTGGCCAGCTGCCGCTGCACAGCGCAGCTGTGGCTGGCCATACAGCAGTTCTGCGCCAGTTGCTCGATGCTGCGTCGGCGGCGGCCATGGCAGCAGATGGCGATGGCTGGCTGCCACTGCACTGGGCAGTGACTGAGCAGGATCGGGGTGCAGCTGTGCGCGTGCTCCTTGACGTGTCGTCGGCAGCTGCCAGCGCTGTGAATGGCGTCGGCCACTTGCCGATTCATGTGGCGGCATTTTACAGTGATGCAGCAGTGGCAGCCATGCTGTTCGAAACTGCGCCAGCAACAGCCATGGCAACATGTAACCATGGCCTGCTTCCTCTGCACTATGCAGCATGGCGTAATAACACAGCCACGGCACAGCAGCTGCTGCAGGTGGCGCCCGCAGCAGCCATGGTTGCGGATGCTGAGGGCCAGCTGCCCCTTCACATTGCAGCATTCAGAGGCAGCAGCGCTGTGGCCAGCCTGCTTCTGGAGGCGGCGCCCCAAGCTGCAGCGGCCAAGCTTGCTGGCCGCACTGCCCTGCAGATTGCCCTGCGTAAAGGCCACCGCGCCACGGCATGCAGCCTGCTGGCTGCCCTCCCCACACACGCCGTTATAACCTCCCTTCTTGATGCTGGAGACCTTGGCCGCTCCCTCTTCCCTGATTTGCTGCTGGTTCCAGGGCGCCTGCCCCTCTCCACCAGCCAATGGGCCGGGGTGCCCTCCCCCTGTCCCGCCATCGAGCTTGCGCTGCCCACAGCACTGGCACACGGCGTGGATCAGGCTGCACAAGTTGTGCGCCGGCTGCAGCTGGCCCAGAACGCCCGCCTGCGCTGTGCTGCGCTGTGCCTGCACCGCCTCGGCGTGCCGTTCGGTGTGACCGCCCTCATCCTGGCCCGCTGCCTGTGATTCGTTGTGTTGGTTGTTATGAACTTATTTTCATTGCTGCACCTTGCAATCACTCTGTGCCATCCACTCTCCATCTGGTTTTTCACCGCATCCTCCATCCTTGTGCATTCACATTGCTTTGTAAGGGTCTGTTGGCCGACCGCTGGCGCTTAAGACAGATCAAGGGTTGCAGTTGCAGCGGCGTTGGCATTCGAAACAATCAGTGGATTACCTGGCACAGGTCGTCGCGTGCCTCAAGGGCGCAGTCGGAGCGCAGGCACCATTGTTCGACAGATTGGCGGCGACAGGTGGGCGGCGCCGCAGCGCAGGCACGGTTTGGGCATGATGCATGAAGACCCGCTGCTGTCTGCGACATTGATCTCACACGACTATGACTTGACTGTGTCTGTATGAACAAAAGAAGTCTGAAAGGGCCATTACGATAGACCGTTCAGCCAGCCAGCGCCGCCGCCCCAGCGCAGCGCGGCAGCCCACTTCGGGCCGGCTGCCGGGCATCCCCGCCAGTTCAGTGTGCTCGTGGGCGCTGCTGAGAGCCATCTAACCCGGCCCATGGTGCTGTAAATGCTGCTGGCCTCGCTGACCGCCCCGAGCCTCACACGCCGGTGCGCCCACCGGCCCAGCTGCCGCGGCGCCCTCCTTCGATCGCTGTGGTCCCTGAACCTGTTGGCAGCCGCCGCGCGCGGCGAGCTGCTGGACCTGCTCGCCCCCGCCGCCGCTGCCGACCTCCCCAGCCGCCGCAGGCAAGCTGTGAGCCCCACTCCCCGGCCCAACCTGTCCTGCCTCCTGCCCCTCCCTGGCCAATGCGGCACCCTCCATGCCACCTGCAGGGTTGGGCACTTCCGCTGCGACGCCACGCCTGAGCAGGTCATGGCCGCGGGTGCTCCTTCCCTGTTTGGGCGCACACTGAACACTGCTGCCGCCGCACGGCCCGTGCGCCAGCTACTGCAGCGCGGCAGCAGCGCAGCCGCCTCCCTGGGAGCCCGCCAGGCGCCGCAGCCGTGGGCGACGGGCGCTTGGGGCGCCGCTGCCGGACGTCGAGCACCCACCTGCCCAGCACCCACAGCCAGCATGAGCAGCAGCTCAGGCGGCGGCAGTGCGAGCGCCATGGCTGCCGCTGCCTCGCCCTCGGCGGCCCTGGCACCTTCCACCATCATTGATGCCGAGCCACAGGCGTCGTCAGCTGCCAGCACAGCCACTGGGGCCAGCAGCGGCAGCGCAGCAGGGCTGGCAACTCTGGAGGATCTGCAGTTTGACAACACCTTCACTCGGGAGCTGCCGGCAGGTGAGAGATTGCTCAAGCCTCTTGAGATGCTGACGCTGGCCATGAGAAGCAGAGGGTGTGTAGTGCTTAGAAAGTGGCGAGGTGTGCATGAATGTGGCTTGAGCTGGCTGTTTTCTGGTAAATGCTGGGCATGCCGTGGTCGGGTGCAGGCAAATGCTGCAGCACCCTTGAGCCTAGGTGCAGGCAGCTGCTGTGCTGTTTGCTGAACAAGCTGTGATACCCTGGCCCTGTGCCTGCAGATGACAGCGAGGTCAACCGCCCCCGCCAGGCAAGCACCACCTGCATGCTTGAGTTGTACATCTGGTCATGCTGCACAAGCACAGGCTTGGCGGGCAGAGTGCAAGTTGCACTTGCTTGGGTGACCCTTGTTTCTCCTCCTTCCTCACCGTGGTCTGCTCGCAGGTCAATGGCTCCATTTTCAGCTGGGTGACCCCCACCCCCACAGGCACGGAGCCCACCACCATTGCCTGCAGGTGAATGCTGCTGGCCAGCAGGCTGTGCATGGCCAGGCATGGTGCATGGGTTGGGAGCCAATTGTGGCAGGGCATGGATTATTCATGCTGCACATGACAGGCCAGCAGCCCTTTGTGGCTGTTCTGTACTGCCATGAGACTGCTGGTCCCACGACAGCGCAATGCCTGCTTTGGCTGCTACCCAAATGTCTGTTCTCATGCCTCCCCTACCTTGCTGCAACAGCGCGTCAGTGGCGCGCCTGGTGGGTCTGGATCCGCAAGAGTGCCTGCGCCCCGAGTTTGCCCTGCTTTTCAGCGGTGAGCGTGGCTTGAGATGGCGGCTGCGCTGGCCAGGGGTAGTGATGCATGCAAGTTGGGATGGAGTGGTTGAATCATGGCCAGCCTGTTATTGCACTGTGGCAGCCTGTGCGACCTTCATGCTCCCACTGCCATGCCATGCCATGCCATGCCATGCCATGCCTGGTGTCTCATGCCATGCCATGCCATGCCACGCCATGCCATGCCATGTACCGTGTCGCTTCCGCTGCGCCATGCAGGCAATGCTCCGCTGCCCCAAAGCCGCAGCTATGCACAGTGCTATGGTGGCCATCAATTTGGTCATTGGGCAGGTAGGTAAATGCAGAGGTGCTTTGTTGCAGGGTTTGCCTGCTAGCATGCGTGCCATGCCATGCCATGTTGCACCACGGCCATGCCATGCCATGCCAGCCGACATGCTGCGCCACGGCCGGCCATGTCCTGCCTGACCATGCCGCACCATCCAACGCCCTGCCCTGCTATGCTGGTTTGAGTGTGCTGGCCATGGATGGCCGTGTCATGCCGTGTTATGCCATGCCATGCCAATGAGTATGTTGGCACCATGGCCAGCTGCACCAGCCATGCCACGACGCTATCGTTGCACATGATCATGTAGATTTGAGGGCTTGTGCCTGCGCCCTTCCCATGCAGGCCAGCTGGGCGACGGGCGGGCCATCTGCCTGGGCCAGGCGGTGAACGGCGAGGGCGAGCGCTGGGAGCTGCAGCTCAAGGTGAGAAGCGTTCGTTGTTCATGAACCACTCTCTATATGCCATTACCTAGGCAAGCATGCATGCTCTCTCTCCTGCAAGACAAGCATGCATGGCGACCACCGTTTGTCGCCCCAGCTACCAATTGTGCCCTGTCCCGTCTGCAGGGCGCGGGTCGCACGCCCTACAGCCGCATGGCGGACGGGCGCGCCGTGCTGCGCAGCAGCATCCGCGAGTACGTTGCCAGCGAGGCAATGCATGCGCTGGGCGTGCCCACGACGCGCGCGCTGAGCCTGGTGGCCACCGGCGACCAGGTGTGTTCAGCCAGGGAATGGCGTACGCGGGCGGTTGGGGTTGGGAAGAAGGCCGCAATGCACATGGCACGCCATGCATGGCTGGAGCAGCGCATGCCATCCCCGCTTCCCCCATTGACCCGTGGTCAGTATGTTCGCTCATGTTCCCCTTCATCCCTGCCGCAGGTGTACCGTGACATGGTGAGGCAATGATTGCAGCTGGCATATTGCTGCATGGCAGTGCATGCTGTGGCATGGCCAAAGCAGCATGAGTGTGGCATGGGGCATGCATGGGCGGCATGAGCATGGCAGGAGCAGCGTGGGCATGGCGTGGCGCAGCGTGGGCATGGCATGGCCTGGCATGAGCCTGCACAGCAAGCAGCTGCATTGCGCCCCGCTCATGCTCTCTCCCTCCCACTTCTTCATAAGTTTACAGCATCATTTCCATCCTTGCAACCCTGCCCCCGCCCCCTCAGTTCTCTCTCCCTTGCACCTTGAAATCTCACGTCATGCTCCCTAACGCCCCCTCAGTTCTACAACGGCAACGCCAAGCTGGAGCCGGGCGCGGTGGTATGCCGCGTGGCCAAGAGCTTCATCCGCTTCGGCACCTTCCAGCTGCCCGCCAGCAGGTGGGGTACCAGGACAGAGCCCACATGCCCTCAGGTTGTTGTGGGAGACAGGCCACTTGTGGTGCTCGAGATGGGGCAGCGAACATCGTGGCCAGCTGTCTTTCAACTGCCAGCACTCAAGATCTGAACCGGCTGTTCCCGGCACGCTCTAACCCATGCAGGGGCCCCAACGAGGTGGGGCTGGTGCGCATTGTGGCGGACTAAATGCCTGTTCAACTGTTGAATATTGATTCTTAATTGATCACCCCCCCAATCTCCATGCAGGGGCCCCAACGAGGTGGGGCTGGTGCGCATCGTGGCAGACTACGTGCTCAAGCACCACTACCCGCACCTGCTGGAGGGTGAGATGGAAGAGGAGAACAGTCCAGACTACTGAAAAGGACCCGGTGCTTCGCATGTGTAGCTGGCTGACTGGGTCCCTGTATTGGTAGGGAGCATGCACTGCATGGGAATACAAAGCCTGCGGACGGCTGCCTGCCCAAGCATGCATGCTCTGCTGCCGTCCAACGGCCCTTTTATGCCAGCTTGCCCTCCACATGACCCCCACTCCTGTCGCTTTTGGATGCCTCCCCTGCAGGCGCAGCCAGCGGCGACCAGCCGTACAATGCCTATGCCGCCCTGCTGCGTGAGGTGGCGGAGCGGACCGCGCGCCTGTTTGCGCACTGGCACCGCATCGGCTTTGTGCACGGTGCGAGGGGGTGTGTGCGTGTGCGTGTGTGGGCTGCAGGGCTGCACTTCCGACAGGGAGAATCTCCATGTTACCTAGGTCAACCCTGGAATCTCCTTGCGCAGGCGTGCTCAACACCGACAACATGTCGATCCTGGGAGACACCATCGGTGAGCGGCGAGCACTCTGTGGCAATCGCTTTATTGGACGCTTCCGACTCGGTTGGTCGTGCTTAACCGTGACATCCCAGTGTCGCTATCTAAAATGTTAAATTCCTCAATCATTATTGCAGACTACGGGCCCTATGGCTTCATGGAGCGCTTCGACCCCGACTTCACGCCAAACACCACCGACCTGCCCGGCCGCCGCTACTGCTTCCGGTGCGTGTGTGGGGCAGGGTTGGGTTTGAGAGCAGCCAGTTGTCTTTCTGCTCGAGCTGTGGGCGGGCTGGTTTGGGTGCAGCGCCCAACACGACCGATTTGGCCGGCCGCCGCTACTGCTTCCGGTGCGTTCATGGGGCACAGGCTGCCACAGATGTTTGTTCCTTCCACGCCGAGAGAGAGCAGTCGGGGCTGGGCAGTGGAGGCTGGCGCAGCTTGCAAGTTTGCACCTTTGTGATGTGCCTTTGTTGCTCTCCTCTTTGAGCAGGGACCAGCCGGAGATTGGGCAGTGGAACCTGTTGCAGCTGGCGCGGGCCATGATCCTGGGCGGCCTGCTGACTGAGGTGGAGGCGGCTCTGGCGCTGGGGGCCTATGCTGATACGCTGACTGAGGTGGGCCTGGGAACTGCTGCTTGCTCAACCCCGGTTTGAATATTTTGTTGGGTTTGCGGCACTGCCATTAGTGGTGCATATTGAGGGGCCTGCGCACGGACTACCTGTTCAACTACGTTGTCTGCTGAGGCGACAGAACCCTCACAAAGCGCGGCCGCCAAGCTGAGCTTTTGGTTGAACCTTCAACTGCCCGCCTCTCTCGCACTGCAGAGCTACAATGCCACCATGGCCGCCAAGCTGGATGTTTGCACAGCAGATCCAGCTCCTTGCGCTTGCACTAAATTCAATGTCTGCCTTTCCTCCAATGCAGAGCTACAGCGCCACCATGGCCGCCAAGCTGGGCCTGGCCGAGTACGACCAAGGCATTGCTGCCGGCCTGATGCGCCTGATGTACGAGGACTCGGGTGGGTGAATGCAGTTGGCCTTGTTCTGGTTGCTCTGCGGACAAAAGCAACCTGCGTGCTGCCTGTAGCAACAGCTTGAGGGAAGCCCGAGCGAACTCCATTTTTTCTGTCGTTCCACTTCACACCCATGGCGCCTCTCTTCTCCCTCTGCCACCACTCCGCAGCCGACTACACCAACACCTTCCGCTGCCTGAACTCCCTCCCCACCCTCCCTTCTTTCTGTCCTACAATTCACAATCCCCTTATTGTCGTTTTGCAGCCGACTACACCAACACCTTCCGCTGTCTGAGCTCCATCGGCTCCGAGCCGGGAAGCGAAGAGGCGGATGGAAGCCTGCCGTCTGTCCTGGCAGAGGTGCTGGGCCCGCTGGATGAGGTGCGGAGGGAAAAGTTGCTTGCTGGTCACAGGTGCGTTGGTCACAGCTGCACAATTTGCTTGTTTTGCGAGTTTGTTTGTTCGTGTCTCATGCGCGCGTGCTGTGTACCTGCAGCCAGCACTCACGTTCATGATGGTTCAAACGCCTCACGTGGTGGGCTGTTCCATGCAGGACCGTACCGCCGCGTGGCGCCAGTGGCTGGAGCGGTACCGCGCCAGGCTGGCGGCCGAGGGCCTGCCCCCTGCGGAGCGTGCCGGCATGCAGGTGGGCAGCCTGCGTGGGCTTTCTGCGTTTGGAACATCGTAGCAGGGCGCATTGTGGGATAGGGGGCATCGTCTGCAAGTCCGTTTCTTGCACCGACACCAGCATACCAGACAACCTGCCAGTTGCCTTGCCCCCTTTCTTCCGCAGGACTCGGCCAACCCCGCCATCATCCCGCGCAACCACGTGATGGTGGACATTATTGGCGAGGCGGAGACGGGCAACTACGAGCCGCTGCACAGGTGCGTGTTTTGCCATTGTGGTGTGAATAAGATTCTGAGTTGGTGCGCTCATCATCCTCGAGGCGGAGACAGGCAACTACGAGCCGCTGCACAGGTGCGTGTTTGCATTCATTTGTTTGGAATTTGTTGCATATGATGGGCGGCGAGGCGGAGACGGGCAACTACGAGCCGCTGCACAAGTGCGTGTTCTGCCATTGTGGTGTGGACTAGTGAAGGGCGCCCGCCGCTTCCCTTGCGAGGCAAAGGGAGGCCGTTACGGGCCACGTGTCGCGGCCGCTGGCCGCCCAGCCTGCCGGCTCAAGCCTGGTGTGAACGACTGCCGGTTCTTGATGAATTCTGCTCACTCCCCGGGCCTATCACTGCTAACCGGCGTGGGTTGCTTTTCTTTGTCAACTGCAGGTACATGCGCGCGCTGCTGACCCCATACAGCAGCGAGGGCCTGGACCCCGCCTGGCTGGAGCCCGCGCCCAAGCAGGTGGGGGGCATGACCGAGCGTTCTTACGAGCGGAGCTTTGCTTGCGAACAAGGGATGCAGTACTGCCTGATTGTGGCAGTGCAGTGACCAACGTGGCAGCAGTGCTTGCTGTTCGCAGTGGCTCACAGAGAGACTTGCCGCTTGCTTGGCACGAGGCATCAATGCACTGTGGCCTAAATCTATGCACACAAGCTGAACTGCCCATGGCTTACATGCTGTCCGGTGCAGTGCCGCCTGGGAGTTGAGCTGCTGTCGTGCAGCAGCTGAGCTGCACCAGCTGTCCTGCAGCAGCTGACTGAGCTGCAGAGGCTAAGATGCAGCCATTCACGCCGATCAGTTCACTCTGCAACGCATGCCACCCATGGAGTCTACCCGACACTTCAGAAGCACTTTGCCCTGCCCGCCTCAGTTGTCAGTTGCATTTGATGCATGCCGGCCTGTCCCGGCCGTTGTAAATACCTTTGATTGTGACAGACATGCAAGACGCACTCCTGCCGGGTACGCCTACTGGCTCCTGGCCTGTCCGCTTTGCATGCTGAAACAAGTCATGCTGCTGTGATCCATTTGATTACATCGCCGGCACGACTCACGAGCGCTACATACATACGCAAGGCACACAGCAATCAAGCGGGGGCAATCGCAAAGGCAGTGAACACACTCCACAGGTTAACAGCTATATGACGAAGGTAGTTAGCAGTTAGTGGTACATTTCACGTAGAACTAGGACAGTGCAGTGCACTTATCCGCGAGTCAGCTCCAGGTGCTGATCTGCAACGCGGCTGCTGCCCTCCTGCTGGCCTGCCTGGTTCTTGCGTCGCGGCTGACGGCTTGCGCTGCTCCGGCTGCTGCCGCCCTGCTGCTGGGCCAGCACCGCAGCAGCGGCACCAGCCACAACGCCCAGCAGCAGCAGGCTGAACTTGCGCAGGCCGCCGCTGCCGCGATGGGCGGCGGCAGGGGCATGGGTAGCATGCTGCACCACAGCCTCAGCCGCCTGCTCTGCCCGGCCGTGCTGCTCCTGCGCCGGCTCTGCAGGCAGCGCCTCCGTCTCCGCTGCAGCAGGCACAGCAGGCACAGCAGGCTCGGCATCGTCGGTGTCCTCGCCACGCTGCGCCGCCTGCTGCGCCGGCTTGGCCGCATAGCCAGAGGTGCGAGTGTGCATCAGCGCGCCCAGCAGCTGCGTGTGCACCGGCTTGAGGTGCGGCGGGCTGAGCAGGCTCTCCAGAAGGTCACCGCCGCCGCCAAAGCTGCCCCTCAGGCAAGCCGCCTCCTCCCCGCCCTCCGCCTCTTCCTCCTCCTGCTCCAGATGACGCACCGGGCTGCGCTGCAGCTGAAGGGACGTGCCGCTGAAGGGGCGCGCACCCGCCGTGGCGCTGCTGCGGCTGCTGCCGCACGTGCCGCTCTCTGGGGCAGCGGCGCCGGCTGCCGCCGCAACAGCAGCCTCCGCCTGGAGCTGTGCTGCACCTGCAGGCACGCCGCCCGTCTGGCTGCCAGGTGGGCAATGCGGCGAGGCGGCCGGCTGGTCAAATAGCGGGTTGGCCACGCTGGACTGCTGCAGGCGGGTGGGGGTGAGGCGGTAGCGTGCTGGGCTGGACATTGCTGGGCTGGACGCACTGCTGAGGTACGTGCTGCTGCTGCAGTAGCCTGCGCCGCCGGGGCTGCCGTAGCTGCTGCCTGGCGAGCTGAGCGGGCTGGCCGCATGCGCCTCCCTGGCGCAGCTGTCCTCTGCTGCCTCTGCCGCCGCCGCCGCCGCGGCAGCTGCCACATCCAGAGGCGGCAGGGAGGGGCGGCGCATTGCCTGGGCCTTGTCCTGCTGCTGCCTCAGCTGGCGAGCCGCCTCTGCTGCCTCTGCCGCCGCCGCCTCCAGTGCAGCCACTGTGCTGCCCAGCCCACGGGGCGCCAGCTGCTCCTGCCCCTGCTCCTCTTCCCCCACAGGGCCGGCACCCTTCTGGCTGCTGCCGCCGCCGTGCAGCCAGTCACGCAGGCTGGCATTGGAGTCACGCAGCGCTGGGGCCGAGCCGCCCCCGGCGGGGCTGTCGGGCTTGCAAGCATAGGCGCGCGGCGTGAGCCTGCGGGGTTTAAGGCAGGGGTGACAAGCACGGCTCTTGATGAGTGAGACACTAAGTACAGTACCTGTGCACTAGCACTGATGTCCAGTGGAGCACTCTGGACGTGTTGTTGCCTGCTGCTACTGCGCAGCTCGCTGGTCTTAGCAAAGCCACGTGGTTGCCACCCATGCAGGCCACCCTTCAGCGCCACCCAGCTCACAGCTTGTTCAGCGCCGGCAGCTTGGGGGGACTCTGCCCGCTACCCTCAAACAGCTCAGCCTGCAGGAGCAGGGAGGTTGGAATCAGCATGTGTATGCAGGAAGCATGCGTCTGCAGGTACTGGTGTGGTCTTGTTGGGGGCACTGCGCAGTCCGCAGCAAGAATGCCGTCCCAGTGCAGCGGAGGCAGCATGCAAGCCGGCAGTCACCTGTGCAGCAGGCCAGCTTGGTTCACCCTACGCTGTCAAACGCCACCGTCACAGTCACACCCGGTGCCACCCTCCAACTCACCCGCTTGACAGCAACCTCCCGCGGCATGCCCGCCCGCCAGTCGGCGCCGCCAAAGCGTGGCACCTGCGGCGCAACACAGAGAGATTGGGAAAAGGTTGCTGAGCGAGAGATTGAGGGCCACCCTTAGTCCAGGCAAATGAGTCAGGCAGCACCCATGAAACAGCCCAGCAGGAAGCACCCAGCAGGCATGCATGTGCAGTCGACGGAACCAGGCCCAGAACGATGCCAAGCAAATCACAGCTGGCGAGTATGTTGTTGGCAGCGCAAGTCAAGGACGCAATTCTGGTCTCACCGCCAGGCCCAGCGCTGCGGCGCGCTCGGCCACCGCCCAGAGGCAGGCGCAGACTGCCGGGCCTCCCCGCCCCTCCTCCACATCGGGCAGTGCGGGCACCTGGTCAGCACCCACACCCAGCTCGCGGCACACCTGCAAGATGAGGGAGTCGCATTCAGCAAGTTGTGTTCAGCAGGAGGGTATGGGTGTGGGTGCAGCGTGCACACACGGGTGCAGGGATGGCTGCAAGCGTGGGTGCTGGCACAGCAGGGCACATTCGAGTGGTCCTGGGCCAGAGAGGACCAGCTGGGTGCATGCAGCGGGGCAGTTAACAGATGCGTAATGCTTGGCTGCCAAGCACCAGCACAGATGAAATGCACATCAAAGCACCTGCTGCCAGCGGGCGTATCCGGTGATGCGGCCCCGCGCAGAGGGCTGCAGCGGCGGCGCGCAGCGGGCGCGGATTAAGTCGCCACGCAGCGCTGCCTGCAGCGCCTCGGCGACGCGGCCCCTGCAGCAGTGGGATTGGCAGAGCAGCGCAGGGTGGGCCGTAAGGACTTGGTGTTCAAATACCAGCAGTAGTTCACTGACAGATTGTGATTCTCTGCATCCCCCCGCGAATCGTAGCGGCGGTGTCTAGCGACAGCCGCGGCGGCGGCAGCAGCGGCAGCCGGCGACAGACGGGCTCACAGCAGCAGTGGATCGGCCAGGTCGCGCGGCTCGGTCACGTGGAGCAGCTCAGCCACCCAGGCCCTGGCGGCTGCCTGCAGGGCCGCGGCCCTGGCGTGCTTGAGGGCCGTGTGCGGGCTGGGGCCCTGCGCCTCCATGGATTCGGTCTGCGCTTGACCCGTGTACATCGGGGATGCGATCAATCGCGCGATCGGGCACCGCTTCCACTCGTTGGCCCTGTCTGCTGCGCGTGAGTTGCGGATGCTTGGCCCGCACGCTTCGCCAGCCCTCGCACCCAGTCCCAGCACCCTCACCGGCACTGCCACAACACTGCACAAACCAGTGGCGCGCGCAGGGAGCGCCGGACCTTCAGCGAGCACCCAGGCGAACACCAGACATGGCCGGCGCCCTATGAGCAGCTCGCAGGACACCGCCCAGTCGCCAGGTGCGCCGGATCGGGCAGACCGCGAGTGGCGCCGCTGCAAGCGCGTGCCTGCACTGCCCTGGCGCCAACCCGCTGTTCTCTGCGCCCCTGCGCCACAGGCGCCAAGGTTGGGCAGGACAGCTCCCCTGCCAGCGTACTGCAGCCCGCCCACATGGCCAGCGCCGAGCAGGGCTCTGCCACAGGCTCGGGGGCGGCCTCCGGGGCGGCCTCCCCGCCAGCAGAGCCCGCCCAGCAGCAGGAACAGCCGGCAGACTCGCCGCAGGGCAGCCAGGCGGCCGGCAGCGCGGCGTCGATGCCGCTCAGCGACGAGGCCCTCGCTCCGCTCAAGCAGCTGGGCCGGCAGCTGCTGCAGGGATGGGCCGAGGCCCTGGCCACCCTGGCCAAGCTGCCGGGCGTGGGCAGCATGCGCGTAGAAGCGCTGGCGGCGCGCCTGCAGGAGCTGTCGCGAGAGGCGTCGCCGGCAGCGGCGGCCGCCGCCGAGGCCAGCGGCAGCAGCGCCGGCGGCACTGCCGCGGCCGGATCGGCGGTCGACGCGGCGGCGGCCGCCGCCCGCGGCAGCCTGCCGGCGCCAGCGCCGCCCGTCAATGAGCTGGCGGGGCCCAACTCCAACCAGAAGCAGGCGTACTCAGACCCAGTGGACATGTTTGCAACTGCGGCCAAGTCAGCGCACCTCAGCTACCCAGAGCTGCTGCACGCCTTTGCCGCCAGCGCCGAAGGTGCGGGGCACGGCGCACAGTCATGATGAGGGGTTGCCTAGCTGGTGGCATGGCCTGGGGCCTGATCAGCTGGCTGCTTGCATTGCAGCTGCTTGTGTGCTCCTGGCATGCCGGCCGCGGCTAGCAGGGCGATGTTTTGGTCGCCCCCAGCATGTTGTGCCTGGCTTCCCCCCTGCCTTCCGAGCTGCCCTGGTGCTGTGCCTTCAACCCTGTCGCTGCTCACACCTTGCCCCCTGAATTCAGGCCTGGACGACGAGGCACTGGCCGACTATCTGTTCAACTTGGCCATGCTGTGCGCTGAGCCGCCCGAAAACGAGCTGGTTGTGCGCCCCGTGCTCAGCCTGCCACAAAACAGTGAGGAGCAGCAGCAGTATCGGCGGCGCCAGGCGGCGGCCGCGGCACCCGTGGACGCGATCCTGGCGGCCATGCAGCAGCAGCAGGGCGGCGGCGGCGCGCCGCCGCAGCGCCCACTGCCGGCTCAGACCGGCCTCACTCATGAAGCCATCTGGCAGCAGATCGTGGCGCAGCAGCAGCAGCCGGCGGCGGTGATGCACGGCGGGTACGGCGGGCGGCTGCCGCGCGGCGGCAGCGGCCTGCACCACGCCTCGCCCGTCAGCCGCTCGAAGAGCGACATGCTGTCTTCCTACCAGCAGGCGCAGCTGGCAGAGGCGCAGGTGGGCGCTGCCTGCTGTGTCGTTGGGTTGAACAGCTTGCATGCGGGTGGAACAGGTCGCTGGTGGTTGCTACAGAGTCTACAGCTTCAGTCTGTGCTACCGCTGTGCTGCCGAGCAGCTGGCGGGAAACGAGTGCCTAGCAGCGGTTGGTTGCGGCTTCCGCCGCCACCCTGCCTGTCCACCCAACCTCCTGCCCTGCACTCCGCCCTCTCCCTCTGCAGGGCCTGCAGGGCTTGTTCCGAGCCGGCTCCGCCTCGCAGCAGCAGTACCAGTCTGCCCTGCAGTACAACGCGGGTGCTGCCGCCATGGGGCCGTCCAGCCCACTGTCCCCCACCCGCGGCCTGCCCGCCAGCGGCGCCTCGCCGCTTGCCAAGGCGGTTTCGGCGCCCGAGCGCGACCTTTGGATGACAGCTGCTTCGCTGGCGGCCGAGGCAGAGCAGAAGCAGCACGAGGCGGCGGCGGCGGCAGCAGCGGCAGCTGCTGCATCAGCCGAGTTCTCTTTCCATGTTCAGCCCGCCAGCCCCAGCTTTGGCCGCCTAGGCCCCCTGGCCAGCTCAGGAGGCAGCGGCCTGTGGGCCAGCGGCGGGGCGGCGGGCGGCGGCGCCGCCGGCCACGCCGGCCAACGCACGCTATCTGATTCGTTCTACTGATTGCTCCCGTCGCTCCGCTCGCCAATAACCCTCAATGGGGGCGCTGCCCCCGCATGCGCCCGTATGCCTGGCCCCTTTGCTTGAACAGCACCATCTGTAGTGCACTGCCCGTGCCGCACCCGCGCTTGCACATCCCATCGCTCGCCTGATTGCCTCTTATCGCCTGATGCCGATACGTCTGCTCATTCTTGGCCCGCAGCGGCCGTGGCGCCTTTCGGCTTGCCCACCCCTGCCGGTGCCCAGCTCGCCTCCCAATGCACTGCCTCGCCTCTCTTTCGGCTTTTTCCCCCTCTTAGCCCGTCCGCTGTACATTAGTTCTCTCTGCCGGGTGCTGGGCTGGCTAGCGGGCCGCCCGAGCTATGCTGCATCGCCAACCCTGCCGCGGCGACACAGCATAGCTTGGTGCACCGGCTGCGTAGCACATGCCTGCTGCCGCCTCACATGCGCCCGTCTGTCCCGTCTGTTGCACACACATTGCACTGCCCATGCGTCCCTGTGTAAGCTGTCTAGCAGAGGTGCCGCATATTGAGAGCACGGGGGGCAGCTGAGATTGTGGATCAGAGGAAGCTGCATGATTGGTTCAAACCTGCCGATGCATGCAATGCAGTGCATCTGAGCCTGGCCAGCACTGTGCTGCTGTCGGCGCTGCTGAGCGTAAGGGTGAAAGAGACAATAGAATCCTGGGACCTCCCGGGCAGCACTGCTGCACGTGCAACACTTTACATGGTCACGAAGCCACTGAAGACATCATTTGGAGGCAGCATGCATGCGCACAGTCGTGCACGCTTGCTTGTGGCTGTACATTGCGAGCTGGCGGGGCTGTTCCTGGCTGGTGCAACATTCCAACTGGCGCATGGCTGTACAGGGCAGCGCGAGTGCTGCTGGCGGAAGGCGTTAGCTGGAAGGTTCTTGCTTCTGAACGAGCGACATGCACCACCAGCTGAGCTGGCTGTGGTGAGTGCTGTGGTGCGTGCACTTCACGGGGGGCTGCCGGTGCCAGTTGTGCCGGAGCCACTTGCACCAGAGCCGGAAGCGCCACCCCCCATGCCAGTGGACGACCCGGCGCCCGCCCCCGCCCCAGCGCTGGAAGTGCTGCCGCCTCCAGCGGGCGCAGGAGTGCCCGTGGTAGGGGGAGGAGGAGGGGCGGGGGCGCCGCCGCCAGCGCCGGCAGCAGCGCCGGCAGCGGCGAACGAGGAGCCACTCTCCGCCTGCAAGCAGGAAAGAAAGATGAAAACAGCCAACAAGTTGAACGCTGCGAACCGGCACAGGGCGGCATGCCATGTTATGCATGCTAGCAGCTGGCGCGTGGGCTCCCCGCCAAGGGCACGGCTGGCACCAAGCCCGGCTGTGCACCATGCAGACAGCTGACAAGCAGCTGTAAGAGTGCTGAGCAATAAAAGGCACGCCACGCAGCTCACCGCCACTTTGGCAGAGCTAGCTTATCGAGCAACAGCAGGGCATGCCAAACAGCAAGCTCACCGGCACTTTGGCGGTGCTGAAAGCCTGGGCCAGGGGTGCCGCCTTGGTGTTGACGACGGTCACGAAGCAGGACGGAGCGGCGGGGGCCTTGGCAGAGGCCTGGAGTGTGGTGCAACATGGGGCAAGCAGGTGGATCAGGAAGCGAGGCTTGCAACAGTTGTCAGGGCACGCCCAGCAGCTGGGCTTCTGTATCAGAGTTTCTCTCTTCTTGAGGAACAGTGGCACCCGTTGAACCAGGCCACAACTGCCACCCTGTCCCTCCTCACTCACCAGGGCGGTGGCGAATGACTGCGCAAAGTTGGGTCCAGCCGAGGCAGAAGCGGAGGCGGCTGCGGGTGCATGGATGGCGGCAAAGCGAGGTCATGTAGCTAGGTGCATATATTTGAAAAAACAGGACCCAGCAGAGGCCAGCAGGGCAGCTCAGAAGGGAGGGCCTCACTCGCAACAGCTTGGGCTGCCACGTCACAGCACTTGGTCCACGCCTGGGACACAGCCGAAGCCTGCAGCAGACCCAGGCAACAAGGGGGGAGTTGACCACGCAGTTGGCCAGCGCGTGTGTCGTGGAGCTGGGGTAGCACTGGAGTTGAGTACAGCGATGCAGGCAGTGCTGTTCCTGTTGGCCTACACCAAGCGAGGTGTGCAAGTGCTGCCCTGCATGAGGCCACTGTTACGCGCACCGTGGCAGTGGCCAGTGCAGTGTTGCCGTTGGCGACTGCACAGTGGAATGGAGTGGCAGGATGATGGCGATGCTGCAAAACGAGTGCGCAAGGCATGTTGCGCAGAACACTCGCCAGCAAGCAGGTCCAGCCAGCTGGGGTCGGCTGTCACAGGCTTAGCATGCATGCTGTGTCCAGCCGATTAGCTCAACAGGCTGCACTTCAGGATTGGCAGGCTCTTACCTGCCAGTGCAATGGCCTCCGACGCAGCGCTCTGCAAGCAGAATGCAGTCAGGCGGACCACAGCACATCACAATGTCGGCATGCACCCAGCTGCTGATGCAGGGAGCTGTGGTGCCAACACCACATGTGGCACATGCATTACGAACAAGCATGCGAGGCACTGAGCGGCAACCAAAACAAATCCACCCCGCCCACCTGGTTGGAGCAAATCACTTGGGCCAGGCCCTGCAGCATGAGAGCAAAGGGTGGCCATTGGTTCTGGTGCCACTCTGAAATTACAGTATGCTGCGCAGCAAGTTAGCGCTCGAAGATAGATTCTCCCACTCACAGTGGTGAATGCCTCCAGCACGGCAGTCGCCTGTGCGCCAGCGGCTGCCTGGGCCACGACGGTCACCAGCGCTTGTGCCTGCGAGGCAGAGAGGTGGCACACAGGTACATGCTCCGATGGAGGCGGCCAGGTGTTGGCACTGGTACCGTGACCCTGGGATTGTCACTCCACCAAAGCTTCCTGGTCGCTGGCCTTTTTTCGGCAGTGCAAGCCAGGCATTCATGCCTGGCAATATTGTAACGCACCTGCCCTCCAGAGATGGCAGAGGCGATGGCACTTGCCGAGGCCTGGGCTCCAGCAGAGCTGACCGCGGACGAAAAGGCCTGCAGGCGACAAAGGTGGCAGGAGAGTGTTCTGAGCGGCTGGTCTGCAATGCTTGTCTTGCAGCAGGGCTATACTGGGCAGCAATGCACTGCAGGGACTACACACCAGTGAATGGGAACAACCCAATTGGGACCCCGCTTGCCTGTGCATCCGATGAGGCGATGGCACTGCTGACTGCACTGGCACTGGCTGAGGCGCCTGCTGCGGCACCACCACCGCCAGGAGCGGGGGCAGGCGCAGGGGCGGGAGCACCAGCAGGAGCAGGCGCAGGGGCAGGGGCAGGGGTGGGGGCAGGGGCGGGGGCCGGCGCGGCTGTGGTGGTGGAGACGCGTCCGGCGGCTGTGGTGCCGGCCTCGCCAGCCGGCGCGGGTGCGGTCACTTGCAGCAGCCGGCGCTTGAGCTGGGCGTCTGGTAGTGGCGAACGGGGAAAAGAGAGGTTCAGTGGCGGCAAATCCCCAGCCAGATCTCAACTTGCCACCAGGACAAAAGGTGAGTCACTGGAGCGGAAGGTGGCGGCGTGGGCCCAGCTGCCGGGGTCACATGTTTTGGTCCGCCTTGGATCGGCCGGCGGCCGGGGGGCTGCCATCCTCGGCTGCCGCGGCGTGTGCGCCCAACCCAAGCCTTGGACGGCCTGTGCGGCTTTGGCAAGCGGCTGGCAGGCTGTGGAAAGGCAGACTGAGGGAGGGACTCACCGTCGGCCGCCGCCAGGCAGCAGCAGCAGAGCGCCAGCAGAACGTAGCGGGAGGGCACCATGGCCGCAGGCAGCAGAGCTAAAGGCAGACACAAACGCAATACCCGCTGTGCGGGGCCACTTTGATGAAGCATGTGCGCCTGCGGGCGCCAGGTCAGCTGCCGCCACCGCCGCCGCTGATAAGCCCAATCGGCAACCAAACTCCTCTCTTGGCTCACTTTCCCACTGCCATACCGCGGTTTACAGCACGTATGCTTGTGATGTGCGACAGCGCTGGCTTGGTTTGGCCCGCCAGGAGGGGCGCCTGGGGCAACAGAAACTGGGCAGTAAGTCTTAGCACAAGGGAGAGCACAAGGGGAGGGCTTTGCACGCCCGAGGGTGCACGGCAAAAAGCAGAACGAAACGGGTGCGTGACAGGTGCGCCTGCTGCGCAGATGGTACAGTGCCGCGGAGGCGGCCTAAAATTGCAGGGACGGAACAATGACATGGCAATGGCATCACCGGACAAGCACTGCATTCGTTGCGGGGTGGGCATGCTCGATGGAAAAAGTGCAACTTGGAACCAAACGAGGGCAGACAGCTAAGCTCTCGCGTGTGTGGAGCTTGCAACACATTGTGTCGGGAACATTGGCCCCTGAATCAACTACAGGCTGCTGCCGTGGCGCAGCCGGCGCTAGCAACAGGCTGCTGCTCTGAAACGCGGCAAGCGGCACCAGGCGCGGCCGAATGGGATGCCTGCGCCTCACTCCTGTTGCAACAGGAGGCGCGGCTGGCAGCTGTCGGGCGGCATCTGTGCCGCTCGCGCTCCATCAACTGCAGCGGCCGCTACTCAACATGAAAGTTTCTACTCAAAACCAATGGAGCGCCGCCAGCTCTGGAAGCTCTGCATCTCGCCGCGGGCGGCAGGTCCGCCAGCCTTGTTCTGGGCCATGAGCCGCATGAAGCGCGCCCAGTAGATCTGGTAGTCCTGTGAAGAAGGGCAGCAGGTGAGAGCGGACGTTCAGAAAAGGGAGAGCTGGCGGCGAGAGCCAAAGCCTTGTTCTGGACCATGAATCCGCATGAAGCGCGCCCAGAAGCGCTGGTAGTCCTGTGATCAAGTGAGTGCAGACATTAAGAGGGGGTGAGGAAAGAGGCAAGGCAGGGGGGTCAGGCAGCTCGTTGCGTCCAGCAGCGCTGGAAAAGCATTCAGCATTTGTGCAAAACGTCCAAACCCATCTCAGTCATCGTCATGTCGGTTTAGGCGAAGCACCAAGTAATGTCAATATATGCGAAGCACAACAGCAACCGATCAACATGTAATATAAAAATTCTTATAACAACGCACCTCAGTCATCATCATGTCGGTGAGGCGCAAAAAGGTGAAGGCGCGCATGGGCGGCAGCTGCAGGGCGATGAGCAGAGCAGGAAGGAGGTCAGGGAGCAACTTGGCAAGGCAACGAGAAGGTGAAGGCGCGCATGGCCGGCAGCTGCAGCACAGTGGGGCACAGCGCAAGGGCAGCACGCGGGTTAGTCAGATGGACTGGGCGGCAGCACCAGCATCGGCAGCGCTGCCATGCCACAGAGCAGAAGGCTGTGCTGCAGGGCGATAGGAGTGCTCTGCATCCAAAAACCAGCGTGAGACCGTTTATTTCAGACCCACCTTGGCGGCCGCGACATCCCCGCTGCTGCTGGGGCTGTCTGAACCATCTGAGCTGCCGCTGCTGCCCCCCGGGCTGGGCACCACTGGGCTGCTGCTGCTGCTGCCGCCGCCGCCGGTCGCTGCAGCACCCGGGTTGCCTGCCGCCGCCGCCGCCGCCGCCGCGGCGGCCGCTGCTGCCGCAACCGGGCCGGCTGGGTCCAGGCCGCTTGAGCCCGCCCCAGTTTGCAGCGGAGTGCCCCAAGGCTGCGGGAGGGGTGCACAGGTGGGGAGGGAGAGCGGGGAGGGTGAGCACAGCGCAGGACACACAACCAGGCCGGTTGGCGATTCACCAGTCTCGACCATCCCAACAGTGCACATTGTTAGTAGAAACTCCGCAGCCAAACAGCCAACCCCCGCTTTGCTGTGCCAGCCGCTTTGCCATGCTGCCGCCCTGCCACGCTGCAGCCACCTCAAACCAAACTGGCCCACCCACCCGCCCACCCACCTGCGTGTTGTACACGATGCGGTGCAGCGCCGTCTCATCGATGATGTTGGGCATGAAGCAGGGAAGCGCATTCTCGCCGGCCACAGGCACGCCCGCCGCCGCCGCGCGCTCGCGCACCTGGGGCGGCAGAAGGGTGGGTGGGTCAGGGGTGCAAGCAGGCAGGTTTGTATTGTGGACCATGGAATGATGGAACTGGACGCGTGGCGTTGCAAGGTGAATCAGCAAGCTAAAAAAAAAAGTGTCACAGCACCAAGACGATGTAAAGAGCAGTCGCACAAAAGCAAGCAAAGAAGCCCACCACACACCAACACACACCTGGCGCAGCAGGCCCTCCGGCCCGCACATCGCCTCAGGCGGGTGCTCCTCTCAGGCTCCTTCTAACAGTTATGTAACAAAAACACCATATCACAACAAGGCCCACCTGGCGCAGCAGTCCCTCAGGTCCGCACAGCGCCTCTGGCGGGTGCTGAGCATCGCACATCTCAACGCACGTCAGCGTGAGCGAGGCGGCATGGCGCTGCAGAGGCAGGGGCAGACGGGCGGGAGGATGGGATGTGCGGCGGCGGAAGCAGGAGTGATGGCGTTGCAGGGCTAACAGGTGGGGTGGCTTTTGCATGGTGGATTTGTTGCCGGGAACAGTGCAACACAGGAGTGATGTGCACAGCCTGTTTATGCTCAGGCTCTTACCGCGCACAGCTTGAGGATGTCGGTGTAGCCGTCGCGCTGGTCTGTGTTGAAGTAGCCTGCAAAAAACAAGGAATTGTCTTGCAGTTGTCAACATGCTGGGCAGCCTCCACAAACCGCCACCATCGTCCCGGGCAGATGCACGTGTGGGCCGGCATCCCGTTGCACGCCTTGCAAGCCCAATTCGGGGTCCAATCAAGCGGGGCAAGCGGTTCCAGTCGCCACCGACTCACCCGCTGTGAGCTCCGCGGCGTGAGAGCGTGTGCGGTACCACCAGTGCACGCCCGCCACTTTCAGAGTGAGGTGCACCGGGGGGCCGGCAGGCACGCACCCCGCTCCACTCTCACCCAGCCACTCCTCGCTTTCTGCAGGAGGGTGGCAAGTCAGATATGAAGTAGGCAAGTTGATAGCCGGGTTGGGACGGGCGTAGGTTGGTGTAAGGTGTGGTGGGAGTATTTTGCAGGCAGGCAAAAAAACATGTACAGCATGCCCCAGCCAACTGCAAACCAGCAGAGTGGGGGCATCACAACCACCTGGTCAGCAACAAAGCCAGCCATCTACACATTCCGGCCAGCACGCAGCCCCACCTGACACAGAGGAGCGAAGCGAACTGTAGCTGGCATGGTGCCGCATGCCCAGCCCAGCCGGCGGGGGAGCCGACATGGGGGGCGCCCGCGGCGAGGGGGCGGCCGAGGAAGTCAGCATATCGACTGATGGGCTGGTGTGCAGCGCCGCCTCGGCCGCCGCCTGCTGCTGCAGTCGGTAGGCATCTGGCGGTGCGTCGCCGCCACCTGCCGCGCCTGCTGCGCCCGCTGCGCCTGCTGTGGCGCCCTGCTCGTCGCCACGCTGTGCCTGCTGCGCCTGCTGCGTCATCTGCATGGGCTCAGGGGTCTCCCCATCCTCTGGGGACCCCTGCCGCTGCGCCCCAGCTGCATCCAAAGCCAGCTGCTCCTCCGTCCCAGACGGCAGCGGCGGCAGGGAGCACACGTGCTGCCGCGCGTTGCCGCTGCCGGGGGCGCTGCCGCTGCCGCTGCCTGGAAGCTCGGGCAGCGAGCGGCTGCGGCTGCCGCCAGTCCAGCTGCCCGACGCGGCTGCAGGGAGGGAGGGAGGGAGGCAAACACGTGGTGCATAATGAACATGATGAACTGAGATGGGGGTCAGATTGGTGTTGGGGGCAGGGCAGGGGCCCGGCGCTCAAGCAGCGCGTTTCACGCCCATCTTGTGGTCTTCGACTCTTCCACAAGACACTACGTGGCTGTGACAGACCTAAGCTAGACTACACCGCACCACTCACCGGAGCGTCGCGTGTTGAACACTGATGTGGCGGCGGTCAGCATGCGCTCGCCGTGGTCCAGCAGCGCGCCGCTGTACCACTCCAGGAAGAAGCTGCGCAGGTGAAATGGCGGTGCAAAGCAGTAGTGAGGTGAATGGCAGGAAAATGTGGCGAGGCATGGTCCAGCAGCGTGCCGCTGTACCACTCCAGGAAGAAGCTGCAGTGACAACAGTTGGGTTTAGAGGGTTCTGGGTGTGTGGCAAAGACAGGGCCACCACAAGCCTGAAAACCAGCAGGCGTGCGCAGCAACCAGCACGCCTTTGCTTTGGCGCAAAGCCTCAGCCACCGCTGGCCGGTCTCCCACTTGCCGTCCGTGACTTGCAGGCACACAGCCAGCAAGCACCAGCAACTAGCTGGCCATGCAGGCATTCATGCAGGCAATGAGGCAGATCTATGTCACGCCTCACCGTCCGTAGGGCATCTCCCACTTGCCACCTTCGGACTTGCAACCCAAATTTCCATCAGAGCAAAAACCAGGCAGCATCAAGCAGCTTGCAAGTCGCAGCGGCCGTAGGGCGTCTCCCACTTGCCGCCCTGAAGTAATACCGCTCAATTCTGAAAAGCAAAACAACAGGCACTTGAAAAAATCGTTTCAAGGCTCACCGGCCGTAGGGCGTCTCCCACTTGCCGCCCCAGCTGCAGAAGAAGCCGGTGTCTTCGGGGGAGCTGTTGTAGCTGCCCGTGTCGTGGGGGCCTGCACACAGGGAGTGATGTTGGATGGTTAGGAATGCTCGTTGACAAGCCGGCTGCAAGATTTCCCTGCTGAGCGGATTGAGCAGTGCTCGCTGCAGCCGTGGCAACTACAGAATGAGAGGCAGACCAGCAGGCTTGCCTGCCTTCTGCAAAGCAACTTTCATCTTAATTCTGGACATTAAGCCCTCCCAAAAAGGCCCTCGCCAGCCGCCCACCTGTGTTGCCCCACTCTGGCTGCCCAACAGCACTGTGCGCAAGCCTCACCCAACCAACCATGTCCCTCTTGCCCACCCACAGGAACCCACCCCAGCAGCCCACCTGTGTTGCCCCACTCAGGGTGCCCCGCTTCGCGCGCTGCGGCCGCCAGGCTGGCCAGCGCCCGCCGGTCGTAGCACTGGAACTCGCCCACGCCCTGCGGCAAAGTGCGACAGATAATGCGGTTGAGACCGTGAACATTTGAAGGTAGCAGGGGGACGCGGGACGCGCTTTTGTAGCACCAGAACTCGCCCACGCCCTGCGGCAGTATTGGGAATGAAAACGTCGTGTGAAGCAGTGCTGGATGTAGGGATTTCAGCGCGAGATGTGCTTCTGCCCCTGCACATGCAAGAGCGGCGCCAGCATCATGCCTGAGTGTGCCAGCCAAATGAGTTTGAATGGAGCAGCCCACCCCCACCCACAGCAAGCTGCTGAATAGCTCACCGGGAAGCGCCAGCCGTTGGCCTCAGGGTACGAGGGGTAGCGCAGCTCTCCGCAGGGGCCGCAACCCACCACAACCTCCTCAATCAGGCTGCCCAGGTCCAGCAGGAACTCGTCGCGGAACGCGCTGCAAGTGTAATGGGAGTGGATTGGATATTTATTGTTCAGCAACCAACACCCCGCCACAACTTCCCCAATCAGGCTGCCCAGGTCCAGCAGGAACTCGTCGCGGAACGCGCTGCACAGCAAGGGAATTGTGCAGTATGTAAGAAGTACGTGGTTGCTTGATACACCACCACCTCCTCAATCAGGCTGCCCAGGCCCAGCAGGAGTTCGTCGCGGAACGCGCTGTGGGAGCATGAGGAAAGGCGCTCAGTTCTGTTGAGGGATCTGCCGACTCAGCTAGATGAGGTCTGCCAGGCGAAGCACCGCAAGAACTGGCCATTCATCCACACCCTGCACACAAAGCGCTCAAAGCATCCCTGCCCTCGCTGCATGAACTCCACGTGGCAGTGCTTGGGCACCGTATCCATTATTATTATCCGTAACGCACACCAAATGCTGAATTGTGTTCATCAGTCCGCCCTCACCGCATGAACTCCACGTAGCACTGCATGGGCAGGCGGCCCCGCAACGCGCACCAAATGCTGAACATGTTCATCAAAAATCAGTCCGCCCTCACCGCATAAACTCCACGTAGCACTGCATGGGCGAGCGCCCCCGCAGCAGCCCCGGCTCCTCGTCCGCGAAAAAGGAGATGCACTCCCGGTTGCGCTGGCCAGGGAAGACATCGCGCGGGCGGTCGGTGAAGAAAATGTCAGGGTCGCTCTCCCCCACCTACGGAGCAGGAAAACATGGATGAAGCGAAGGAAAATAACAAACGTGGAGGTCGGTGTAAAGATATCCGGGCCCCACCTGCGGATTGGATACAGCTAAATCCAACTTGGCGGCAGGCACCAGCAGAAGGTGCAGCAGCAGCAGCATGCCGGCCGCGCCACGCCTCCCTGCAACCACCGCAGCTGGCATGCCCTGAGCAGCGGGCCTGCCAGGCAGGCAGCCCACTTACACAAAGCAAGGTAGCCTCACAAGCAGCATGATCAACGAGGCACTCATCAGCAAGCAACAACTGCTAAGCGCACCTGCAGCACCCACTGCGGCAGCGGGATCTGCGCGTTGTCGCCCACGTTGCCGCCGCACGCGTGGAAGCTCATGACCACCTGGCATAGACAAAAAAAGAAAAAAACACGACTGCTTAGTGCAGGATGACAAGCATTGCGGCACGCGTGGAACCGCATGACCACCTGAGGGAATGGCCACAGAAGCAGACGCATGGACGGGTGAGCGCGCAATGAGCATTGCACGGGCCAGCAAAGCGGCTGCAAGCTCTGGCAAACACCAGGCAGCATGAGTGAGCCCCGGCGCGCGAACCAGCGCAAACAGCTGGCTGACAGCACCCGACTGTATTGTAGCAAGCACACACATTGCAACAATACCCACCTGCAGCTTGAGGCCCAGCGCCCGCACGAGCGCAAACAGCTGCTTGTACCCCGCCCAGTCGTACCGCCGCGGCCGCCGCTCTACCGCGCCCCACTGCAGCGTTGGGAGGCATGGAGCATGGGAGGGGCGTGCGTCGCATGTGACAGCGGGTCCCCACAGGCAGCATGGAGCGAGGCAGTGTGCTGCCGCAGATGAGGGAGGGTGCACAGCGGGCGCACTGCACAGCTTGGCTTGATGGAGCAAGAAGCAGCCAGCACACCCGGTCATCGATCACCACCGGCAGCAACCTTTCTTGTGGGTGGAACTGAAGCAACCGACTGAGCGCCCGAAAGCAATTGAGCGCACCCAGACGTCCACCGCCACGCCGCGAATGCCTGTGGCCGCTTTGCATAAACACTACTAACCAAGGCAGTGCACAACAACTGAGCGCAACAAACTGAGCGCCCCCAGACGTCAACTGCTACGCCGCGAATGCCACTGGTCGCCAGCAACAGCTAAACAAAAGAAAGTGAGCGCCAAACAGCACAAAACAGCCAACTCACCCAAACGTCCACCGCCACGCCGCGGATGCCGGTGGCCGCCAAGCGCTGCAGCGCGGCGCTGAACCATTTGGAGGAGGCGTAACGGAACACTCCGTCCGCGTTGACCTGCAGTTGAGGCGGAAGGATGCACGCAGGCATGGGTGCACGGCGCAAGGAGCGTGTGTGCTTAGTGTGCGCCAAGGAGCAGCCGTGCTGACTGCATGAAGACGAAATGCCGCGACGGGTGGCCAACAGCAATAGCCGCAGCCAGCTGCTCCCCTGCCAGCCCAGCATCCCGGCTGGCAGCCTCTCACCGTGTCTAGGGGCAGCATGACATAGACCGGGATGCTGTTGCTGCTGGCCTTGCTGCCGGGTGGGGGCGCCGCCCCTGCCGCCGCCGCCACGCTGACGGCCGGCATGCTGTGCTGTCCCACCGCGTTTCGCGCCAGCCCCGGCCCCGCCGACCCCATGCCGCTGCCCAGCAGCCCGTAGCGCTGCTGCTCCGCGGTTTGGAGCAGCATTGTGTCGCTGCGGCTGCTGGGCAGCCCTGCCTTGTAATGCGGCTGCCCGTGCATCGTGCCGTCGCCGCCGCCGCCGCCGCTGCCGTCGCCCTGAGGAGCTGGCTCCGGCTCGCCTGCCTGCGCCTGCGCCTGCTGCGGTCCCTGCTGGCCGCTGTCCTCGAGCTCTTCGAGCGTGGGCTGCGGGTTGTGCCCCGCCGCCGCCGCTGCCGCCGGGCCGCGAGCGCTGCCGCCGCCGCCGGCCTGGCGCCGCTGGTGCCCGCCTTCCCGCCGCCTGACTCCCGGCCGAGGGCCGAAGCCCTGGCCCCCGCTGCCCGCCTGCCCCGCGCCGCCCGCTGTCCTGGCTGCCCAGCAAAGAGAGGGAAGAGAGGTGACCGTGTGCTGCGCGCGGCCCAGCGCCGGGCGCATGCAATGCCCGAGGCGATGCTGAAGCCCGGTGCAGCAGGGAGCGCACGCCCCGCTTCAAGCGGCAGCCATAGTCGCGTGGCACAGCTTCAGCAGCGCGATCCGGGCGGCAAAATGGCGTTGCAAGTTCCGATCGATGACGGGCCGGGCGCCCGAGGGCAGCTGGGCCCGCCCACGAGGGTTCCATTCCGAGCTGGCAAATGGTGAACAATGTGCACACGACAGGGCGGCAAAATGGTGGATGCAAGCCTGCAGGCAACAAATCCGACACCCAATGCAATCACGGGCTTGCGGGCCGTTGACCGAGAGGTGCCGCCCTTGCCGCCCTTGCCGCCGCACACGTTGGAAGGGCATGCCCCACATGATGCAAGATCAAATGTCAATCAGCGTGGCCTTTGTTTCCTATACTTAGGGTACAAGGTATCGCATGTTGCATTGCTACGCTGCATCCCTGCATTATCATGCTACTTGGTGGGACGCCCCCAGGCTCAGATGGGCGGGCTGCCCCGATCGTCGCCAGGCCGCAAGCGCTTGATCAGCTTGGCTGGGTTGCCGCCGACCTGCTTGTTGCAAGGGTGGCGCAGACAGCACCAGGTTTGAGACGAGACACATCAGTGGAGGAACAATGTCTGACCGCCTATGGACAGTGCACCGCAGGTCACCACAGCACCCCCAGCCGGCCCATTCGCGCAGAGACCCCAGCAGGTGCGCTCTTGCATGGCATGCCTGCTTCTGCTGAAACAACAAACCCCGCTGGGAGCCAAAACACACAGAGCTGCACTTGCCACTGTGAAAGGGGCCACGTCCTTTGTGACCACCGCGCCGCCTGCCACGGTTGCCCCCTCGCCGATCGTCACGCCCGGCAGCACGATGCAGCCGCCTGCGGGAAAGCAAGAAAGGCACAAAGCAAGAGGCGCATGGATTTGAGAGCAAGTTGGGGCGGCATGCTGGATGTTGAACCAACCTGAGCGGGCATGCTGGCCAAGGGTGTATGCTGCTGGGCCGCACGGCAGCTGCAACAGCTGTGCTGCCTGCAAGCCGAACTGAAAGCAGCGCTCCGCTCACCTCCCAGCCACACATCGTTGCCTATCTGCGACAGGGGAAGGTGTGATAGGCAGCCGGTCAGGCCACAGAGACAGGCTGCATATGAAGCTTGGCGCCAGAGCAATCATCGTGCTGGTACTCAGGGCTGCGGGGCGCTCAGAAGGGGGGTACCGTGCGGGATGCAAAGCCCTACTTAGGCAACATGCTGCAGGCTTGCACGTGGCCTGCTCGACCCATGGCATACAGTGCCTTGTTGCAAACTTCAAATGCAATGCCTCACCCGCACGGGCTTGACAATCAAGCTGCCCTGGGTGCCTTTTCGGGCCTCAGGATCCACGGGGTGCCCCACTGCATAGATCTGGGGGATACACAGAGGAGCAGGCACACAATCAACTTTAGCAGTGCTGGGCAGGCGGGCGGTGGGCAGGGCAAGCAGGCTTGGCACAGCTGCTGCCGCCGATAGGCAGCAGACGAGCCAAGCATGGCGTGCTACGTTCATCCGTGATCCTGCCAAACGCCCAGCTGACCGACCTAGCATGCAGCTTGCCCTGCCCGGCAGCCGCACCTTGACGTTCGGCCCCATGAGCACTCGGTCCCCAATCGTCACCGTGCTGTCGTCCAGTATTGTGCAGTTCATGTTGAGATAGGTGTGCTTACCCACTGCGCAGGGGAGTGTGAACTGGGGGAGGGTTGTGGAGCGCTGTTTGAAGGGCTGGCTGGCGAGCTGTACGCAGACAGCTGCCTGACTGGCACATGCATTCAGACAGCAACGCCACAGCTCACCGTGGATGTTGAACCCGTAATTACAATGGAAGGGCGAGTCAAACCAGGGAGGGCAGCGCCAGTTGGCGCCGCCCAGCAGCTGCTTCAGCACCTCCTCCCGGCCCTGCAGGGGCAGCAGCCTAGTTTTGTCCAGTCCAACAGCTTACGCCAGCCCCCTCAACTTCAACTGAAGCCTCTCAAACACTTGCCTCCCTGCCATGCACCGGGGATGTTGCATACTTGCATGCGCGGTCGCATCTCAGCACAGGCCCATAGCCTCACCTTGACATCTGCATAGTCGAGCTCGTAGTTGAGCATCCGCAGCAACCTGCACATAGCACAGAGCGTCAGCCTGGTCTGCACCGTCAACACGCAGCAGCCTGGTCTGCTTGCAGCAGGCATCGCTACCAAGGCATGCCAGCAAGCAGCGCAGGAGCAGCGGCGCACCTTCTGGCGTTGATGCGGGCATCGACTAGCTCGGGATCAAATGGGCTGTAGGATTCCCCTGCAGAGGTGCTGGCGACATGGTTGAGAGAACAGTCAACAGATGTGGGGATGGCAGCGATCAGGCAGATGGGCAGTGTCCAGCCTGAGAGGCAGTTTGCAGCAGTGCTCACTACAAGTCTCAATCACAGCAGGTGCTGTGCCATCCGAATGGCAGCCCCACCTGCCAGCATGCGCTGCTTCTCAGTCCGGCCATCGCGGCCGGGCGGCGCGCGTGCACCCTCCTTGTGCCCCCGCGGCACGTACGCCACAACCGCCAGCTGCATGTATTGGGATCAAGAGAAGCATCATACTCAGCTGAAACCTGTGCATCGTGCTCAAGGCCTCTCAAACACAACCAGACGATGGTGCAGGCGGCAGGCACCGCCGGGCGGCAGCGTTGCCGCCAAGCACATTCTCAAGCTCGTCCGACGCGATCAGACCTCCGAGCGTCCTCTGGCGGCTGCATGCCTGTTGCGCTGCCTTCGACAGCCGGGAGCGCCCGCTACTGGTGCCGCAAGTTTTCCTTGCACGCTGGAGGCGCTCATTGCTGCCATTCGTTGCTCAAGCACATGTACATGTATGCGCTGGTTGCACAGCCGGCATGACGGGCATGATGGTTCATCAGCCATTGCGGCGGCGGAGGTGGCGGTCGCCGCCGCGCGCCGCCTGCCGACCGCATTGCCGCCTTCCACCTACTACAACCAAGCTGTGCAGGTTTGGCCTTCACACATGATTGCGACATAGAGTGACTTATAGATGTTGTGCGCCCCAGGGCTCTGCTGGTAAGGCAGCAAGCGGCTGTGAAACAGCAGGGAGAAACCGGGCAAGAATGGCGAGAGAGCGTGACACGTGCCAGCACGCGGCTGATGCTGCTATTAAATCGGGGGGAATGTGACAGGAAGGAATCCAAGTGCTGGCGGGGAGCCATGCGGGGCACACAGGGCGGGAGCAGGTTGCATTCCTTTGCATGCAGGGCAGGGTGGAGGGGTGAAAGTGTGACAGCGGATGGGACGCTGCAGGAGGCAGGGGAGAAATGTGGCTGTGCAGGGCAGGGTTGGAGCTATGGACGGGCTGCCTGAAAATTCGAATACACGAGGGAACCAAGGGGACGATTTTTTTTGTGTTTAGCTTTGCGCAAAATGTGCAGGGGCGGGGTGGGGATGCGAACGCGCGGTGCGAAGCGGGGCCAAGCTGCCCCGCTCACCGCTGTGCAGCCTATAGGCTATCCTTGCGTGCAGGATGCAGCTGCTGCTGAATGACGGATGTGCTGCCACCCAGTCTGAGAAGTGTCCGGGCTTGGTTAGAACATGAAGATCATTGACAGGACGTACGCCAGGATGAAGACGGCCGCCAGGATGACTGTGAGCACCGTGGTGCCGCGCTGGTCGTCTGGTGCGGGGGCAGGAGAGAGGCAAGGGGGAGGGGTGGAACAGCAGCAGGGCACACAGTCAGTGAAGGATAACATGGTCCGTGGATCCCACAACATGGGCAGCAACACGTTCATCAAGGCAGCAGTGGCAGGAGTACCAGTGGCAGGCATCAAACCAGCAGGCACTCACCGTAGCGAGCGGTCTCGCGGCGCAGGATCTGCATGAGGAGGGACAGTGCACAAACAGGCGAGAATGAGTTCCGGACTGACACTAGTACCAACCAGAACCGCGTTGCACTGCAGCGCCAGCGCCGAGCAGCCAGCTCTTCAACTGAACCCAGCACCAGGGCCCACCTGGTACGTGCGCAGGCGGTACTGGAACAGGGCATACGCCACCTGCTCAATCAATTTGCAAAGCAGCCAGCTCACCTGGTACGTGCGCAGGCGGTACTGGAACAGCGCATAGGCCATGAACAGCAGGCCCACGGGCGCGATGATGGCACCCGACAGCTGCGGCAGCAATGGAGTGGAGGTGGAAACGTTAGGTTCAACTTCAACTGCACATGGATGTGAAACTGAGAGCACGGGCGCGATGATGGCGCCCAACAGCTGCGGCAGTGAGGGGAGGTTGTGGGATGCGGCAGGGTGAGGGTAGCCACGTGACAGGGAGTGGTGAAGTGTGGCTGAAAGCGCTGGCTGGCTGGGAGGCGTTGCCGCGCGGGGTGCAGGCCCACTGTCACCGCCACCGAAACATCAACAGGCAGCTACTACTACTCCACATCACCCCTGCGCCCTCAACAACTGCAAATCCCACCTTGGATGCAAAGCAGGCCTTGTCTGTGGAGTCGCAGCCGCCCGTGGCGCCGCTGCCCTTGCCTGCCAGCCCGCTCAGCAGGCCGGTGCCGCTCAGCATGGAGGTGGCGGTCATGAGGATGAGCACGCTGCAGCAAGAACGGGTGGGGAAACAGAAATGACCTCAAGAAGGGACACAGAGCGCCGCTCAGCATGGAGGTGACAGTCGTGAGGATGAGCACGCTGTGGGGATGGTTAAGAGGGGAGAAGGAAATGGGGTAAGACGCGGCACTTGAGGAACTCAGGAGGACTCTATCTCACAAGCAACCCTCCCCTACCCAATTGCCCCGCCCCGCCCGCCTCACCTGATCTGCAGCCACTGCAGGAAGGTGCGCTCGTTGGCGAAGAAGGTCTTGGGCTCCACCCGTGTGCGCACCAGCGCCTTGGCCCGGCCTGCAGAGATGTAAGCAGGTATCCAATCACCCGATTGTGGCTGTATGGCACAAGGGGCCACCGCAGCTGATCTGCCGCCTGAGGTCCCACGCCGTTCCCAGCAGCAGCCGCTCTTTCGAACACCCACCAGGCTAGCAGCCCTTCCGCACCCAGCCCAGTACTGCTGCACTACGCTCATCAGCACACTCACCGCGGGGCTCGGGCGTGGTGTCTCCCGAACCCAGACTGGTCGGCGGCGCACCAGGCAGCCGGTACTGCAGCGCACCAAACGCAGGCCCCGACGGCAGCGCCGCCACCGCCGCACTGCCGCTCGCCTTGCTGCTGCCGCCCGCTGGCTTGCTGCTCTTGCTGGGCAGCGAGCCGCTGCTCTTGTGTGGGCTGCCGGCTGTACCTGCCTCCAGATCTTGAGCGCTGTCTAGAGGGGTGGAGGTGTGCGAGTGCGGTGGAGAGGCTGGCCGTGCCTCCTGCTGCGCCGCCGCCGCCACAGCCGCTGCCGCATCACCCGCGGGCAGGTCCAGCGCCACAGCTGCCGGCTGTGGCTGCCGCATGGCCAGCGAACCGCAGCTGGGCTCTGAGGGCGGCAGCGAGGCCGGGGGGTTGTTGTACACCGGCCAGGTGATGTTGCGGTGCACGTGCTGCGCTGCTGCGGGCGCAGCTGCCGCTGCCATGGCTGCCGCCGCCGGTGCTGCGGACGCCGCCACGCTGAAGCACGCCAGCGGCTGCGCAGCCGGCTGCTGCTGCGCCTGCTGCTGCGGCTGCCGCCCAGCGCCGCCCACACCGCCAGCCATCATGAGGCTGCCCCAGCCACCAGCTGCAGGCACACCTATGCCTGCTGCTCCGCCGCCGCCGCACTCCCCAGTGCTGCTGCTGGGGCTCAGGCTGCCGGCCCCCGGCACAGGCGCCGTCTTGTTGCGGCGCAGGAAGCGCAGGGGGGCGGGGTGGTAGGGCACTGCTTCTGGGTCAGGGTCAGGTGTGGCTGCTGCTGGCTCCTCCTCTCCACCTGCACCAAAGCCGCCCTCGTCAAAGCCGCGGGTCTTGGGGAACAGCCACGAGGCGCCCTTCTGTCGAGGGGAAGCAGGACAGGCGGCTTTGATCCGGGGGGCTTTTGAGCGGGCGGGCTTGAGCGACAGCGGCCTGTGTCCGAAGTGTTGCACCTCGCCGCGTGCCCATACATTGTCCGCTGCCAATGCAAGGTTTGGAGCTCAATCGGCATAAGCCTGCAAGCTTTCCAAGCTGCTTGCCTGCAGGTATTCGTCCGCTGGGTCGGCCATCTCCTCCCAAGTCGCAGGCGTCATGAGGCACGGGTCCCGCTCGTCTGCATAGCAAAAGAGCCAAACTTGAGGAGGAATGAGCAAGCATATGAACAGTGGCAGGCGTCATGAGGCACGGGTCCCGCTCGTCTGCATAGCAAAAGAGCCAAACTTGAGGAGGAATGAGCAAGCATATGAACAGTGGCAGGCGTCATGAGGCACGGGTCCCGCTCGTCTGCATAGCAAAAGGGCCAAACTTGAGGAGGATTGAGCAAGCATATGAACAGTGGCGGGGGTCATGAGGCATGGGTCCTGCTCGCCCTTATTCGGCAGACAGAACCGAAGGGAATGGCAACGGCCAACCAGGACATGCAGCTGCAACGAATGCAACTGGAGGCAGCAATATGCACAGCTTGCCGCCCAACAGCTGGGCATGCTTCCGCCCAGCAGCCATCCCACAGCAGCGTCACGCACCAGGCAGGAACCAGTAGGGCATGTTGGTGCAGCGCGGCTGGAACAGCAGGGCGGTGCCGTGCAGGAACTTGGAGAACTTGGGCACGGGCAGCAGCATGCCTGCGAAACAGAGTGTGAGCGGGGAACATCTATGCGCCGCCCTTCGCACGATGTATGCGCGACAAACCAAGCAGGCGGTCAATTACATCGAGGCTGCACCGACCCGCCGCCCAATGCCACCATCAATCGCGCACCCGTCTGCAGCAGGCCCTGCACCCAGGCGGGTGGCGCCGACTGCAGCTTGATCTCCACCACCGCGTATGGGAAGTAAACGGTGTCGGCCTCGGGCAGAGGGGCGCCCATGTCCCTGCAGGGAGCAGAGGAGCACAGCGCGAGTCATTGGTTGTATTGGACTGACCGCAGCTGCGTTGGCGGAGGCCAGGTATGCCCGCTGCCTTGTACCTGCCAGCGATTGCATGCGCATCCCACACAATAGCCAGCCCTGCCCTGCCACCCCTGCCCTGCCACGAGGCCGCTGCTGCTGGTCTGCTCATCTGCCGATCCACACTGATCACGCCTCAGGCTGCAGCTTCCCTCCACAGCTTTACGGCTTGCCTGCACCAGTCTCCAGGGGCGCGAGGCGCGCCCGCCTCCCGCACCATGTGCAGCTGGCTGTCCAGCGAGATGCGGACCTGTTGGGAAGAAAGCAACATAAGAACGCATTGGGTCTGCCAATCAGCATCTGCCAGCGCAAGGCAGCAAGCACTCCAGCACTCCATGTCCCATGTGCAAATGTGCCCCTTTACCGCGCTCAGCTTGCCTGGTTGTTGGACGACTCCTGGAAGGCGGTGCGCCGGTACACGGTGCGCACCAGCGGCGCCTGCAGGGGCGCGAACGGGGGCAGTTGCAGAGCAGACTTAGTGAGCAATGTAAGTAAGTTGCAGACGTACTGTACTTACCATCAATACAGGTTAATAATTCAACACCACCAACACGCCTGGCCGACAGTACTGTGCAACCAGTTTGGCTTGGCAGCCATGCCCGCAGCCCCAATCGGGTGCCCGCCCATGCTCTCACACCCACCTGCCCGCCGCGCAGCAGGAACTGCAGCGCATCCGCCAGGAACTCGGCGTGCCGCTGCTCCAGCATCTCAGGCACCAGGGCGCCGCCTGCTGGGGTGGAAAGTGGCAGGTTAATGCAGTTCTGGCATGGCGCTTGTCCATGGAGGCATCAATGCTTACAACCCAGAATCACAGTGTGTTTCCATGCAGGCGTGCTGGGTGCAAGCCGACGCTGCAATCATGCAGCACGTCTGCTGTGGTGGACAGAGTGCACCTGTGAAGGCCTCCACGTGGCGCTGCGCCATCGGCGCACGCTCCTTGTAGCTGCAGAGGAGAATTGCACAGGGCTGTCATAAAGACGCTCAGAGCTGGCGATGGGTGTCATCTGCCACTGCTGCTTTTCATCCCAAACGAGACATGTCGCCTGGTGTACACCTGAAGTGCATTTCACAGCTCACCTGAACTCCCCAGTGTAGCGGTCGCGGTGCACTTTTCGCTCCACAAAGATGGGCTGGTCGCCGCTGGCGCTGCGCTCGCCGTACCTTCAGGCAGGCAAAAGGGAGCAGGAGGTGCAGGGTTAGCGCACACGCGAGGCGCGCCAGGTACGGAACACAGCAGGAGGGGCAGCTCCCTATATGCTCACCAGCCCATTCCATGCCTCCTCCCCTTCCAAACATGCATCTAATTTGCGCCCGCGAACATCCATCCCGTTTGCCTTGCCGCTCACCAGCGCAGGCGCACCACTGAGGCCATGTCATCCTTGCGCAGGCGGGTGTGGTAGGAGGGCAGCGTGCCTGCAGGCGGCGCAGCAGCAGGGGGCAATACATTTGTTGCGCAGGCAGGCATGATAAGAAGGCAGCGTGCAACAGGAGGCCGCAGGGAGACGCAAAACAAGAGCAGATTGTGCGCCCAGAAGGCAGCAGGAAGCTTGTTAGGAGGGCGGGGCGCCTCCCGATGCGCAGCCGTTTGCAGTAGTTGTCGCGTTGTAACCGAACACACTGCTCAAGCCGGCGGGCGCGCCCCTCACCCGGGTTGTCGTAGTACACAGATGTCACTTCGGCGCTGTCGCTCACGCCGCGCTGGTCCCGCAGAAACTGTACCTCCCAGGGGGAGCCTGCGGTGAGCAGAGAAGCAGGGGAGCAGGCAGGCATTTGAGGCTGGGCAGAGAGCAGCGAGCACTGCACCTTTCGGGGAGAGCCTGCGCAGGAGAGCGCATGAAGCCAGCAAATCTGGGCAGTTGTGATGCTTGCGCCTTGGTCACATCATGTAGTTGTTGCTGTTTTTGAATCCCTTCCTCAACCCTGCTCCCTTTCAACACCGCTCACTCTCGGTCAGCTTGGTGCGGTCGCCGTAGATGAGGATGGGCAGGTGGCGCATCACCTCCGCCTTGAACCGCATCACATCCGCGGGGTGCAGCCAGAACTCTGTGAGAGCAGAGGAAAGGCAATATGGAGCGGACCATGATCTGTTAGTGATCAGAACGGAGCATGACCTCCGCCTGGAACCGCATCACGTCGGCGGGGTGCAGCCAGAACTCTGTGGGAGCAGAGGTGAAGTGGGAGGGAGTGTGAGCAGATGGTGAGTGGGAGGACAGCGGCAGCACTGCCGCCTTGAACCGCATCACGTCCGCGGGGTGCAGCCAGAACTCTTTGGGAGCAGGGGGGAGCGGAGAATATGTCAGGGACGAACGAACTTTCTTTCGGACAAGAGCGCACCAGAGCTTCAGAGCGAGGTGCAGCTGCCTCCAAACCGTGCAGTTCTTGGCACATGAATGGCTGCCCTATCAAGAGCACTCACTGCGGGTCACACGCTGGAACTTGTCGGGCGGCACCCACTTGGCGGGCTGGCCGGCCAGCGCCGCCGCGTCGCTCTCAATCAGCCTGCTCGGAGCAGCGGCGGTTTGAAAGGCAGTGCATGAGAACGTCTCGCGAGCGCGGCCGGACTGCGGCCCAGCCGCTGAATACTGGCTGGCTCTCCTGCCTGCACCCACCGCCATAAGCAGCCACCACCAGCAACTGAGTTGCCCCAGCAGGCACACGCTCCCACTGCCAAATTTACTCGCCTGCACAGCTGGTAGCCATCGGACAGCCCCACCACCAGGGGCTCCAGCCGCAGCTCCCCGAGCAGGCAGGAGTGCAGGGCGGCCAGGTAGCAGCCGGCCACCGCCTCCAGAGGCAGCTCGCCGCCCTCCTGCTGCTGGTCCGGTGCTGCGGCAGGACAGCCCTGCCACTGCTGGTCGTACATCTGCGCAGCAGCGGGACAGGATATCACAGGTGCGATGTGGGTGATGGCGGATGCAAATGCAGAAGTGGCAGCATCCAGGAGGTCAGTGAAAACAATGCGAGACGCCCCAGCCAGTAACCGCATGCGCATGCACGAGCACCCACCTGCGCCAGCTGCGCAGCGGCCGCAACATTTTGGCGCAGAAAGCGCTCCAGCAGCACAAGCTCCTGCTGGGTTGGGAGGAGTCGCATACATTGCTGGTTGGTTGGTTGCTGGTTGCAGTTGGCATAACCCACGCGATCGCACTGACCAGATCTGTTGCATATGGCAGTGCCACCACCCGCCTGCAACTCTAGCGCTCGAACACACCTGTGTAGTGGCGTCGTACGCCGCCCGCATCGCCGCCAGGCGCGCACCCAGCGCCTGCGACTGGCCCGCGCTCGCCGCGCCAGCCTGTGGGGAAGGGGGTCGCCATATGGCAGGCTGGCGTGATGGCGGCGACCGTTTGGAAAGCTCTGCTCGACTTTCCTTGGCGTTCCCTCCCCTGCTTCCCTGCCCATCCGCCCACCCCACCTGCCTAACTCCCCAAGCACTTACCCAGCTGTCCACCCGCCACGGACGACCCAGCACCCACCTGCAGCAGCTCCTCCCCCAGACCCCGCAGCTGCGCGGTTGCGTCCAGCAGCGCCAGCCACAGCTGCTCCAGGCTGCTCTTCACAAACAGCCGCAGCCGCTGCACCTCCTGCAGGAACGTGTGCTGGAAGGATGAAGGCGGCGGCAGTGCCGCCACCGCCGCCGCCGCCGCCTCGCGCTGCCATCCGCTGCTGCCGCCGCCGCCATCGTCCTCATCGCCGGCACCAAAGGCGGCTAGCAGGCGCTGCAGCAGCTCTCCAGAGGCGGGGTCCTCAGCCGCTGGGCGGCCGCCCGCCCCTGCCTCGGCCCGCTGCTGCGCCAGCAGCGCTTCATATCGCAGGTAGCAGTGCCGGAACTTGGCTACACCCTGCAGCACGAGGTGCGGAACGTTGCAGCAGTTGTGGCTTGAGGCGAAGATGGAAAAGCGCTGGGATTGCGGCGGCTGCCACAACACAGGTGTGCCACCGCCGGTCGCGCCGCCGCCCTCCACCCACCTGCTCTCGAAGCTGGTCGGCCACCCTCATGTCGGGCTGTCCCTGCTGCAGCTGCCGATCGCCTCAGCAGGCTCGGTGAGGGGGAACCCGCGCTCCCTGCGCCAACCTCGCCCCCGCTGCTCGCTGGCTGCCGCCCTGCCACTGCTGCACCTGCTGGTGGGTGTGGGAGGGCGCTGGTGCCTGCAGAGGGCCCGCAGCAGGCGTCAGACTCGAGCGCGGTTGTGCAGAAGGTCCTGCGCTCGTGCGCTGTTTTGCTGTTTGGGGGGACTCTTAGAGACGTCCGTGATGTTTCAGCACACAAGCAACCTCTCCAGCAGCCGGGGAGCATAGTGGAGGGCTTCCCATGCAGCGGCCAATCCAAGGGACAGCTGTGCTCACCTGCCCCGCCAGCTCCCTGCTGTGAGTTGTGCCTCAGCCTAGCAGTCTGCCTGTGCACTGCTGTGCAGCAGGATCGCTGCAAGCAGGCCGAGCAGGGCTGGCTTGAGGCCAGCCCCTGCACCTGCAAGTCACCGATCGTGGCCACCGCACCCACTCGAGTGCCTGCTCGCCTTCTGCTCGCCCTGCCGCCAGCCACGCCGGCGCCGCCGCCATGCAGCCGCCGCAGCCGTCGCCCGCGCTGCTGGGCCGCAGCCTGCAGTCTGCCGCCGTGCCTGAGGACCTGAACTGCAAGTCGCCTCTCAAGGTGGGTTCTGGCCCGCGGAGCAGCTTGAAGCAAGTACCGCTTGCGGCCTCGCCGCCTCCGCGCCGACCAGCCGCCTCCCACCCAACCGCCCCACTGCCGCCGCTGCCCACCCACTGCCCAACAGGAGCTCTATGACCGCCACAGCCACTGCGGCAATCTGAACTACAACACTGCCCGCGTGCCGCATGCCACCTCCCAGGACGACCGCCAGTGGTCGTGCAGGTGGGCTGCTTGCGTTTGAAACAGGTGGGCGGAAGGGAAAAAGGGGGTCGGGCTGCTTCCCCCGCTTGTTCCCGTACTTGCTCAAGCCTGCGCTAGAACACTGCACACCTGCGCTTGCCATGCCCACTACAGCCTGGTGTGCCCCACAATCCAGCGGCCCCTCACCGGTGAAGTCATCTTCAAGGATCACACCTTTTATGTGCGTCACTAAGCCAGCTGGGTTGCCCTCCTGCAGAATGTTGCTCGCCGCCTGACCTCGCCTGCAAGGCAAACAACTCATTGTATCTAGGGTGCCAAGCTTCTCCGCCTTATTTCCTTGACCATCCAGGATGTGGGCCGCAACAAGAAGGAGGCGGAGCAGCGCGCCGCCCTCCAGGCGCTGCGCATGATTGCCACAGAAGCGCCGGAGCTGGGCGTCAAACCGCCCGCCATCCCCGCTGTGCTGTACAACCTCAGCAGCGGCCCCTCTCGCACCACACGCAGCACCAGCAGCGCAGCAGAGTCCTTCAGCGATCTGGGCATATCAGAGGAGTATGAGACAGCTCGGGGCGGCGGCGGCAGCAGTGCAGCCGCAGGCGGAAGCTTGCCGGGCACCCCGGCCAGCAGCATCCGCCGCGGCGCCGCCCCTGCCGCCGCTCAGCCGCCCTCGCCGCCATCTGTCCTGCAGCGGCCTGCCACAGCGCTCTCCAGCCGGCCGTCTGAGTTCGAAATTGACTCTATGGATGCAGGGCAGCTGCGGCGGCAGCTCAACGCGGCGCTGCAGCGGGAGGCGCACCTGCGCGCGCTGCTGAGCCGGCTGCGCAGCTTGTGGCTGGAGATTGACGGCGCGCTGGCCTGATGGGCAGAACTTGCACGTTTCCAACTGTTGCTATCGTTGCTTGAACTGTTGGTGCCGAGCAGGATGGGCAAGGCTTTGGCAGACTTACCATCCTGCAAAAGCCTTGCCCATCCTGCTTCTCACCAACAGTTGATGTAACATACATGAGAGGTGAAGAGGGCCACCTGAGATGTGAGTGCAGAGTATAAGGGCAGCAGGCGGCAGCAGTGCAGCGGGCGACGGAAGCTTGCCGGGCACCCCTGAGCCGGCTGCGGGCAAAGACTGACGGGGTTGGAAGAGTTGAGCATGGCAACCTGATGGATTGCACTGCTTGAATCGGCGGTGCGCAGCAGGATTGGCAAGACTAGCGGCACCAGATGAGCGGGCCAGCCGAGATGTGGGCGCCGAGTGGGCAGCGCAGCGTGCCGCCACTTCCCCCCTTGCCTGCACTCGCGCCTCAATCCAAGGCGCTGCAACCATGCCTCGCACCACCCTGACCCTGCTTGGGCTCTGCTGCCTGTCGGCAGCCCTGCTGGGCGCGCAGGCCAGCGAGCCTGCCGAGCCGAAGGCGCAGCCGGCCCTGCAGCTGCTACACCTGATGCAACAGCTGGCTGGCCCCATGGTGGTGTCCTCCTGGGTGTGCTGCGCGGACCAGCAGCCTCAAGCGTTCGTAGGCCTGCTCAAGGCGGCGCTCTCAGACGGCGCAGCATACACGGTGGCCATGTTTGTTTAGCCAGGTGAGTGCACTATCATCTGGGCTGCAGCTGCTCTGACTGAGAGGCTTTGCAGCGCGTGAACTGCTGCCACATCCTATGCCAAACAGATTTTGATGTGCACGAGGGTGCCGTGACCGTCAACTTGACGTATCACGGCCACCTGGCCGCCCAGGAGACGTTCGATTTGTGCGATGCGTCCGAGTGCCCGCTGCGCTCAGGAGACTACAGCATGCTGATAATTGGGGGAGGCCTGCTGCCACCCCGGCCCGTGGTGCGGCCTGTTGTTGCCAGTGGAGTGTCGGATGGATGTTGCAAGCAGCTGGGCCGCGCAGGAAAAATACCCTTGCTGCCTGCACAGGCGGCATTCCGATGCTCCGACAACTCGTCTGCTGCCGCCCGTGCAGGATTCGATTGTGGTGTCGGTGCACATGCGGCGACCGCAAGCGCCCTTTAAACACAGCATGCTGTTCTGCGTGCAAGCCAGCTTGGACTCACCATCGCCGGCTTCAGCGGCAGGCAGCGGCAGCCCGACTCCGGCTCCCGGCCCCTCATCATTTGTGTGCCACAGCCCAGCAGCAATCGTGTTTGCGGCGGAAGCAGAACTGACTGCTCGCCACCACGTCAACGTCGCCATCACCCTCGTCCCAAGTAATGCTGTGCCTGGAAGGCATTGAATTACGTTACGCTTGCAACCAACGGCTGAGCTGCCAGCTTGGCATGCGCGCGGGTGCTCAACCATGCCCATACTTTCTTCACTCTGTGTCCCAACAGGGCCAGTGATGGAGGAGGTTGTATTGGACGTCTGGGCTGATTACCACGGCCAGCAAGCAGGGCTGCAGTCCTTTTCGATCTGCAACTCAGTCACATGCCTGCTGACCCCCAACCGATTGAGCCTCCTGATGGTCACCATCCGCACGCCACCTGAGCTGCCAGAACAGCCATTGAGCGTGCCGCATGCCATTCTGGGCCAGTGCTTGCGGTTTGCAGAATGGCAATCCCAAACAATCCACAGTAACTTCTGCCCACCTGCAATATGCTCCGCAGCTCGTTGCACAGATGAAGGCCTACAAGCGCGGCTTCCCATCGGCACATCTGTACCACTGCTCCATACCCATTATCGTGCGCGACGACGCACTTGCAACAAAGCACCAGGCAAGATCGATTCAAACCCACACATGCCTGCCAGCGATGTGCAGGCAACCTGTGCGCAACCCCCTCAACGCCACTCACTGCCAACCTGCAGCGGTTGGAGCGGGAACCCTGGGTGCCCTGCCCCGGCCCCCAAGGCCCAGCGGTCATCCAGTCCGCCACTCTGTATGCCCACAAGTTCGCGCCGCCCTCGCAAGCCGCCCTGATGGAGTGGAGCATCAGCTTCTACCTTGGTGGGTTGGCAGCTGGCAGGCTCAACGTGACACGAGTGTGTGCAAGCATGAGAGCAGCGCCACCCACCTGGCATGCCAGTGGCATCTCGTGCTGCCTCTTCAGGTGGCCTGTGCATCAAACTTTACCCCCGCCTCCCTTTGCCGCTCCACACTGCATGCAGAGGTGGTTATCCCCAGTGCCACCATCACCATCGCGCGCTTGCACGGTTATGCGCCTTACGACGCTCGCACCCTGAAAGCGTGCGACATCATGGCCTGCCCGCTGCAGCCGGGGCACAACGAGCTAGCCGACAATTTTGTGGCGCTGCCAGACATGCCAGTGGTGGGTGGCTGCGGTTGTTGTTGCATGGGTGCAGGGCACGATAAGTAAACTGGCAGCTGCCGCTGCAGGCAGTGCTCAGCTGGCCCTTTCCGAAAGGGAGTCTGTGGGAGGTGCGGAAGAATGTGCCTTTGATTGCACTTGCTTTCTGCATTCTGATCTGCGCTCATACCCCTGCTCAATAAACTGCGCAGGACGGCGTCATTGTGCAGCTGAAGTCGCACGACCAGGTGGTGTTCTGTGTGCAGATTGCCCTGCGCAGCCATTCCACCGAGCGGTGGTGGCGCAGGGGCGTCTTGCTGTGCTGCTTTATGTATTTCGGTTGAATTGATGTGTTGTATACTTGGTTTTGGCTGCTTTATAGCTGAAGATTGGTGCATGCAAGCGGATGAAAACTGATCAAGCCATTAAGGCAGCAGGCGGCAGCAGTGCAGCCGCCTGCGGAAGCTTGCCGGGCACCCCTGAGCCGGCTGCGGGCAAAGACTGACGGGGTTGGAAGAGTTGAGCATGGCAACCTGATGGATTGCACTGCTTGAATCGGCGGTGCGCAGCAGGATTGGCAAGACTAGCGGCACCAGATGAGCGGGCCAGCCGAGATGTGGGCGCCGAGTGGGCAGCGCAGCGTGCCGCCACTTCCCCCCTTGCCTGCACTCGCGCCTTAATCCAAGGCGCTGCAACCATGTCCCACACCACCCTGACCCTGCTGGGGCTCTGCTGCCTGTCGGCAGCCCTGCTGGGCGGGCAGGCCAGCGCTGCTCGGACGCCAGCCGCCCTCCAAGGCGCCTCTGAGCGTGCAGATGGCAGGGCACAGGGCCAGTCATACTGGTCCTGCAGCAGCTATGCTGCCAAGGCGCTGGTAACGGCTCTCGACGTGCAGCGCACGGCTGACGGCGGCCTGGCCGCTACTGTGAAGTTCGCTCCAGGTAAAGCCCGAAGGCAATGGCTGCATTGGCAGCAGCTGGACGCCGCTGTTCAACTCATCTACCATCACGCTGGCAGCACCTTTGTTTACCCCTGCAGAAGTCGAGGTCGATGGGGGATCGATCGTAATCGTTGCAGGCTGGAAGGGTCAGCAGGCCGCACATGAAGAGTTCAACTTGTGCGAGCTTCTGCCCTGCCTGTTGAAGCAAGACATCGAGCAAACTGTGCACCTCACCGTGCCGCGCTCCCGTCATGGAGTGGCCTTTGTGAGATGCTTTACGCAGTGCAAATTTGCACCTGCTGGCAGCCCTGTCGGAACTCGTGAGAAAGTGAAATGTCAACCGAAATGCCCATTGCAGGATGCTGCTCATATTGGGGCCACATTGCCGAACGGGTCCAAACTGTTTCGTTGTCTAGCACTATTTTTCTTGGGTGCTGCAACCGAAGTTACAGCAAGCAATCAGGTGAGAATTGCGTCCTGCCAAATGCTACCAACGTTTTGTCCACCGCGCCTCACAGCACCACCCTGCCCCGCCCCCGCAGCCGCCCCTGCCTCAGCCCTGGGAGCCCTGCCCCGGCCCCCAGGGCCCAGCAGTCATCCAGTCTGCCACTCTGTACGCCCACAAGTTCCCTCCGCCCTCAGAAGCCACCCTGATGGAGTGGGCCGTCAGCTTCTACTTTGGTGGGTGGAAACGGGGTTCTGCTGGTTGCGGTTGGCAGGGCGGCGATGGTGGTGCGCATGAGAGGGCTGCCACCCAGCCGACGCCCTGCAGCTGCACCTCAAAACTGCCCTCTTCCCATGCAACTGCATACACTGCAAACTGCCTCTCCACACTGCCACTCCCCACCCCCTCCAGACGAGCTGATCAGCAAAGCCACCGTCACCGTCACGCGCACGCACCGCTCCGTGCCCTACCAAGCCCGCACCTTGAAGGCCTGCGACATCGTGGCGTGCCCGCTGCAGCCGGGGCACAACGACCTGACCTACAACTTTGTGGCGCTGCCCGACATGCCGCTGGTGGGTGGCGGTGGCTGTGGCTGCAGGGGTGCTGTAGCTGGGTCGCCTGGCTGGGAAGGGTGCCGCTGGTCGCTCGGTCATGTGAACACTGATGCTCCTGTGCGGACGATCACACAATGTCTGCAGGACGGCGTCATTGTGCAGCTCACCTCGGGCGACCAGCTGGTGTTCTGCGTGTGGATAGCGCTGCGCAACCCGCCCTCATGAGCAGCCAGCAGCCTGTGGCGAAGCCATTGCACTGATCGGCGAGACGCCGTAGCTTGCCAGCGTCTGCCTGTGCTCTGCCATCTTATCTGTTGCATATGTGTATACATGCTGACTCTGGATGTCTCTCTGCTGTATGTAGTTGCATGTGAATGAGTCGAGCCGATGGCGCCTCGACGCAGGCGGCAGCAGAGCAGCGGCGGCAGCGGGCGCGACATGGCCCCCAAAACCGCGGCTGTTTCGCTTTGCTCGTGTGTTTCATGAGTACAGCGTCATTCAGAGAGTGTTTCAAGCACGCCAAGCGGCCATAAAGAAGCAGCATGGCTGCCGCACTGTTTCGCAGCCGGCTGGCGCGGGACACTCGCGGCCTGCGACTGCTGACTTCTGAATGCGAGGCTAGCGCTGGTGCGCTAGGACACAACGTCGCCCCGCATCGTTGCTGCCGCCCTCACCGCCGCCGCTGCCGCCGCTGCCTCCGCCTCTCTGGAGCGCCACATGCATTGTCACCTGCCCCAACTGCCTCCGCAGATGCGCTGAGCCGCTGGCTGAAGGAGTGGGCTGCCGTCCCCCGTGTTGTAGTTCCAGACGGCACCGAACCGCCCACAGCCATGTCATGGTTGCGCCGCCGTGGGCCGCCGCTGCCCGAAGCCGCGCGGCAGCGGCTGTTCAGGCAGGAAACAGTGCGGCTATACGACCCAGCAACCCAGCGAGTGGGGCGCGTCAAAAAGGACCGGCTGCTGCCGCCAGGGGCCATGCTGCTGCTGCCCAAGGCGGCGGTGGCAGAGGCAGCCGCCGCCGAGCAGGCCAGCAGCGCAAGCCAGCGAGCGGCAGCAGCGGCAGAGCGGCGCTCGCCAGCGCAGCAGCAGGCACAGCAGGCGGCAGTCGCAGAGCTGCGCAGTGCACTACTGCGCAGCGAGCGAGACTTCATTGCCGTCAACAAGCCAGCTGGGCTGGCCACACAGGGCGGCCGCAATGTGGCGGTCAGTGTGGACGATTTGATGGGAGATGCGTTTGGCGGTCTGCCGGGCGTGTCCCGGCCAACAGACCTGCGCCTAGTGCACCGCTTGGACAGGCAGACCACCGGTGCGCTTGGGGGGTTTTGTGGTTGCTGTTTGTGCTGCTGCAATGCAATGTTAGCAACCCTTGCAACCCGCGCGACGGCGGTGCAAACGCCTGTTTCCCTTGGCTGGTGCACTTTTCATGTCTACTCATGTCCTTGATCAGTCCACGTTCTGCTAAACGCTTACGCTTGCAGGCGTGCTGCTGGTAGCCAAGAGCCCCGACGCGGCAGCCTGGCTGTCGGCAGCCTTTCGGGACGACGGCAGCAGCAGCTGCGCCATCCGCAAAACCTACTGGGCCGTGGTGGTCAGGGAAGGCGGTGTCAGCAGCAGCAGCAGCAGCAGTGGCAGCAGCAGCAGCAGCAGCAGCACACAGCGGCAGCCAGGCAAGCGTGGCGTCTGGCAGCCAGGCAAGCGTGGCGTCTGGCTGCCTCCATCCGGCACTGTGAGCTTGCCAGTGCCGAGCAGCAGGGACCCCGAGCAGCTGCAGCCGGCGCACACTGCCTTCCGCGTTCTGCACCAGAGCCAGGGGCTAGCATGGCTGGAGCTGCGGCCAACGGTAAGGAGGGGGTGTGCAGTGGGAGGCTGGCTGTGTAAATCTGCAGCTATAGTGGGTTTTATTCCCATGCATGCAGAAAGGCTCACCTGGTCCCCTCCCACCCACCCTGCCGCCCCTGCAATCAATGCAGACCGGCCGCAAGCACCAGCTGCGCCGGCACTGCGCCGCCCTGGGAGCGCCCATTTTGGGCGATGGGCGCTACGGAGCGCTGCGGTCGCCAGGCCAGGCTGCCGCGCTGGCAGACCTGCAGCAGCACAGCGACGGCGGCGCCGGAGGCAGCGGCAGCGGCCCCCCGCTCCTGCTGCACTGCAGGCAGCTGGAGCTGCGGCGGCAGGGGGGAGGCAAGTTGACTGCTGCAGTCAAGATTGAGGCGCCGCTGCCCAAAGCCTGGCAGGCGCTCCTGCAGCGCCAGGGCTGGCCGCTGCCGCGGGATGAGTGGCGGTGAAGTTCTGCCCAATTTGTGCGGCAATGGGAATGTAAATGCACACGTGCCGCAAGTTTGAGGACAGATGTATGCCGCCTGCATGGTGCATGCGCTGTCCGTGACGCTCCATGATGCTTGTGCCACATAACATGGCAGCATGCCAGCACAGAGGGTTCAGCAGAATGATGCGAGACTGCAGCTGGTGGTGGCCTGAGGGCAGGCATGCGTTTCAGTGGCGGCGCAGCGCAGCGGCCGGTGCCGCCGTGCTACCCTCACATACCCTCACACTGGTTCTTCGCTTGTTCACGCCTTGCCCACTCCCCGGAGCTTCACTGAGCTCTGCCAGCTGCTGGCTCGTGACGCAGCAGCCTGTGCGCGACAAGCGGCCCTGTGCGCTAGGAGGCGGCCTGCGCGCGATGGCCGACGGTCTGCTTGACTGCTCCGTGTGCATCAGCACCCTCGAGGAGCCCTGCACGCTGCCATGCGGGTGAGCAGGTGCTTGGCGTGCCGCCGCTCTGCCGCCAGCGCAACCACCGCCGCCGCTCGCCTTCTCCGGCAATCTAGCCTTCCCTGCCATGCCTGCAGGCACACATTTTGCCTGGGATGCATAAAGTCGGTGCTGCAGACCGCCAGGAGCCAGCGCTGTCCGCTCTGCAACGCCACGGTGCCCTACGGTGAGGCCTTCGCTCTGCTGCCGGCTTGAATCAAAACACACATCGCCCTGCAAGCAACATTAGCTGCCTGTTGCACTGACCCCCCCATGGCCCCCGCATCCTGCCTGCAGGCACGCCTCTCAAGGTGAATGTGCTGACACGGGACCTAGTTGCGGCCATGCTTGAGAAGCAGCGGCAGAGGGAGGCTGGGCAGGAATGCAGCACAGCAGCGCCGGCCAGCATTGGAGCAGCAGCGGCAGCGGAGAGCAGGAGGGAAGCAAGCCCGCTGCCAAGCTCACAGCAGGCTGCGAGCAGCGGCGCCCGCAGCTTGGCACAGCGGCTACAAGAGGCGGCGGAAGGCTCTGATGAGCATGCAGCAGCGGCCGAGCGGAGCAGCCCTGCCCCACCATCACAATCGCAGGACAGCCAGCAGCCGCCGCCAGCCATGCACAGCCCGCAGCAGCAGCAGCAGCCACAGCAGGAGCAGCAGCAGCCACAGCAGGAGCAGCAGCAGCCCAGCAGCGCAGCACCCAACAGCCCAGAGTCAACTGCTGCACACACCTTGCGAGAGCCGTCAAAGCCATTGCCGCAGGCGGCGCTGCATGCAGCGGCGGACGCACTGGTCATTGCCGCCCAGCTGCTGCTGTGGGTATTGACAGCAGATTCAGCAGGGCGACTGCGTGAGCTTGCATGGCTCATGATTGCTGTAGCCCTGCCACCGGCCCTGGCACTGTGGGGCCGCTGGGTGCTGCTGGCACTCGCCTTGGCGGCCGCTGCCGTGGGGCTCACGGCAGCCCGGCAGTGGAAGGCGCTCGGCGTGCTGCTGGCTGCGGCAGTGGCGGCGGATGCGGCGGCGGCGCTAGGCTGGCGGCAGCGGCAGCACCAGCCTGCGCCGTGGTGACTGCTGAGCTGATAGCTGGCATGGAATGTTAGCTGGCTTTACAGCACTGATGAGCAGCCAGATGCAGGGCGCAAGTGGCCTTCATTGATCATGGTTGTTTTGTACCATCCGCCCCAAACTTTCCCTGCCCCCTAAGCTTTGTAAACATACCTTCCAATAAGCTTGCGGCTCCCCCTTATCAGAATGGAGTTGCGGGGCTGCCTGGATGCTCTGCTTCCAAGCCGACCTCTGACCTGCGGGATGAGTGGATGACGCGCTGTGGTGCCGCCATGAAAAGCGGCCCGCAGTATCTGCGCAGCGCAATGATATCCGGCCCCTCTGGCCGCTAGCACAAGTCCTGCCATCGATTTAGGCGCAGCAACCTCGCCTTCTTGCACACCAGAGGCTGTGACCACCGGCGCGCTGCTCTGCTCAACCTCTGCGCTCGCCGAGCTCTGTGTCAGATGCGCGGCCGCTGAGGCTGCCGTTTGCTGCCGTGGCGTCACCAGCTCGGCCAGGCGGTCCCGCACCTGCTTGGCACGCCTGGCGCCGAGCGCGCCATGTGGAGGGCTGCAGCGCTGTTGCTAGCGCTATGCATTGCAGAGCAGGCGGCAGCGGCGGTGCAGGCGCCAGCTGCGGCGCAGCCGGGACCCGCCGGGCGCCGCCGCCTTGCGCAGGTCCCGCAACGGCCAGCCCTTGCGCCCGCGCCAGCCCAGCCAGCCCTGGAGCCGCAACTCATCCGCCCCAACCAAGCTTACTATCCCACCACGGGCGTACTGGCGGCGCCCAATATCGCGGTCGCTGCGCCGCCGCTGAATGTGTCGGCGGCACGTGCTTCCGTTGAGGAATGCAGCGATCTGTGCCGCGCCACCTTAGGCTGCGACTGGTTTTGGTACTGCAGCACTCCAGGCGGCTGCGCGGACGGCGACGGCGGCACGTTGCCGTTCCAGGAGTGCCGGCTGCATGGCGAGGCCTGCATGCTACCGGCGCTGGGCCTGAGCAGCACCACCGAGGTGCAAGTCACATCAGGCAAGGCCGGGTTTGTGCGCTGCATGCTGTGTGCATTGCTGTGTGCATGCTGGATGTGTATGCGCCGCACGTGCTGCCCTGACACATTCCATTTCTGTGGCAGCGCATGCCCCGCATTCCCAGCCACCTTTACCTTGCACTGCAACCCCCGCCCCACACAACCCCTACAGGCTTCCCCACCGCCAGCGTGTTTGGCGACCAAAAGGTGTTCAAGTTCACGGAGCTGCTGGGGCAGGGCATTGAGGGCGCGGACCTGCCCTGTGATGCCAGCATGGTGCCCGGCAAGTGTGTGCTGCCGATCCTAGGAGAGGCGGTGCTGGTCTGCCACTTCATGGGCTACATGTGCCGCGCCGTCACCTTCTATCTTAACGGTGAGCCCAGGGAGGCTGCTGGTTGAGTCGGGTTCAAGGCCAGTCAACATGCGGGCGCCAGCCGGAAGGGCCCCCCTTCATGCCACGGCAGCTGTTGTTGTTGCAAGTGGGGAAGCAGGCTCGCCTAATGTGCCCCTACATCCCACCAGGCAGGCTGGTTTGCTGCTTCCTACACTTGCGTGATTGCCTGCCTCGGCCACCCAACCTGCGTTTCGTGCAGGCCTGGACGGCTGCTCGGACCAGCCAGTGGCGGTGCTGAAGCGAGAGGTGCCCCTGCCTGACAACAGCTGGGTGTCGCCGCACGTCTCCACCATCATCAACATCGAGCCTCCCACCTCCTGTGCGTGGCCGGCGCGTTGTTCGGGGGAGGGAACCGCGCTGTGAATATATAGGGCTGTGCCCTTCCCGGGATGGCATGGGGAAGGCAGGAAGGAAGGATGCCTGGCAGCTACCCCCTTGCATGCCTGACCCTGCATCCACAATCCGCCACCGTCCGCCCTGCTGCAGACCCGTTCTTTCTCTACGAGCGGGAGGCCACAGTGCAAGTGGCAACAGAGGCTGATCTGGCGGCCAACGCCGTCAGCCTAGCAGACAATGGCACCGCTTGGTGGGGCTGCGCCAGTGGCCAATGCGTGGCCAGCGGCGCTGATGTGGCGGTGATGGACGGCATGCCGTCAGCGGAGGCCTGTTGCCGTGCGTGCGCAGCGCGCTACGACGGCTCGCCCGCTGCACTGCAAACCGGCCAGCCGTGCAACGCATGGTGAGCTGTGGCTGTGGCTATGCAGTATGTGCACCCTTCCTGTGTGCATGCTTGCATTGCCCAGCAGGCCGCCTCCTCTTGAGGTCTCGCCCCCCGCTGTGGCTGTGCCTGTGCCTGTGCCTGTACCCTGTGCCTGGTACAAGCTGGCCGCCTCGGCAACGCCTTACCCTGGCTGGCTTAAAAGCTGGCAAAATTTTTATCAAGACTAGACTCGCCCCCTGCTGTGGCTGGTCGATGCAGGAACTACTGTGACCGGCCGGACGGCTGCTCGTTCGCTGGCTCGTCCGTCAGCCCATTCCCGCTGCGCTTGAGCTACCAGCAGTGCCAGCTGCGCTACGCGCTCCTGTCAAACATCACGTTTGGCAGCCCGCTGATCGTGGCGGTGAGCAGGCTGGTCGCTTGCGCACGCACAACTAACTTGCCATGCACATGTGTCCGGCGCTGATGAGCCACAGGCCGCCGTTCAAGGTCCGAGGGGCTTGTTCTGCACAGCACTTCACATCGGCCTGCTCTCCCACCTGACTTCATCCCTGCAGGCCAAGGGCAACGCATCGGAGTTCAGCTGCGGCTCCCCGCTCAGCTTCTTCTCTCCAGAGCTGCCAGGCTTTACCAAGATGCCGGGCAGGGGCCTGTTCCTATACGGTCAGCAAGGGCCGTGCGCTGGCAGGGGCTGCCGACATGCACGTCTCTCTGCATCCGCCACCCGCCTTGTCTGTAGCGCGTGTGCCTGCCCCACCAACGTGCACCGCCTGCCTCTGTCGACCCCTCGACGCTCCTCTATCCAACCCTCACCCGCGCTGCTGCAGGCAGCTACAACTGCACACCCTCCCTGCGCCCTGGCTGGGATTGTTCCCCGTTGTCCACCAATCTGACGGAGCTAGCACAGGACTGCCTGGACGACCCGAAATGCCTGTCCATGCCCATCAAGCAGGGTGAGCACACGCGCTGGGCAGCAAGCCTTGGGAAGCAAGGTTTGGGCGCCATCCAACAGCAGCATGGTGCACCGTAATGCTGTCAAGGCCCTAAGCAGCTGCTGATGCTGCACTGGACGACAACATTCTTCGCCCTGCCCCTGCAGCGCTGCCACCGGTGTGGGGCTTTTACAACGCCAGCTCTCGGTACCGCGGCTTCCGGAAATCAGATGCCACCAACATGCTCATCGTGCCTACCACCAACCTATACATCCCAAAAGACAAGGCGGCCGCCACCAGCAGCGGCAGCAGCAGCGGCAGCCTGTCCACAGGTGCCATCGCAGGCATTGCAGTTGGAGCTGCTGCTGGCGCTGCAGTGGCGGCAGGCCTTGTGTGGGTAGCCGTCCGGCGGCGCCGGCAGCGGCTGCGTGCCTCGGCAACCACGGGCGATGCAGCTTTGGAGGGCGGCAAAGGCTGCATGCTGGACCCAGCCAGCAGCGGCTCCAGCCATCTCGTGGGATGCAGGCTGGGCAGCGCAAACGGCAGCTCCGCGCTGGGCAGCCCCGCGGCAGGTAACGGCCTAACCCCGCAGAATAGGTCTGGCAGCCCGCGGGCGAGTGAAGGCACACCGCTGGCTGAGCTGCTAGAGCGAGTGGCGTCAGTGGAGGCGGCCGCAGCCACCCAGCTGGGCACCAGTTCGGCAGTCACCGAGCACGGGCTACTATCGGCGGAGAGCCTGCCGCCGCGCCTGCGCGAGTTTCTGGTGCCTCCCTCGGCAGTCACCTACTGCCGCTGGCCCAACGGGCGGCCCCAGGAGATTGGCGTGGGCGCCACCTCGCGGGTGTACAAGGCCATACTCAATGGTGAGTGAGCAGCAGCTTGGGTGGCTTGGAGGGGCTCCTGAGCGGCCTGGAGACGGGTTGCAGAATCATGACCGTTTGCGTCTTTGTCACAGCAGCTGTTGTGAGCATGGCAATCTCCCTTGGCTTTGTGCACATGCTGGCTGTGCGCTCCCTCAACTGAAACAACCGTCCTGCCCTGCCCTGGACTGCAGGGGAGACGGTAGCGGCCAAGGAAATCGACCTGGCCTCTCAATTGATGTCTGCTTCCTACACCACTTTCCTGCACACAGGGGAGACGGTAGCGGCCAAGGAGATCGACCTGGTTACCTCGCAGCTCAAGCAGGACGCCTTTATCACAGAGGCCCTGCGCCTCCAGCAGCTCAGGTGGGCGGCCCCCTTCTGGCCAGCCTGCTTGGGAGCGGTACAATGGGTTGGGTTGGGTGATTAGAAGGTGCCCCGAAGGCCCTGTGCCTGCAGCAGCTCAGGTGGGCTGCTCCCTTTTGGCCAGCCTGCTTGGGGCAACACAATCGGCTCGGTTGGGTCATTAGAAGGTGCCCCGAAGGCCCTGCGCCTGCAGCAGCCAGGCGGGCAGGCAGGCAGCTGGTAAAACTTAGGGTCTACGCGTGTGCGCCATGTGCCATGCATGCTACTGGCTGTTGCTGAGGTACCGCCTTGCCTGCCCCACACCCTTCCTTTCTTTACAGGCACCCCAACGTTGTGGGGCTGATGGGCATTGCACTCACACCCAGCAGCGGTGTCCTGCTTTTGGAGTACTGCCAGGGGCGCGACCTGCATGCTGCGCTGGACGTGCTGGCGCTGGGCACGCAGGATCGCCTGTTTGGGTGGTACCGGCGGGGCAAACGCGTGGTGCTGGAAGTGGCACGTGCACTTAACTACCTGCACAGCAAGAGTGTCATACATCTGGATGTGTGAGTTCTTGTGTTGTGTTGGTGGGTTGAAGCGGGGGCGAGTGACCGAAGTTGGCTGGAGGCAGCTGTTCTGGCCTGGCTTGCTGCTGCTTGGCATGGCCCGCCCTTCCCGCCTCTCACACCTTCTGCCGCGCTTCTTCTTTCCAACTGTGCAGCAAGTCGCCCAACGTGCTGCTCACGGACAACGGTGTGCAAGGACAGGGGGGCGGGGGCACTGCGGCAGGCATCGGAGCGACAGCGGTTGGATGGTGGTATGAGGGCTCCCGCCTCTGCTGCTGTTGGCGGATGCCATTCAATTCCTTTTGCCGCACCCTGCCTCTTTCGCAGGCACAGCCAAGCTTGCAGACGTTGGTTTCAGCCAGGAAAAGCTGCACACGTTCCTGTCGGACGTGAACAACTGTGGCACCTTTGCCTGGCGAGTTTTTTGTCACTGGTCTGCTGGTGCTGCTGCTGCCGCAACTGGACATGCTGCTGCTGTTGCTGCTCCTTTTGCTGCCCTTGACGCTGCCCGGTGCGGCTGGAGCCCACCGCACTCAGCCCTCAACAGGTTGCAGCCTTCACAGCCAAACCAAACCCTTTGTGCCATGCGCACCTGACCAACTGCAGGGCGGCGCCGGAGCTCCTGCTTGCTCGGCAGTGCACCCAGAAAGTGGACATCTACTCCTGGGGCGTCCTGCTCTGGGTCAGTGGGTTTTGAGCACCCATGCGGAATGGCTGTGCTTCTATGTGCGCTTGGGGGCATTCACAGTGGGCTTCTGGGACCAGAAGGAGTGCAATGTGCCTCTTGCCAGTAGCCGGCAGGCGCCAGACTGCACCCCAGCTGCAGCTTGCATTGCGCATGCACCTCAGCCTCATCCCAAACCCACTCAACCGCTAACGGCCAAGACCGCTAAACCCTAACACCCGCACCGCTACACGACTGCAGGAGATTGTGACTGGGGAGCGGCCGCAGCGCGGCCAGCTGCGCCTGCCGCACGTGCCGCAGGAGTGTCCGCAGGTGTGTTGGGGTGGGGGTTGCGGGGTGGAGGCAGCAGCCAAGATGGAGTAGTGGAATACTCTGGATGATGCCCACCTGCCACATTGAGCCCGACCCCCCTGCTGTGCTGCGCTGTGCTGTGCAGGCCGTGAGCGACCTGCTGCTGCAGTGCCTGCACCAGGACCCCGACCAGCGGCCCACAACTCTGGAGCTGATGCAGCGCTTAGAGCGATTGGTGGGGCCGCCTAGGCACGCCCTGCCCGTTGCTGGCGGCAGAGGCGCCAACGAACTGCCTGCCAGGCCCACACTTCCCCCCGTGCGGGTGGCCGTGCCGCAGTCTGGTATGGCGTCGCCGTTTGCAGCACTGGCAGGCATTGCACTGCCCAGCCAACAACAGCAGCAGCAGGTGCAGTCGCCGTTTGCTGCAGCTGCACAGGCAGCGGCCTCCCCGTCCGCGCTGCCACCACAGCAGCAGGCAATGCCGTCGCCGTTCACCCCACAGGCTGCGGCGGCCCTCGCAAACCAGCAGCAGCAGCAGGACGAATAACAGCTACCGCTTCATAACATGCACCATCATTGCTAATAAAGCTGCCTGTTTCCCAATCTGCCCTCCGTTGGTGCTGCCGCGGCCCTTCTTGTTTCCTTTCCTCGGCCGCATGTTTGATACAGCACTCAGAAGAGCCTCTTGCTTCATTCCAGAGCTTTAGAGTTTTCATTGTTTGATCCCAGAGCCCCCTCCCAACCGGCATCGCTGCTGTTGCTGCCAAGCCTTCCTGCAGCTGCTGTGTGTGCTTAAAAACTGTTCTGCTGCCGACATGTGAGCGCAGCTTGCATCGCTGTTGCCAGAGAAGCAGCAACCTGGCTTGTGAAGTTGCCAGTGTCGGCCAGACTGTACAAAGCAAGGGCAGGTGCCATGAAGTTTCAATCATGCGGATAGAACAACAAAACGTGGCGCGTGTTGCTGTGCGGCCGAGCTGGGGACCAGCCTGCTCAGACAATCCCCATGCGGCAAAGTCAACTTCACCTTTCACCTTGACCTGTCTCAACCCAGCTGGACTCAGCTGAGCTTGCCATTTAAGATAGCACCTACCTATTGCCTCAATGTTTTGCACGCAAGAGGCAGATCCCAGGGACAATTGCGAACGAAACTGTTCGTGTGAAAAGGGGCACTAAACTGTTCGTGTTAAAGGGGCAAGCAACAACCACTTTTGCAAGGAGACTGGTCGGTTGCACAATGAGGGGCTGGCATGAAAAGGATCAACCGCATTGAGAAGCTGTAACAGCAACAACGGCAACAACTACGGCAGACATCAGCAGTCTTCGATTGGAA
>VFQQ010000546.1_pt1 | contig 71902 bp, 116 predicted proteins | sample 3512341 | NCBI WGS metagenome assembly VFQQ01 (sample SAMN10412373, study PRJNA504923) | tailings metagenome | isolation source: Relicate 2 Philex TSF1 revegetated site | place: Philippines: Tuba, Benguet | collected 2017-08-29
ATGGATGAATGGGAAGGCGGATTATCACACAGACTGCACATGAACCGTGAGCATGCATGTGCAGCGGAGCGTGCAGCTGATCGCAACCTGCTACTGTTGAGCAGGTTGCAGGCCTTCCTACCCGCTTCATGCCAGGCACAATAATCCACTGCACGCCCATGTCGCACAGCATGCCTTCCAGCGCCTGTTAGCCGACAAATAGAGGGGAGGTGGGAGGCGAGGACAGCAGGGCGGTGGGCAGAGGATCATGCTGATGCCGTGTGGCAGGCGCGTTCCTACGATGCGCAATCGTCTGTGCAGCGTGCCTTCATACTTCCAAAATCAATGCAGCCCCCCTGGCCCTCCAACATACCAACCTGCATCAGGCGGCGGCAGTTGCCGTCGTTGCGGTAGCCGTCCTTGGTCGCCACAAACGGCACCTCTGCATGGGTGGGCAGCGCATGTGCAGCCTGGTGTGCCTCCGCAAAGGAGCAGATGATACACACATGATGCACGCATGCTGTACAATGCAAGCAGGTTGGCAAGCCACCTTCAGGCTAGTTATCCCAGCCAGCGGCATGCAGGTAGCGCAGCATGCGCAGCACAGCATGCACAGCAGCCCTGTGCTCGAGCCCACCTGCAAACTTGGTGCCGAAAGTGCGCATGGCCGCCGCGCTGACCACGCTGCCGCGCTTGCGCAGCAGCAGCACGCGAAAGGTGCCTGGGTGGGATTGAGGAAACAGGGCGAGCAGGGGCTGGTGGGAACACCGGGTGAGCAGCGGCGGTGTGATGTATGTAAGCATGCAGGGAAGCTGGTGATGAGTCTTCAATTGGCAGCGCCATTCGTGGCTCGACATACACCGTGTGGGTGAGCAGCCTGCCCCTTGCCGCCACTGCTTCACATCAATGTTGAACACCGCGCCTACCAATACACCTTCCCATATTCCCCGCACACCAGCAGCAGCGGCGGCTCACTGAAGTTGAAGCTCTCAGGTCCATCGTCATCTTCTCCAGAACCTTCCTGATCCTCTGCTCCGTCCACATCCATCCCCTTCACAAAGTCGTCGCTGTCCGAGCCCTCCGCCGCTGGAACAGCCGCTTGCCGCCCCCTGCCCCTGCCGCCGCGGCCGCCGTGCCCGCGGCCACCTTTGCCGCCGCGCCCACGGCCGCCCTGGCCCCGCCGCTGCTGCTGCTGCTTGGGCGGCTTGGGCGGCGGCGGCTCGCCGCCATCTGGGCTCTCATAAGCCTCGCACACCATGTCGATCAGGTTGCGACCGTTGCCCATGATGAGGGGGGCTGCATGGCAGGAGAGAGGGCGGCGAGCCATGGGAGCAGTCAGGGAGGGTTGGGCTGGAGTGCACTGCAAGGCAAGCAAGCGTGCAGCGACGGCGGCAGGCTTGAGGCACACACAACACTGGCATGGCACAGGCATGCATGCTGTAGTGCAGGCGCTCCGGCAAGAAACGGCGACGGCATGCTCGCTCGCACATCAAAAGTTAGCAGCACAGCAGGAAAGCAAGTGCAGCAGCAGCTCACAGAACGCGGAGTTGAAGACGTGCTTGGCGTGCCCCACCGCCTTCTGGCAGGCCTTGTCATTTTGCGACCAGCGCGTCAGCTCCACGCTGCATGTGCAGGTGGGGCAGGGATGCACATGTATGCGGTGTGCAGGCAGCAACGACTCGCCCAAATGAAGCGGGTTGCTGCCGCGGTTCCTGCAGGGCACGCCATGCTTGGCTGCATGCCGGGTTGCCTACTTCCCAGCCAGGGCATGGTCAGCTTGGCATGATGGACATGCATCCCGGAGGCACGCATCCAGAACCAGCATTCACGTTGTGCCCGGCAGGAACTGCAAGCACACCTGTACTCGCCCTCGGTGCCCTCCAGAGGCCGCGGCACGCCCGTCAGCTCAACCAACCGCTCGCTGACCCGCCGGCAGCCCTGCAGCAGTTGCAAATGGCAACAATGTCAGGTGAACAGCTGCTCCACCCAGCAGCGGCGCTTGAAATGAGGTTTCCCGCCGCTGACGGCAGGGCGCGGCTGCAGCGGCAGCCTCGGACGGCGGCGACGACGGCGGCCGCCACACCTGCCTCACCTCTGAGCAGAACCACTCGAAGCCAGGCTGCTCCAGGCGCTCCTGGGTCAGCAGCTCGCCGCTGCGCGCCTGCCAGCACTCGATGTGCACGCCCTTGTCCAGGCAGCACTCGCAGGTGACCAGCGTCTGGGGGCCGTAGCCAGGCTCAAAGGCATCGCTGCCGCAGACGATGCAGGACTCTGTGGCAGCCCAGAAGCCTGGCTGCAGGGCCTGCCGCTCCTGCCCCGCCCCCATGGCTGCCTCCCTGTCGTATGGAACTCTGTAGAAGCGCAGAAGCGCTGGAGGAGGGCGCTGGCATGCATGAAAGGGCGCAGGGGGATGGGGGAGCGGCCGGCGGTTCGAGCGCTGCCGTCATGGGCGGCCGCCGGGCGGCCCTCATGCCGCCTGATGGCATGGCTCTTAAAATCCCATGGCCTGCACATCCAGCCGCATTGTTTGAGCCACCCCGACCCGCTAAACGCTCAGCCTGTGGGCCGGCCCGATGCCGACCCGGCTGCTGCTCGCACTAGCGGCCCTGCTGTTACCGGCGATCGCAGCTGGCAGTCTACTGGACGATGCACAGCGCCACCACTGCGGCGGGGCGTGTTCCCAGGGTGCGGCCACCGCCGCCCTGCGCGCCTCGCTGCATGGCTCCGGCGCCCACCGCCAGCTGGTGTACCGCATGACGCTACAATGCCCGATGGCAGCACCAGCTGCGGGCGCCGTGGCCGATGCCACCGCCGCCGCCGCCGCCGCCCAGCAACCGCAGCCCAGCCGCTGCGGCGAGGCGACGCTGTTGCAGCCCCTGCCGCCTGCCATCTTTGCGGATGTCTACCAGCTAGACAATGTGGCAGCGGTGGGGCAGGGGCCGGCGGTCCGGCTCTTTGGTCCCGTCGATGTAGAGAGCATTGAGCGGTTCAGCCAGCCCACCCTGCTCGCGGTGTACAGCAGCACGACCCAGGCTGCGGGGCAGCAGGTGGGCCCTGATCATCAATGCTTGCTTGGATGCAGTCGACGTGGGTGCTGTGTGGGGGCCTGTTGCATGCCTCAGCTGGCCTGCAGGGACATAACCCTGTCCTCCCTCGCCCCGCTCATGCCCCACCGCTCCCCTCCTACTTCACCCCATGGCCCTTGCAGGAGTCCAACTGCACTGAGCTCACGCTCACGGTGCCGCTGCATGCGCGGTACCCACACCCAGTGGACCCACAGCAGCAGCAGGCGGCACCTGCAGCAGGCTGGCTGCGCTGGCTGGGCAGCCTTCGGTCGGCAGCAGCTGTGGCCGAGCTGCCGCTGCCGCTCGTGCTGGCACGGTGTCCTGCAGCTAATGGTGCAGCTGAGGAGTGGCAGGCAGCAGTGCTGCAACCTGAAGCACCAGAGCCCGTCATCTGGGACATGCCAGCAGGGAACTTGCGGCACGGCCCCCTGGTAGCTGCCGGCACAGCGGCGGCGCTGGGGTGCGGCGTTGCAGCGGTGCTGGCTGCCCTGTTCATGCCGCTCAGCCGGCCACCGCGGGCACAGCAGAAGCGGCGGAAGCAGGCGTAGACTGTGCTGTGGTTGCATCTGTAATTCATGGCGAGAACTTTAAGGGCAGCAGATGGGCCACGAAGTTGGGCCAGGGCAGCATGGCTTAGGCGCACTGCCATCGTCATGCCGCTGCTGCGGGGCGCCGCGCTCGGCGGCGGTGCATGAAGGGCGCTCGGGATGGGCCGCGGCACTTGTTTGTCGCTTGCCTCATCACCATGAGCAATCTCAGCAACACTCAGGGCGAGGGAGGATCAGGTGCGCCTCGTTCGGAACCCCGCTTCCTCCCTTCAGCTCGGAAGCCGGCTTCGCAGCTCATGCACTGCAGCGTAATACATCGAGGGCCAGGAGGGTCGCCGGGCAGCGCCGGTACCGGTTTCGCAGCAGCTTGCCGGCCGCCGCCGCCACCATGCCACCCAGCGGCACCGCAGAAACCGCAGAGTGCTCACTCCGCTGCCCAGCATTTGTGTGTGTTGCAGGAGGGCGCATGGGCCGGGAGTTTATCGACACAGGTGAGCTGGCTGCCGATGTTCCAGACTTGTTGAGGAAACACCAGCATTTTTGCTTGGTTGCAGTGCAACGCCCGCCCTCGTCGTGGAGCATCTGCAGACAGGCCTGCTGTGCTCTTCCCGCCTGCAGGCTATCAGACGCACGATGGCCAGGGCAACGTCCCCACCGGAGCGCAGTGGGAGAAGGGCACAGGTGCGCTTCATAGATGATCTCTGCTGGATGCGGGCGCATGTGCCTTCGAGGGTTGCAACACTATGCTGCTTTGCAGTGCGGAGTAGCCTGCCGACGTGCAGCTGGCTTGGCGGCGATGCTAGTAAAGCTCCAACAGGCGGCTTGGAGCAAGTGCGGTCACATTTTGAGCGGCACGTTAGGCGGTGTGTGTGGCCAACTCTATCCCTCATCTTCTGGGCTGCAGGCTATGACGAGCACGGGCAGGTGAAGACGGCATTTGGCCGCTTCCAGGTGGCATATGACCCGGTGAGCTCAGGCCGGCCAACCGGACGCCTTCAATACATCCGGGGCCAAGCTGCAAGTTGCTTACCGTAGCCTCATCTTCGCTCTGTCAGGGCTGGTGTGCCAAATGCGTCTGCTTTTACCACTGCGGGCTGCAGGTGACGGGCATGGCGGTGGACAACGTGACTTCAGGATACTCATTCCCAGCGGGCGGCGAGGCCGGCGGCGGCGGGCTGGTGGATGTGTCGGCTCCAGCAGAGCAGGCCACCCACGCCACTCCAGACATGCAGCGGCAGGTGCAGGAGTTCTTTGCCCGCCGCGAGGCGGGCCGTGCAGAGGAGGGTGTGACCGGCGGTGGAGAGGCAGGGGCGCCCGCACCGCCAGCCAGTGGCGCTGCAGAGGAGACGGGCCAAGGTTAGGAGGCGTGTTATGAGAGCACGCCCACCACAGTTGCCCACCAGGCAGGCCCACCTGCTGCATATTGTATGTTGCACGTGTTTGTGCATGGCTGCCTGCTGCTTCACCATTCCCATGCTTGTGCCCTGCCACTCTGCTGCTGCAACACGCCTGCAGCTGCCGCCTGCGCAACATCGCCTCACTGAACTGCCCCTGAGAATTACGTGCTGTATGCGCTTGCGCAGGGGTCGCCGAGCGGCTGGACGCTGGAGCTTACTTGGAGGAGCAGCCCACCCGCACAGCCAATGAGGCGTCTGCGTGGCGCCGCAGCGGCGGCACTGGGAGCGAAAACGACGTGTGACCGGCCTGATGGCTGGCGGCGATGCATGCTGTGTGAAACCTCAGCCAGTTACAGCCGGCAGATACAGCAAATCAGGAACGAATCAAGCGCTAAACAAGGACAGCCCACCAGCAGGCAGCAATTTGCAGCGGGTGCTGGAAGCCATGAATAAACAGAGCGAACCCATTCCAGTTGTGAATCAGTGTAACTCCAGTGCCAAGATAGGCAGAGCTGAAGCAGCAAAGTGTCACAGGCACGTCAGCAGCCGTGAGCAAAGGGCAGAGTTGCCAGCAGCTCAAGCCATGCGCAGCTCCTGCCGCAGCTCGCACAGAATCTCAGCCTTGAAGGCCACGGGGTCAAACCCTGGCCAGGCCTGGCTGCGCCCAGCAGCGCCATTGCCATTGCTGCGGGTGTTCTCACGATCGCAGCTGGCGGGGCCCGCTGCCGGCCCATCTGCCATGCGAGACAGGGAGGCGGCAATCTCCGCCAGGTCAGCACGGCTGCGGTCGTTCAGCGGCTGGGCCAGGCACGACAGCATCAGGGCGCCGCGCTGCAGCAGCTCCATTGCCAGCGGCACGCTGGGTGCGCCTCCGAAGGGGCTGGCGCCGCCGGCCGCCCTGCCGCTGGCTGGGGCTGAGGGTGGCTCAGGAGAGCAGCAGCCGCTGGCCGGCACCTCGGCTGCAACGCTACAGAAGGCCGAGGCGGGCACGCAGGCTGTGGAGATGGGCACAGGCACAGGGCGGGCTGCCCCAGACGACTCCTCTTCCAGCAGCGGGTCGTGGGCGGCGGGCCGACTGAAGGGGTCGTCTGCGTCTGGCCCCTCACCCGCAGGCTCGCTGAAGCTCTCCCCCTGCGCTGCCTCTGGCTCGCCCTCTTCGTTGATAGCAGGCTCAAAGCTGAGCGCCGTGCCACCACCGGCAGCCACAGGCCAGAAGGACCCAGGGGAGCGACCGCACCGGCTGCCGCTGGAGCCGCCGCTCAGCTTCAGCTGGACCTCGGCTGACCCTGGCTCATACAGGCCGCAGTTGAGCACCAGGCGGGGCGGCGACATGCCGGGCCGCGCCTTCTTGCTGTGGCCCTGCTCAGGCTCCGCCGCCTGCTGTGCCGCCGCAGCGCCTGCTGTGCCCGCTGTGCGTGCCAGGCCGGGCCCTGCCGGGGGGCTGCCGCCGCTCTCGCTGTCCTCACTGCTGGAGAAGGACAGGCCCTCAGGTGGGTCAGCAGCGGGCGGCTGCCGGCGGCGCTTGGACACAGCGCAGCCGGCTGCCGGCGGCATGGAGAAAGCAGTGGCGCCGGCAGCCAGGTGTGGCCCAACAACAGAGAGGTTGAGCTTGGGGACGGCCGGTCTGCATACATTAGGTTCGGGGAAGTGGAACTGGAGTGAGCTGCCAACTCTAATACTCCAGTACAGCAAGCACGCATGCGCAGTGCTGCAACATATGCCCCATAAAGGTATGCCAAGTCGCACCTGCCCTGCAGGCCACCGGGAGGCTTGAGGGTGCCGGGAGGCAGGGCAGCAGCAGAGGCAGCTCCCGCGGCAGCAGGCACAGGTGCTGTCAGGATGGGCTTGTGCTGCTCGGTCAGCGGCTCGTTCTCAGCCGGTGGCTGCACCGGGCAGGCAGTGAAGGGTGCAGCAGCTGCTGCTGCCGGCACTGGTGGAGCGGCGGTAGCAGGTGCCTCGGAGGCCGCTGGCGCCACAGGGGCAGGCTTCTTGCTGAAATTGAACAGGCGCGGGGTGGGCTCCGCAGCAGCTGTCTGCTGCACCGCTGGCGGCTGGCCAGGGCTGGTGTAGGAGGAGGGGTCGAATGCCACGGCCGGCGGCGGGCAGGGAGCTGGCTTGGCTCCCATCGTGGGCGTCTCCTCGTCCTGCAACACAACAACCGGGAGCAGTACAGTTGATGTGATGGCCAGTATAATTCGGAAGAGCAAACGCAGCCTGGCAGCAAAGGGTTGCAGCAGAAATAGGCATCGGCACGCCAGGAGACAAGCAGCCCCACATCCATGTGCTCACCTTGGCGCCCCTGCGGGCCACTGTGCGGCCAGGCCCGCCACCAAAAGAGAAGGAGAGGCGGCGGGAGCGGGAGCTGCCGGGTGCTGCCTCTGCCTCCGCCCCTTCGGGCGGCGTTCCCTGAGCTGAGCAGGCATCCTGGTAGACTGAGAAGACATCCGGGCTCTGCTGCTGCTGCTCACAGCCCAGCACAGAGTGCGGGCGTGGCACCTCCTCTGCGGCGCCAGCGGCGGCGCTGCTTCCGCCTGGGTAAGCGCCCTCCATGGCACTCAGCGAGCGGCGGGGCTGCTCAGCTGACCCTGGCACTGGGCCCCAGCCGCGCCGGCGGCGGCTGGGCTGGTTGACAGAGACGCTGCCCGGCTGCGGCGCCAGGGCATCTGCCAGGTCAACCGTTGCAGAGGCGGTACCATGGGCTGAGTGGAAGGCAGCTGCGGGCGAGCATGCTGCGGTAGGCACAGGCTCCTGCCCGCCTGAGGCGGACATGCGCAGCAGGGCCGCTGCAGCAAAGCAGCGGGGATGCATAGGCTGTGGTTAGCTCACTGGGTGTGTGCAGCAGACCGGCTAGACATCTCAGGTGCAGGTTGCAGTTGAGCGCAATAAGAGGCACAACCACCTGTCAAGCCACGCACCCGCCCACCTGTGCGGCCTGCATCCACGGCGTCCAGGGCTGCGCCCACGCTCTGGCTGCCGCCGCTTGCGCCTTGCTCAGCAGCGCTCTTGGTGGCGCTGCCGGCGGCAGGCGACCTGGGCCAGCCACGCCGCACCAGGCGACCCAGCTTGGACAGGCTGGTGCCCAGGCCGGTGCTGCCCACGCTGGCAGGTGGCGCCGGGGTGGGCTGCTGCTGTGCTGCCGGTGCTGCCGCAGCGATGGCGGCTGGTGCTGCTGGGCTCTCCAATGAAGCGAAGACGTCGGGGCTCTGACCCAGGGTGCCCATGCTGATGCCAGACAGCGTCTCAGACTGGGCCAGCGGCGAGGTAAACCAGTCGAGCGATGGGCTGGCGCCGGCTGCAGAGGCGGCTGGCGAGGCGGGCGGCGGGCTTGCCGCGGCTGGTGGAGCGGTGGGAGGCCGTGTCACAGTGGGCGCCTGCAGGAATAGCAAGGGAAGGACATGTTGGCTGATGCCGTCCACATGAAGTTGAACAAGACTTGAATCTGCAGAGCACCGCCATCCTCACCACACCACCTTCTCACTGCGCACCCACCTGCGCGGCATGCCGCTGGGTGGTGAAGCTGCGGTTCACAGCAGACTGCAGCTCAGCAAAGCGCTCCTCCAGGTCCTGCATGCCCGCCAGCATGGCCGCCCGGTGGGGGGATGGCGGCAGGGACACTGTCCTGCGCAGGCCGCCGGTGGCTGCTGCGGCAGGTGCCTCCTCTGGTGCCTCTGCTGCCGGCGGCTGAGTGGGCAGAGGGGCAGGCGGGGCCATCACAGTGGTCAGGCGCCCGCTGCCCTCCAGTGCTACGGGTGCGGCAGCTGCTGCGCTAGGCTCAGCATCCGCGGCTGGGGAGGGCAGCTCATTGATCAGTGCACGAGGCTGCACCACTGAGCTGAGGCCTGACGAGCCAGGGGAGCAAGAGGGAACCGGCGCCTCAGGTGATGGTGCTGGTGCCTCCGCCAAGGGAGCTGGTGCTGCCTGCTGCTGCACTGCCGCGACGCGCGGTGGGCGGCGGGACAGCAGCGTGGCGGCGATGGTGGCAGGGAGGCGGTGGGTGCACAGCGAGCCATCCTCGCCGGCGGTCAGCACGCAGCCGCTGTCCGGCAGGATGAGCACCTGCGGTGATGGAGAATGGAGAGAGAGGTGTGTTGGCTAGGACTGCAAAGTGCTGTGCTTGTCTTGCGTCATGCATGCACATGGAGCCTCCCACGCCCAACCACCGACCCCTTGCGCACTCTCCTGCTCACCTTGCTGATGGCATTGCTTGCAGTGTGGGCCTTGCAGGAGCCGGCTGCGCTGGCTACAGGCTTGCTGTTGTGGGCAGCCAGATGGTGCAGGTGCAGCGTGTTGCGGTTGGTGGCCACCGCCAGCAGCGAGAGCGAGGGGTCGACCGCAAACGCAGCCAGCTCGCCTGCAAGGCAGCAGCTAGGGTGCACGGGTTGGTTGACAGCTTTGACACAATACTGAGGTTGATGCCATGTGTATACTTGTGTACAACACACCATGCACTCCCCAAGCTCTGCCTCCACACTCACCTTGGCGCTTGTCCAGAATCTGCAGGGCCGCCTCCTGCCCCGCCTCATCCTCCCAGCTGAGGCGGCCGCCCTTGGTGGCTGCCACCACCGCCTGGCCGGCATGCACAGGCACCAGCCCAGCAAAGCTGGCGCGGGGCACCGCCACCTGGGCTGCCGGCCTCAGCTGCCTGGCCTCCCCATCCCAGCTGTACGTGAGCTGCCGGCCGTCAGCGCCGCAGGTGGCGAGGCGCAGGGCGCTCTCGCCTGGCCCGCTGGTGAGAGCCACCCCTGTCACAGCCGCCTTGTGGTCTGCCAGGCTGGCCAGGGCTGTGCTGGCGGCGTCCCTTGTGCCGCTGGGGCTGCAGCTGGCACGGCGGTGCCACTCGGCGCTGCCTCCCAGCTGCAGCAGCCGGACGCTGCCCCGCTTTGAGCCAACCGCCAGCAGGGGGACGGAGCCATCGGCAGGGCAGGGGCCAAAGGCCAGCGCTGTGGCGTCGGCGTCGCAGGCGTGGGTGGTGCTGAGCTTGGTGGGTGCGCAGGGGTCGGCCAGGGAGAAGAGGTGCACGCACCCGGCGGCGTCGCCTGCGGTTGGTGGTTTGGATGGGGCATGTCAGATGCATCTACCGCACGAAAGTAAAGCTGCAGAGCAGAGCAGTGCTGCTGCAAAGACCAGGCATAATGGCATGTGCTCCTGGCTTCAACTTGCAAGTTGCGGAAGGCATGAGGCAGCACCCACCTACAGCCAGCAGCCGCCCGTACTCGGAAGAGGCCAGGCACAGCGGCTTGCAGGTGGTGGAGTTGAGAACCGCTCGCAGGTCCAGCGAGGATGTGCAGGCCATGGCGCCGCCTGCGCCCACTGCCCAGAGCAGCACGCTGCCGTCCAGGCTGCAAGGCAAGTTCGTGAGCAGGACGCGAGTTGAGATGGCCTACGGTCGATGCTGTTTGTGATGTGCATGCGGGACACCAGGATGCGAACAAGGGGCTAACAAAGCGAGCACACCGACCTGCAGGATGCAACCAGCGAGCCGCTGCCAGCGCACGGGATGACAACGGCGTCTGGGATGCCCTCACTGCATGGCATGACAGAGTAAAAGAAATTGTGAGCACATAGTTTGGAGACCAACAGCAGGCTGTTGCAACAGCTTGCCGTGCTGAACCTCCCCAGCCCTGCACCCACACCTGTGGCAGGCGCGCAGCGAGGCGCCCAGCAGAGCCGGCTGCTGCATGTTGGAGACGTCCCAGGTGGCCAGCAGGCCGCCGCCGCTGGCGTCCTTATAGCTGGCCACCAGCCGAGTGCCGCAGCGAGCAAATGAGCAGGCCACTGCAGCGGCACCCCGGGCCAGCTGGGCAGGCAGCTCCAGTGCCGCCGCCGGCTGGCAGGTGGCGGTGGAGAAGAGGAGGATCTTGCCACTGGCGAGGGCGACCGCCACATGGGCCGGCGAGAAGGCCACATCTAGCACCTTGTCGTCCTGAGAATGTTGAAGGTGGGGAGGGAAGGAGATGGGTGAAGGTCAGCAACGTCTCAGTGCAAAGCAATGCACCCTGTCTCTCATCCCCCATTCCAGCTCCTGCCACCCCGCACACACTGACACACCCCTTACCTTGATATGCACCTCTAGGTCCACTGGGTTGCCTCCCGGACGCAGGCGCATCAGGCGGCCGCCGTCGGTGCAGGCCAGCAGGCGCAGCGCGGCCCGAGCGCCGCCGCCAGGCAGCCCCCACAGGCCCACAAAGCGGGTTGGGGCCGGCAGGGTGGGCAGGTTGTAGCGTGCGGCGCATGTGAGCTTGAGCGAGCCGTCAGCCGTGCCGCCGCGCTCCAGGCTCCACACCGCCTGCGGGACGGAGTCAAGGCGGGAGAGCGGGCAGGCTGTGGGGCAGGTACACTGGTGCGGCTAACTGCTGACCCGCCCGTCTTCCTGAATCATTCACACCATCTTTCAGGCATGCGCTGCAGCCTGCCCCACCATCCCAGCACCCACCAGGGTGGTGCGGTTGATGCCGCAGATGCTGGCTTCGGACGGCATGGCCAGGGCGTCGTACTGCTGCCCCTTCTCCCGCGCCTTGCCCAGCAGGCGGCCGCTGGCGGGGCTCCACACTGCCAGCTGCCAGTCCTTGTCAGCACCGTGGCTGGACAGCAGGCGGCCTGTCAAGTGGGTGGGGTGGCAGCCAGGGGGGTCGGTGAGCTGGTGGATGGGGTGCAGCGGCACGTGGGTGCTGGTGCGTGGCGGTTTTGGGTATGCTGCACATGCGGAGCGTGCCAGTCTGAGTTACACAGCACCCAGAAGTGCGTCCCTGTTTTACCGCTCGGGGAAAAGGCCAGCGCAGCGATGCCAAAGTTGTGCAGAGCGTGGGCAATCTCGGTGCCCTCGCCCTCGGCGCCGCCGCAAGCGCCGATCCGCCACACGTACAGGCCCGCCTTGCTGCCGCGCTCGCCGGCGGCCACAAACGTGCCTGCCGCCGCCAGGCACGCCAGCGGCTTGCCGGCGCTGTCAGGCGGTGGCGGCAGCAGGGTGCTGCTTCCGTCTGACGAAAGAAGCAGGACGTTGGAGCCAACGGCGGCGGCGACCCGGCCGCTCGCGCCGGCGGCGGCCAGCAGCGTCGCGGGGCCCGCCACCGCCACACCCCGCAGCAGGGCTGGGGGCTGCCGCCCCGGGGGCGCCATCTCGGCCGGGAGCGGCGAAGTTGGCGCCTTGGATGAACAACCTGGACAAAAGGGCAGCCGTGCGGGCGTCTGGAGGCTCGCTGGGAGCTCAGGGTGCGAGACAGATAGCGGGAGCGGTCGATGAGTGCAGGAAGTGGCCAACCGAGCCCATGCCGAAATGCGAGAACGTCGGGAGGCCTGGCGGCCTTCTTGATCATTCGCTGCATTGCACTTGACCTGATCACTTCCGTGAGACGGCGCACACAGCCGGTCGGCCCTCTCCAGCTTGCCTCCTCGCGCTCCCGCTCGTGTTTGCAAGCAGGTGAGCTCCGGTTGACTGCTGGTGCGTGTACGCAGTGATCGGGACCACTCGCTGCTCGCGCCAGGCGCCAGCCTCCCTGCCGCCGCCGCCGCTCACCCGCCGCCTCCCACACCCCAGACCGCCGATCCGCAGCCGGTGCCAGCACGGCGCCATGAGCAGCGGGCGCGTGCAAACGCTGGCCGTGGCCACGCGGCCTGGAGGTCAAGTGGTGTATGAGCGCTTCTACGACTCGTTCAGCGAGGCGGAGAAGGGCGAGGTGCGAGCCTGCTGCTGCTTGCGTTGTTGCTGCTGCCGCTCCGCAGGGCTTGCAGGCTTCTCTTGCTGCTAGAGCTGCTGCGATCGCATGCCTCTTCTCAGCTATACATTTGCTCTTGCAACCTGTCCACACTGTGTCTGCTGCACCTCGCACCTTGCAGATCCGCGGCGCATTTGACGCAGTGGCGGGCCCCAGCGGCGGCAAGGGGCTGGCAGACGATGAGGAGCTGGTGGGGCGGTACAGGTGCGCATTTGGGAGGCATTGTAGCATGCAGTAATGAGGTTATGAAGACGTCGTCGCAGCAAGAGTGGCGCATGCCTCAGTGAGCCGCCTGCGTTGAGGTGGCCGCCCCCCAATCGTTGCTACCCCTGCAGGAACGGCCGCATCGTGTGCATCGTCTCTGGAGAGCTGCTGTTCTATGCGCTGGGGACAGGAGAGTACAACGAGCTGGCTCGTGAGAAGTTCTGTCAGCAAAGCAGGAGGGCTTTCTTGTACCCATGCTCCTGGAGGCTGTGGGCTGCCGCCGCCTGCCGCCGCTGCTCGCTGACCCTCAGTCACCAAACTGCTATCCTCATGATGCTCGAGTGGACATGGCACAGCTGTATCTGCGTGCATTTGCGTGCCAGCCGTGAGTTTGGTGCCTGCGTTTGCCACCCACTGTTGCGCCGCAGTTGCGGAGGTGCTGGGGGCCATCATCGGCACGTACCGAGAGCTGTTCAAGGCGGCAATACAACGTTTTCAACACACTGCTGCACCATCCACCCATTGCGCAGTGGCGGAGGTGCTGCGGGCCATCATTGGCACATACCGAGAGCTGTTCAAGGCGCCGGCGCTCACAGAGGCGGTGCTCTTCTCCAATTACGCGCTGACGGCACTGGTGGTGGATGAAGTGTGCAGAGAGGTGGGTGCCAGCTGTGCACATGTTTGTTGAACGGATGGCAGCCGGCAATAAGGCATTGGGCATGTTGCTATGGTTTGCTCTGGAGTTTGGTGCCGGGAAGCAGGTGGCTGTAGCGGTGGGCATGATGTGGCAGGTGCATCGCTGGCTTGGACCCAGCTCGACACACAGGCGCACCTACCGGACCTGCCCTTCCTGCCTGCAGGGACTGGTGGAGCTGACCGATCGGCTGAGCATACAGAAGGCCATTGCTATGCGGGTGAGAGCCGCATGGGTGCCTTTCTTGGTGTGCAACTTTTGTGCAAAGGAGCAGGAAGGCAGCACGCAAGGATGTGAAGCACTGGTTTGGTTGCGATGGTGCTTGCTCGCACCTGCTGGCTAGTGCCGTAGCTGCCGATCCCTTCCGCCATGCCTGCCCTCCCTGCACGTGCAGCTGCCCTACGAGCCGCCGGCAGAGAAGAGCAAGGGCACGCTTGCCAAGCTCATGAGCAGCAAGGCCTCCCCGCAGACCAAGGCGCAGTCGTGATGCACGGCGCCGTCCGTGGCAGCAGTGCGTCGCAGGGTAGGCAGGAGAACTGTACATGTACACTCAGGATTTAGGTAGAGCAGGGCAGCGCACACATCTGAGCATGCCAGCAGACATTGTGCAGTAGGCATCAGTAACATTGCGAGCTCCCAGGGCCAACAGCAGGAGCGTCATCACCGGCAAGTCTTGCTCCCATCTCGCCTACGGCGCATGCGTCGGCGGCGCCGGCGGCGGCGAGAGTGGCATGCCCGTGTGTTCTGGCTCTGCCGACCGAGACCTAGCTTTGTTTGTTGCACCTCATGTAGCAGGCTAAACCTGAACAGCAGAAACTGCAGATTTCTGTAGGGTTTGCCGCGGTCATGCGAGCACGCACGCCACCTGCCACCTGCCGTGCGGTCGCGCCTGACCGCTGGCCGAGAGCCCGCCGAGGCGCTTGTTCCCGCATGTCCATACGCTCCCGGCGCAGCAATCGGTCACCCGACGTCCTGAACAGTGCCGTCGACACCAGGTGCGGGGGTCGGCCACCCTGATACCGCTTGTTCCACGCGATTCTGGGCATGTGAAAGGTCCCACACGTAAATATATGCTTTTCCACGCGCGCCGCCCTGACGCGCCGCCAGCTGCCGGTGGGCCGCCAGCGGCACACTCGCCCTCTCGCGCATGATGGATGTGCATGTTCACAGACTGATATGACCCAACGTACCCTGAATTTCAGGTCACACAAGGAGAGATGGGCATCAGCCGCCGCAGGCAAGCCGTCATCCCCGTTGCCGCTGTTGCCGCGTGCCGCGCAGCCGCTTGGCTGCCGTTTTCAGCTAGCTCGCCTCCATCAGCTGCAAACGCAAGAGCCGCTAGTAAACTGCAGGTGCCAGATGTGCCGCATGTCTGTGATCGCCATAGACGCACCCCCGCGCGCGAGGTTCTGGTGTGGGGAGCACAACCCCCACGGCTACACTGTACAGTGAGCGTGGAGTGCCCGGTACCACAAGCTCTACTGGCCAGCCATGGCTGGCTTTGCTGCCCAACTCAGCAGGGCATGCAGCGCACGCCTGCATGAAACCCACTAGCCTTGCTGCTTTTGCACATCTGCACTCTTTGTCAGACTAAGCTACTCATCCTGCCGCATTGCTGCCACGGCGCAGGAAGATCTGCGTGGGCGACGGCCGGCACCGCTGCACCCGCTGCTGCTTTACGGACTATCCGTACTGCCGCGTGGTCTGCCCTCCCTGCGTAAGTGCGCCGCCATTCAGCTGAAGCTGAACTGCTGCGCACACTTGAAGTCGCCCCCAGTGCGGTATGTGCTGAGATGCCTGTGGCGGGGCAAGCACAACAGGATCCCACAATCGCACACCCAACTGCCTGCTTCGTGCAGCACCAGCGGCGCCAGGGAGATGACTGCTGCACCATCATGTGAAGCGAGATACCTGCCAGGCAGCCAGTTGGCTGCAGCCCGATGAGAGTCACCCCTAGTCACCGAACGACTCTCGGAGAGCGGAGCGGTGCGCTGGCTGCGGCACGGCCCGCATGCCGCCGTCGTCAGCCGGCATACTCGAATGAGCCTCACGACTTGATGCAGTGAGGTTGCTTTTCTGTATATAGACGACAGTGACCATCACTTAGTTTTGGTGTGATAACAAATGCATGCTTCCCTCACTGATGCAAATGGGGCGGCCCGGTGCTCCCGCCCATCAACATTCCTTCGGGCCTCCCTGGCTCCTTCCAGCACTGCCCCAGCACTAAGTTGCCCACATATCCCCATCTACCCACCTCTAATACTGCCGTCTCTCCATTGTAATGATGTCACATGCTGTCCGTTGTCACATATTCTTGTCGGGGGGCCTATGCGCTGATGCCCGCCGCCGCTCGACAGCTGCCGCCACCCATGCGCGCCCGACTCAAAACATGGCCTCTGCAGGGGGCGCACTGCCACTTCCCCACCAACAGCAGCAAGCCATGGCCTCGATCAAGCAGCGCCTGCAGCCTCTGCTGAGGGAGGCAGCAGCCGGCCAGGGCTGCCCGCCCTTCTGCTGCAGTGCCGCCCTGCAGCGCACCACCGCCGAGCTGGAGGTGGCAGGGCTGGGCCGCCTGAAGGCGCCACTGGAGGAGAGCCTGCTTGAGCAGCTGCAGGGCCTCGGCGAGCCGCTGGGCGCCCACTGCTGGCGCCTTAACGGCTCCAAGGTGGTGATCCTGAACAAGCGTGAGCCTGGGGCAAGGGAGGCAAGGGCCAGCAGCTCACGGGCACTGTCGCCGCCAAGCGGTTCAAACCGAGCGCCGGCCGCTGGCGGGCGAGCGCTCGCGGCTCCTCTGTCACCCAGTCCTGCGTCCTGCTGCCGCCGCCACCATCGCTCTCCCCCGCCCTGCCGCCCCTCTGCAGGCTGGCAGGACAAGGTGGATTCAGCGCTGGGTGCAGTGCAGGTGCTGCTGGACCTGCGGCGAGCGGGCCTGGCGGTGCAGGGCCCCCCTTCCCTGCTGCTGCACGAGGCCGGCCACGCTTCCCAGGTGAGCAGGTTTCGCGGCGTCATGCAGTGCTTGGCCTGCTGGCCTCAGTTGAGATCGTGATGACATGGTCACGCCGGCCTCAGCTAAGCTTTTGCACCCGCCACACGGCAGCTGGCAAGCCCTGCTGCAGTGCTGGGCTCATTGCCGCACACAAGCGCCGCTCCGCTCGTCTGCCGCCCCCTCTCCTGCCGCAGCTGTGCGAGGGCCAGCTGCCGCCGGACGTGGTTGGCTGCCTGGCCATCATGCTGCCTTCTAGCTACCAGGTGCCTGCCCAACTCCCGAGCCCAACCTGCATGAAGGCGGCTGCTCCGCTGTCGATGCCATGCTGTCTGCTCTTCCGCCCGCACCGCTCCCTCCCCCACTGTCTAAACCAGCTAAGCCACCTGCCTTGTGTCTTCAGGAGGGCCAGCTGGAGGTGTCTGCTGCCGAGTGCACCGAGTGGATCGATCTGGGCGCCAAGGGGCGCAACGCCAAGTCCTGCTGCTGGGCGTTCTTCCGCGCAGGCGCGTGCCGCGGGCTCCATTCCAGCGCTGGTGCGGGTGCTGCACTCAACTGCTCGCCTGCAGCCCGCAGTCTGCAGCCCGCATCCTGTAGCCACAGCCCATCCTCACCCCTGCCTGCCCGCCATGCCCTGCCCACAGCAGGGTGCGCGCACGCGCTGCACCCCGCCACCGAGCACCGGCTGTGCCTGCTGTACCACGTGGTGGCTACCAGGCAGCAGCCAGAGCCGCTGCTGCGGCCAGGTGCGGGCAGGGGGATTGCTCGCAGTTCGGCACACTTGAGGCTCACCTTGCAGGGTTATATGGCGGTGCACCCTCCAGTCATGGCAGCTCACAACTTCAGCTGCAACACCCAGAGCTAGCATTTAGGCCAGGCAGCCTGCGGCTGCCGCACCTCCAATGAACCTCCATGTTCTATTCATGCGCCCCCGCTCCCTCGCAGAGCCCGAGGAGGCGGTGGTGGAGGTGGCTCGCGAGTGGGTGGGGCGCGGAGGGCGCACCGCCGCTGCTGTGCTACGTGCTGGAAGGCGGCCTGCCTGAGACGCCCCAGAAGCCGGGCTCCGAGTCGTCGTACAAGTACAGGCAAGCGCTGCTGGATGGGCTGCATGGCGCCACAGCAGGGTGCATGGTCCCATTGACGCTGGGCCCTTGCCAAGGGGCTGGCCAGCGCTAAGCTGCTAAACCAGACTGGACTAGGCACAGCAGGGGAGGTGGTGCACCCCTCGCCTGCAGCAGCTGTGGCAGTCGGCTGGCTGGTGCCTCAAGCCGGTGGCCAGCCTTGCCAAGGCCAGTGGATTCACCTCCCCTCTCCCCTTGTTGTGGGTGCAGGTACACAGCCAAGACGCTGCAGCGCGGCCTGGATGGGCTGCGCCCAGAGGACCGGCGCGCGGCGCAGGCAAGCAGGCAGGGGGCGGCAGTCCACCGACTGCGCGTGCCATTCATGCCCACACACCTGATGCCTCCTGTGCTGCAGCTGCCCCGGCTCCCTCCCCAGCTTTCACAAATTACGCCTCGCGAGCACCTTTCTTCCTCCTCCTCTCCCTCTGCAGCTGGTGCTGGACGCCTGCGGCCGCGGCGCTGAGCTGGATGTGTGCCTGGCGGCGGTCAAGCGCACCGTGCGCATCCGCTTTACCGAGCATGATGAAGATGTGTGGGTACCCGATACCGAGCCTACAATGCCTGGCCAGGCACGCCCAGCAGGCTCAGACTGCCTTTTCCCGCTTGTGACTGATCACGGGCTGTGGCCTGCTAGTGGTGCCTGGAGGTGCAGCCCGCTGCCTCGCTCACTCCGGCCTTCTGCTCCCCGTCCCCCCGGCACCTCGCGCGACAGACGTACATAGCCAGCAAGTTCCACATGCTGGCGGGCCCGCCGCCCACGGTGGCCGCACTTGCGCTGCAGCCCGCGCCCGACTGCGTGCTGCTGTCGGAGCGCGCCATGGGCCTGCTGCTCCCTGACCGCGTTTGTGAGCGCATGGCGTTCAGCTCCCAGTCCGACTCCGACTCGGAGTTTTTGGACCAGATGCAGAAGACATGGTGATAGACAAGTGAGCGCGCCTGTTGTTGTGAGGCCCAACATCTTGAGGCTGGAGGGGCCAGGGACCACCCGTGCGGGGCTGCTGGATCCGTCCGTGATGTGCGGAAGGAAGGCTGGAACTGTAGCATGCAGCTCAGCCTCAGGAGGCTCTGCTCACTTACACTTGTGAATCCTCTCCTCCCCGCACCCATTCAACCATTCACCCACGCGCGCACTAACTCCACCCACCCACCCACACAGGGAGTACAACCTGCTGGCCCTGCTGGTGTGGCCTTCTGCCAAGCGCGGCCAGCTGGCGAGCCGCTGAGCGGCATGCACCCAGACGGCATGTTTGAATGCCCCTGCCAATGTGTGGCGCTTGCAGGTGCAGAGTGGCACATCGCTGGCTCCTCACCCAGCTTCATCCACAGCAAGTAGCCTGCCTCCCCACATTCAAACAACACGTCCTTACACCCACCCATTCCATTAGCTCCAATTCCTGTCCTTGCATCACACTGCCAAAGAACCATCACACAGACTCACATGTCACATGCAGCTAGGCAAAGAAACCTGGTACAATTAGAATGCAGTGAGACCGCGTCGCAAAACTGAGCTGGCAGGAAAACTGTGCAGTGTGCATGTGTAAAATTGCGAGTGAAGCAACCGGAGGAAAAGGTCAAATGCAGTGTTGAAGCATGGTTGCTGAGATCAGCGGCCATCACCGCAGCGGCCCCACATGCGCCGCTAGCTGCTTTTTGCTGGCCGCCGCCTGCCGCCCCGCCTTGCCTTGCCCCTTGTCCCGCTGTGCCGCCTGCTGTTGCTCTTCTGCTGCTTCCAGGCTGCTGCTGCCGTTCTTGCTGCCGCTCTTGCTGCCATTATTCATACGCTGCACCTCGTCTTGCAGGTCACCCATTATCTTCTCAATCTGCGTGGGTGCACAGGACAGTCACTGTGGATGCGCGGCCTGCCGGTGCATGCACGCCATCACCCATCTGCCACACATCACCTGCTTGGCTGCATTGTGCTTCCATCACGCCAGCCCCCTCCCCACCGCTCACCTGCTTGGCCGCGATGCGCTGCATCATGCGTGCCAGCGAAGCGGGCGGCGTGAAGGCGGGCGCCACGCTCTGCTGCAGCTGCACCAGGCTTGCGTCCTGCTGGCCCACTAGGCCAAGCGAGTGCTCCAACGAGCGCAGCGAGGCCTGCAGGGGAGGGAGCAAAACGCGGATTGATGGGCGCAGGCAGGTCAAGCAACCGTGGTGGCAATCTTCTTCACGCAATGGCTTCACAGCTGGTACTGGTACTCCTACTAGAGCCCACCTGCTAAACCCTCAACACTGCCCCATGCCCCCCAAACCGCACCTGCAGGCGGTGCAGCGCTGAGGGGCGGTGCCGGTTCACCATCTCGTCCAGGCTGGCGTTGTCATAGGGAGCAATGGTCCACGTGCCGCTGAACTGCCGCATGAAGCCCGGCTTGGCCAGGCGGAAGCAGATCTGCCGGCAGAGGCAGCAGGGAGCAGGCGTGTTCAGCAAGGGCTGTGAAACCGCGTGTTTTTTGCGGTAGGAAGTTTGTGCGCAGGAGCAGTCAGGGGGTACAGGCGGCTCAATGGCAGAGGCGCAGCTGCGTTGCCGTGCCTCCCCGCTTCGGGCTGGGGCCAGCCCATGCGTCAGCTGGCCCCCAAACTGCCACCCATCAGCTGCCACTGCACTCAACACATGCCCATGCACCACTGCCGCTGTCCCAACGGCAGGCCACCCTGATCTCCTCACCGTTCGGTCGCTGGCCCGCTGCTCCACAATCATGCGCACAGTGAAGCTCCCTCGGAAAACGAGGAAGCGCCAGGCCCCCGTCTGATCCACCTGTGTGACGCAGGTGGGCAACAACAAGACGACACAGTGAGCATGCCAAGCAAGGTATGGCAGGCACGTGCAGCATGCAGCAGCAGGCCTGCATGCCGGCACACTGCCGCGGCATTCGGCATGCAATGGAATGTGCGTGCGCTGGCAACATGGGCAGGTGCGGGTGCAGTGCTGGCAGGCGGACCCACCTCGACTGTGCGGTTGCCCTTTCCATCATCTGCCAGCACCCGCCGGTGCCGCACGCGCTGCGCAATCGCGGGAAGCGCACGCAGGGGCGGTTCAAGGTCTGTTGCAGGGCAGGCCGCTTGCAGACCAGCAGCTGCAACTTGCAATCTGTGGCAGCAGCACCAGAGGCACACCCTGCAGGCAGGCACCAGCATCGCCCCCGGATAGCATACTCGCTGGCTGAGGTAGCCCACACCCACCTTGAGGCTTTTGAAGATGCGCAGGCACTCAACTGGGTCAATCAGCAGCTGGTAAAGCTGGTCGGGCGCCAGCGGCACCCTTGCCACCATGCTGAGCGTGCACCTGCAAGCGCAGGGCAGTGGGGTGATGTGGTAAACAAGCGAGCCAGACCAGGGCATGCCAAGTGGGAGAGTAGTAGCAAGACCCTGGCATGCTACACAGCACAGGCCAAGCTGCAGAAACTGAAGGCAAGTGCCTGCTCACATGCAGCCTTCCTCCGGTTTCTCCACTGTGACATGCATGTTGCGATCGCCTGCAGGGCAAGGGAGGGGCCGGCCATGGGGATGGAATGGTGGGCGGCAGAGCAGCATGGGGCAGCATGGGCAGAAGGGCATGGAATCACCGCTGCGCCCAGCAGGCGCAGTTGCACAGCAACTTGACAGCATGACAGCAACATCAGCCACACTCACTGTGCGAGAAGGTGCTGGTGTTCAGCTCCTCCTGCAGGCAGTGTTCAGGAGCCGGAGCGGTCAACATCCGATGGCAAGCGGACCCGCAGGCGGCGGCGGCGGCGGCAGCGGCAGAGGGCCGCAGACCGCAGCTGCGGCGCTGCAATCGCACTCCATCGCGATCGGGCTGCCCAGCTTGCTTGCCTTGTGCTCCTGTGCGCCAGGCAGAGGCTTTGACGCCGCGCCCATTTCGGCTCTGCGCGTCCTGGCCCTCAGAGCTCCTCTGCAGCGATCTGCGACACTGCCGGACTGCGGCAGAACCCTCGTAGAGGCCTGGTCCTTCCCCCATGCGGTCGCCATGGGCCGGGTTGCGGCACAGCGAGCAATTGGCGGCCGCCACCGCTGCCTGCGCGTACTGGGTGGTTGCTACACCGCTCAGATCCGCCAGACCCCTTCCTCAGAGGTGCCTGTGCTGGCTAAAACATGGCCGCTGCTCTGCGCGCTCCCTGCGCTCTCTCCCGCCCCTCGACCGTTTCCCAGTTCCGCCAGCAGCGCACCGGCGCGGTTGCTGTGCGCGCCCAGAAGGTGGAGGCGCAGGGCGCGGCTGCCAGCGGCGCTGTGCTCGACCAGCCCACCCGCCAGCCCTCGCCGGCAATCAACCTCATCCAGCCGGTCACCCGGTGCGCCCCCCACCCAGCCATGTCTGCCGCATGTGTGCGGCAGGCTGCCGCCACTGTCGCCGCCAGCTTGCTTGTGCAGCGGTGTGGCGCAGCAAGGGGTGCAGGCAGGCACTGCAGGGTGGGTGCGGCTTGATGTTGAGTGGGGTTTGCTGCGCTCGCGATCATCCATCATTGTTCAATCGCCGCCATGTTGCCTGCTGCTCGCTGTGCTCGCCTGCAGGTGGCCCGAGGGCATCCCTCCCGCGATGGGCGGCCACTTCATGCCGTCTGGCGCCGCAGGTGAACAGCAAACAGGCCTTGCAACAATTTACACTATCAAACCGGCCTGCTGCGCAAGGGGCAAACCGGCCTGCTGCGCAAGGGGTGGGGTCCGCTGCTGCCGGCCGCTGCCCCGCACTCCTTGCCCTGCACACTCCCCTGCATCGCTCCACCGCTCGCCCTCCTCTCGGACCATCCCTCCCTGCAGCACCGCTGTCCCAGTCCAAGGGCCCCGGCATCGACATCCACCCCCTGATGTTCACCTACCCCGCTGGCGGCAACGATGTGGCGGTGCAGATCTACGACTCTGACTTTGCCGCCGCTGCAGGCCTGGCTGAGTACGTGGCAAAGGTGCGGTTCAGCTAGCTCACGCTGCCTTGCAATTTGCAACTGGCTTGATATGCTAGCCATGCGTCTTTGCTTTCTCTGGATCTCGCTTGGATTCCTTGCTGGACGGGGTGCCTTGCTGTGCTTGCAGCTTTGCACCACCCTGCATCATCAGTGGCGTGCCGGCAAGCGCAGCCTCTACGTATTGACACCAGCCCCTGCCTGCTGCCGCACGTGCAGGCGTCTGCTGAGGCGATCGCCGCGCGCGGCGCCTTCACCATTGCCCTCTCCGGCGGCTCGCTGGTGAAGAGCCTGGCTGGCCTGGTGGGCCGCTCCGATGTGGACTTCTCCAAGTGGTGAGCTGAGCCTATTGGGTCCAGTTTGCCCTCGCTTCACGAGCAGGCCTGCCTAGAGCTCACACTGTTTGAGCTGTGGCTGGGATGCTGGCTGGGGACACGCTGCGGGCATTCCTCTGCGCCACTCACTTGCCAATGATTCCGGCTTGCAGGTGGGTGCTGTTTGTGGACGAGCGCAACGTGCCGCTGTCCTCCGACGACTCCAACTACAAGGCCGCCCACGCGGAGCTGCTGCGCAAGGTGGGGGCAGCCTGCAGCAACGACTGCTGGATTGCTGGACATTGCCTACACTTGAAGTGGGGTTGTGCTGCACTGCGCGCAGCGGCGATCGCAGCAGATGTCGAGGCGCAATCACCCGTCAAACGGTGTGCATCAATACAGATGCCTGGATGCGTGCTTCAACAAACCTATCTACTGCCCTTCCTTCCTGCTCCTTTGCAGGTGCCAGTGCCCGCCAACCAGGTGCTGGCCATCAAGGAGGGGCTGCCGGTGCAGCAAGCGGCCACGCACTATGCGGGTAAGCTGAGCGGGATGCAGCATGCAGAGGGTTGGCTGCGCACCGGCGCGCAAGAGTCGCGATATTGCTGCGGTGTTGCCGAGCTGCAATTTCCTTGTTGTTCCCTGGGTAAGCTGCGCATGCCTGGGGAGCTGCTTGCATGGGCGTGGCTCATCAAACCAGTCCTGTTCTCACTTCATTTCCCCGTCTCTGATCATTTCCTCCCCTGCAGGCCAGCTGCTGGAGCTGCCCGCCTCGGTGCTGCCCCGCACCGCGGACGCCTGGCCCGTCCTCGACTGCGTGCTGCTGGGTGTGGGTCCTGATGGCCACATCGCCTCGCTGTTCCCCAACCGCAAGGAGACGGCTGCTACTGGTGCGTGCTTGCATGCTTGCTGCCTCTTACTGTGCGCCTCCCGGTTGTATGTTTTTGGACTGGTGCCACATTCCCTTGTTCCCCAACCGCAAGGAGACCGCCGCCACCGGTGCGTGCCTGGTGGTTGGGAAGACAGCGTTGCCATTCTACCGACATGATCTCGGCAAACCCGTTCCAATTTGCCGCTTGCCCTTGCCACCTGCGCATCCTTCTGCCCTTCCTCCTCCGCCCAGCCAGCCGCCCACCCTGCTGCCTGGCTGCCTCTCGTTCTTCGCAGAGGGCTGGCTGCAAACCTCCCAACTATCTCTGACTCGCTCCATTTGCTCTGCCCCCCGCAGAGGGCTGGGTGCTGCCCGTGTCCGACTCGCCCAAGCCGCCCGCGGAGCGCATCACGCTCACCCTGCCCGTGATCAACGCGGCCAAGAACGTGGCGGTTGTGGCGCTGGGCCAGGTGCGTGTGTTTTGCGGCTGCCTGGCACGGGCATTCATTCCTACCCCCAGCACTGGGGGAAGCTAGGGCCTGGGAAGGGCAGGGCACGCCGCCTTGCATGCTGGCGTCCAACTGCGCGTTGCGACATTACCAGCACGTGCCCACTTGACCTGTGTGTCCCTTCCACCCACCCGCAGGGCAAGGCCGAGGTGGTGCAGCGCGCGCTCGAGGTGCAGTCGCTGCCGGGCGCGCTGCCCGTGCAGCTGGTGCAGCCGGCCGGCGGCAAGCTGAGCTGGGTGCTGGACCAGGCGTCTGCTGCCAAGCTGCGCATTCCCGAGTGGGCAGAGGGCAGCAAGGTGCGCAGCTGGCTTGTTAGGTTGGTTTGATTGGTGAGGCTGGTAAGCCAGAACTGCACCCAGCGTTAGCGGGCGGGCCACCGCATGTGGGTGCTTCCAAGGTGCAGATCAGACAGGTCTGCGCGGTGACCTGCGCACTGCTGGACTCCTGCTGACGCCCGCCTTTGCCTGCCCTCCCCCTGCTCAATATGCCCACAGAAGTTCCCCCGCTCCGAGAACCCTCCCAAGTCGGCCTGAATCGCCGGGGCTCCACCGGCGCAGCCCGGCGCGGCACAGCCGGCGCAGGAGCCTGTGCAGCAGCCCCTGTCGGCACAAGCGATTGAGCCAGCAGGGGAGCCTGCGCAGCAGTCTGGGCCGCCGCAAATGGCCGAACCTGTGCTGCTGCAGGCGCAGGCCGAGCTGCCGCAGGCGCAGGCGCAGGCTGCCAGGGTACAGGCCCCACTGCCGACCACTCCTGCGGCACAGCCTGCAAATTTGGCGCGCGAGGCCGCTGCGGCAGACCCTGAGGTTCCTGCTGTGGCGGAGCCAGCGACCGCAGCGGCCGCCGAGCCAGCGCCAGTGGAGCCGAGCCCAACGAACGAACCAGCTGCCGCTTTGCGCAGCACTGAGCGTGTCCCGCACACCGCCGCACCATCGGCTGCTGCCCCCGCTGCCGTAAAGGACAGCAGTGGCGGCGGCAGCCACCTCCAGGCTTCAGCAGGCCATGGAGCACCCTCTTCCACCCCATTCGCCCTGTTTGCTGCTGGCCTCGTGCTGGCTGCTGTGCTCCTGCAGCTCGCCACGCACTGAGCCGCACTTCTCTGTCCGTGCTACTGACCCTTCTATCTGCGAACCCTCTGTGTGCCCCCTTTGGCATTGCAGCCTGACTGCCGAATCTCTGCCCTGTTGCATCCGTTGTCTGCACCCTTGATTCGTCCGCAGTTGCGACCGCCGCGTTCATATTGCAGGGCGATACCGCCCCCCAGGCCTGTAGAACTACCTAACATGCCGAGTCCCTTCTGCCTGGGAACAGAGAGCCGATGCCCTTGCAATGCGGCATGCCAGCGGTGGCAGCAATCGTAGCTCAGGGTGCCATGAGCCAACAATATAGTCCTGGAAGCCGGCTCTAGAAACAACAAACTGCGATTAGTAAGCAGTGATTGTTAGAAACACACCCAAAGTGCTTGCTTGGAGGCTTGTCGCGTGGCTGCTGGGCGCCGTGGTGGCGGCAGCGGCGGCGGCAGATGCATGCACCGCAAAGCTGCAGACACGCACTCCTCCTTGCGACATCACCGGCTCACACCACGCTCGCAGGTGAGCACAGGGCGTGCCACAGAGAGGCGCCGCCGCTCCACCCCGCGAGCCCTGTGCCTCCGCATGGCTGGCAGCGTTTTCATATGCGGCTTCATGTGGCGCAACATGCATGCGGCTGCCGCGCCGTTGCCGCCCTGACGCCCGGCCGCTGCTGCCGCCGCTGCTGCCGCCGCCAAGCTTCCAGACGCACAGATCTATTCCGCACCTTGCTCCCTGCAGATCCGACTGGCTAGCTTGCGGCTCGGTACTGCCTTCCAGTGTGCTCAGCCTTTCAGCAGGCACACATGAAGTTCAAGGGCGGCAAGCCCCGGCCCACAAAGCCTGGGCAGAAGCAGCGCAAGCAGGGGCGGCCCAAGGGCGGCGTGTTCCTGCACAAAAAGGGCGGCAAGAAGGCTGAGAAGCAGCGGGCCGCCGCTGCCGCTGCGGCCGCAGCTGGGGCGGGAGGCGCGGCGGCGACGCAGAGCGCAGGCAGCAAGCCTGCCAAGCTGCGGCCAGGTGGGGTGGGCTGCGTTTGGTTGGACTTGCGGGTTGTGCTTTGTTTCTCTGCTGTGGATTGATTGCGCAACCAGGTTTGCGGCAGAGCAGCCGCTCTCACTTGGTACCTTAGCAAGCCTGCTTTCCAGCACCCTCAGGCACGCATGCACGCGTGAAGCACCATCCTTCAACCCTCGCACCGCTGCCCCCTCTGCCGCAGGCGCGGGTGCCGGCCTGGGCGGGGCCAGCGGCGATGCCGACGATTTTGGACACCTGCTCGATGACATGCCAGACTACCGGCCAGCCGATGAGGAGGGCGGCAGCGGCGGCGAGGGCGAGGGCGAGGGCGGCTCAGATGCAGAGCAGCCCGGCGGCGGCGGCGGCGGCGGCGAGGGGCGGCCTGCCAAGCGGCGGCGCAAGGGCGGGCAGAAGCTGTCAGCGCTGGAGTTTGAGGCGGCCCGCCAGCTGGCGCGGCAGATCGCGGACTGCAGCGCCGAGGAGCAGGCCGACTGGTGAGCGGGAGGGAGAAGGAATTGTGGGTGCTGCTGAGCGGCCCGGCTGCCTGGTTTGTACCGCCGACGGTGCTGCTCACTTGGAAGAGGCCGCTTGGGCCTGGTCCACGGCTGCCCTGCAACAGCACTCGGCCCTTAGAGCAATGGCAACAGGCCTGCATATGTGTGTTAGATGCTGGCAGCAGAGCTTCAATCAAGCGCACTGCACCCCTCCCGTAAACAGGCTGTGGGCGTCGTACCAGCAGCAGACGGCAGCCAGTGCTTTGGAGCGTGGTGGGCTGACTGTAGAGGGTGTGGCTTCTCTGCCCACAGAAGGCAGCCTAGAGGAGCGGCTCAAGGCCCTGCGGCCGGACTCCTGGCAGCAGGAGTTTTGCGGCGGCGCCGGCGGCAAGGGTGGCGGCAAGGGAGCAGGCGGCGAGCGGCCGCCGGGCAGCCCCTCGCTGCTGCTGGTGTCGCCGTCAGCTATTGGGGCGGTCAACCTCATCAAGCTGTGCCCGCAGTTCAACAAGGTGAGAGCTGCGGCTGCGCTGCTGGTCCCTGCAGTGCGGCTCCTGTGATGCCGGCACCTGCCGCTGGCATGCGCATGCCACGCAGCTGCCGTCCGCGGCCGGCTGTGGGTGACATGCCGGGCACTCTGCTTTTGCACCCCAGTGTGCCTCTGGCTCATAATTGGCTCCTTGGGGCGGTAGTGTGGGGCTGGGTGTGTTTCCTAGCTCCCAGCTACCTGCCCGGCTTGTCTACCATGCCTGCCCAACTTCACACACACACACACATGCATACGTTGTCCCCTCTGGGCGGCCCCCGCAGGCCTGCAAGATTGGCAAGCTCTTCGCCAAGCACTTCAAGGTGGCGGAGCAGGAGGAGGTGTTGCGCACACAGGTGGGCTCGGACAGGCGCTGGTGTGAAGTGCCAGTTGGGGATGAGGGGAACTGTGAACCGGCACCAACCGCCTTCCCAGTTGATGGCGCATGGCGAAGTGTAATGCGTCACCCTCCTACGCCTGCCCCGGCCGGCTGGCGCCCCATGTTGGCTCATGATTGCCACGTCGGGTAACTTTCAGGCAAAGGACGCCTGTGCTTACCTGTACCCTGGCCTCGTGCCCCCACTGCCGCAGGTGATGTGCCTGGCGGCAGGCACGCCCAACCGCCTGTGCAAGCTGGCTGACGGCGGTGCGCTCAAGCTGGACCGGCTCAAGCATGTTGTGCTGGATGTGAATCTGGACGCCAAGCAGCGGTGCGCATTGTTTATTGTCTGTCGCTGCAGCTTCTGTCTGCTCAGAGGTGTTTCCTGCGGGGCAGCATGCAAGCTGAGGTGGCCAAGCAATGTGCCATGTGTGTTTGCACAGCTGCACTGCACCAGTGAGAGTGTGGTTATATCTGCAAGGGGCAGGAGGGCAGCTCGGCAGCCTGCGCAACCCTTCTTCGCCCCTCGCCCCCTGGGGTGTGCTCTGAATGTCGCGCTCAGTGCCGGTTTCATGATGCCGTGCCCTGCTGCAGGGACATTCTGGCCATCCCAGAGACGCGGGCGGACTGGTGGCAGTTTTACAGGCAGCACCTGGCGGCACCTCTGGAGGCGGGGGCCATCAAGCTGAGCATCATCAATTCGGACGACCTGCGGGCCTGAGCATGCGGCAGCTGGCGTGAGCTGCACCGAACGCTGCCTGCTGCTCACCCCGCCGCCATGTGGCATCACTGAGTGCTGGTACGACGGTTCTGCTGTGCTGGCTGCCCTCGGAAATGTGAATGAGTGCGGTGCGTGCCAGCAAGCGTTTGAACGGGGGCACCCACCACCCTGGCCGCTGCTGCGTGTCCTTAGCGGTGCAGCGGCACATGTGTAACACTCGGCTGCCGCCCAGCCAAACCGTGGATCAACTCACAAACATGGCCAGGCCAGCAACCACTTTGATGGGCAGGGCCTTGGCGGGCTGTTGCTCGGCTTTGCATGCACCTGCGCGGTGCGCCCGCCAGCCGCCGAACGGAGCGGCACTGGGGGCCAGCGCGTGGGAGGAACGTGCAGCGCCGCTTGCAGGCCCGGTATTGTCACTTTGCTTCTATTCATGCATGCCGGGAAGCCTGCAAGCGTCGTGAGCCCGGTGTGCCCTCGGTTCCAGCACATGGATCCAACTCATAAGCCTCTCCTGCACATACAACGCGTTGTTTGCCCCATTTCATCCCCAGTCTTGCTCTCTTCCAGCATCGCCTGGCTTCACAGCACTCACGACCCTCTCTCAAGCCGCGTCAGGTCTTTGCCAACACTCTTGCCCACCCCTCGGCGCATTCACGCGTCAGCAAACCAGCGATCGGAACTGAGGATGTCGGCGGCGGGGCGCTCGGAGCCCGCCGATGGCCCTAAAGCGGGCGGGGCCACCTCGGGCTCCTCCGTCGTGGCTCTGGGCTGCTTCGGCGGCTCCCGCGCGCTAGAACGGCCCAGGGAGCTGCCCAGGCGGCGCTCCAGCTTCGGCTGGTTTGGGCGCGGCGCCACCGACGCCGAGTCGGCGGTAGCTGCCGAGCCGGCGCCGGACTCGGAGGCCGCAGCGGCCGAGGCGCTGGCCGCCCTGCAGCTGGGCGAGCAGCCGGCCGAGGCAGCCAAAGCCGGCCCCAGCAAGCCGGCGCCACTGAGCGCGCACCGCCGCCGCTGGTCGTTTGGCCGCCAGGTGGCACCCCAGCCGGCGCCCGATGCCGACTCAGATGCCAGCCCCGTGGCCAACGACGCGGCCGCGGCAGCTGCCGCAGTGCAGGACGACCTGCTGGTGGCCGCCAGCGAGAGCAGCTTCTCCAGCATCGCACGCAGCAGCCCCGAGCGCGCGCAGCAGGCGGCAGCCCCCGCCAAGCCGGCGCGGCATCAGCAGGGCGCGGCGCCGCCCGCCACCCCCGACGCGCAGCAGCAGCGGCAGCAGGGCGGCGCAGCGGGTGCCGCCACGCCGCAGAAGGGGCAGGGCTACCGCCGGCTGTGGAACTCAATCACCAGCGTCCGCAAGGGAGACCCATACCCTGCTGGCGGCGCTGCCGGCGGCGCAGAGGTGACTGTGGAGAGCCTCGTGAAGGCTGTGCAGGTGAGGCAGGCTTGGGTTTGCAGGGTTTGGGTTGTCGGAAGGCTGCCTGTCAAAAACATGTGTGGCATGCTGGCTTGTCACCAGGGCAGGTCGCCGCACTGCCAGCAAAAGTGATGGGATGCCACGGGCTGCCCCTGGGCCAGAACTATGTTCACCACCACTGGCGCTCTGCTCTCCCCGCGCAACATGGCTCACCAACCACGCTTGCCGCGCCCTCCCTCCTCGCCGCAGCGCCTCAAGCCGGGGCAGCCGGTCATTGACGCCGTGCGCGACGGGCTGTACAGCCTGGACTCGCGAGCCGTGGCTGCACTGCTCAAGGAGCTGTCCAAGTCGGGCCAGCCGCAGCGCGCCTCTGGTGCGGCGCACTGGGCTGGTTTGTTGCTGCAGCTCTGCAGCATCATGGTGCATGCAGCTGTGTGCGCTACTTGGTTGAGGAGTGCAGCATACTGGCACGAGTCCGACTGTCTTCCAGCAAATGGCCTGGCATTCTGCACAGCGCTTCAGCGCTTCGCATGCCCCACCCTGCCCTGCTTGCCATTCGTGCTGCAGAGCTCTTCGACTGGCTACGCGCGCTGCCACGCGACCACCAGCTCTCCAAGCTGGCCGATCTGTACACTTACACCACCCTCATCAGCCAGGTGGGTATTAGAAGCAGGCGGTGCAGCAGGGGGTGCCACGGAGCAGGCGGTGCAGCAGGCGGTGTCACCAAGCAGGCTTGCAGCAGCTACGCATGTGTGTTGCAAGGCGCCTTCACTGCTCAGGCAATTCATGGCGACCAGCTCACCCTGGGCTGCCATGCCACCTTGTGTTGTCTGCAGTGCGGCAGCCACCAGCAGCTGCGGCGCGCGCTGGAGCTTGTTGGGGAGATGCGCAGGTGTGCAAGGAGGCAGCATGAACAGCAACTGGACTCATGCCAGCCAGTTTGGTCATGAGCATGAGCAGTATATGCAACCATGTGCATGCGCTGGTTGCATGCGCAGGTGGCTTTGCGACGCTTGCGTTCGCATGCTTGCAACGTGTTGAAACCGCGTGCTGCCTGCTGTGTCGCCCTATGCAGCCGCGGCATTGAGGCCAACATCCACACGTACTCGGCTCTCATGAGCGTCTGCGTCAAGTGCAAGTGAGCCTGCCCCGGGAGGGCTTGGTTGCTGCACATGGCATGAATATGCTGGCCCAGCATGTGCCATGCGTGATGTGTGCGGTACAGCGCATGCTCTGCGGTCTCACGCCATGCCACGAGCACGCCATGCCACGCCACGCCTTGCCATGCCATGATGGCAGGAAGTGCAGCTCTTGCAGCGCAGTTCAAGCTCGTTGCAAGCCAAACATACCTTGTTCCTCATCACTATGACTAATTGGCTTCTCGTGCAGCGAGTGCGACCTGGCTCTGGACGTGTTCCAGCAGCTGCTGGCCGAGGGCTGCTCCCCCAACCTGGTGAGGCTTCAGCAGGATTGTGTTCAGCATCTGCCCAGCAGCCTAGACATTTGGAAGGAGCATAGAGCAGCTGTCTCTTGGGGAGGGAACGTCGCCACGGGTTGCGGCAGGGAAGGCACCATGCAGCTTTTCCCTGCATGATGGACAGCGCACTGCCCCCCACCGCTTCACCATCTTCCTGCTTAAATGCGCACCATTCCCCTCACCCTTGCTACGTGCCTTCCCCCGTCAAACGCAGGTCACCTTCAACATCCTGATCGACATCCACGGCAAGCAGGGCGCCTGGGCCAAGGCGGTGGAAGTGCTGGACCAGCTGCATGCCCAGGGCCTGACTGCCGAGCCCCGCACGTGAGCCGAGCGGCGCTGTGTTGTTGATGGGGTGGCGGCTGATGCGGCGCAGGGCTGTAGAATGGATGCAGCGCAGGGCTGTAGTCTGAATGGGCGCCATGCAAGTGCAGCATCGCCTGCCGGGAGGCACAACATGCACATCACTGCCATGTACGGTGTTGTCCCAGCGGCCGGTCATGTGCCGACATGTACCACTCGCAGCCGACATGTACTCGCAGCACCGGCATGTTCCGCACTTTCTCCACCCGTTTGCTGCAGGTACAACACCATCATCTCGGCATGCTCCAAGGCGGGCCAGCCGGGCGCTGCCGCCCGCGTCTATGAGCGCATGCTGGTGAGCTACTGCTGTACTGCTGCAGAGCGTCGCAGTTGACCGGCTACAGCTGCCTACCCGCACGTGTTGCAGCCAACACGACAACCGACTGAAACCCAACCTATTCTGCTTCACTCATGTGCAGGCCGACGGTGTGCAGCCCACGGGCACCACCTACACCTCGCTCATCTCTGCTTTCGGCAAGGCGGGGCAGGTGGAGGAGGCCCTGCGCGTGTACCAGGTGCGCCCCATGTGAATTGTGGCTCATTTGAACCATAATGTGGCATGCACCCTGCCTGCTGCATGCGTTAGCGGCTTGCAATCGCGCAACCTCTCTCCAGCGTGCCTGGCATGCTCTCTCATGCCAGTCCGCATCGCGCTTCTCATGCCACCCTGCAATCTGCACTCACCCCATGCAGGACATGGCTGCCCGAGGCTGCGAGCGCAACGTCATCACCTACAGCTCGCTCATCTCCGCCTGCGAGCGGGCCGGGCGCTGCGACATTGCGCTGCGGGTGCGCCGCTGCCTAGCGCTGCATGCCATGTGCCCGCAGCTGCCATGCTGGAATGAGTGCAGCACAGCGGTTGCTGGGTGCGGCACCGGTACCATCTCTGTGTTTTGTTGCATGCTGCCTTGGAAAGTGCGCCCGATGCTCCTGCCACTCAGCCAAGCTACTCCATTCCTCTGTTTCCTGAGCAGCTGTGGGAGGAGATGCGGCGCGAGGGCTGCCGCCCCAACGTAGTCACCTACAACGCGCTCATTGGCGCCTGCGCACAGGGTGAGCCTGATGTGGCTTGCATGACACTTGCATTTAGTCGCATACGCCACTTGGCTTCGTCGACTCTAAAGCACCCGCACCTGCACTTGCAGCACGAGGGGGACGAGCAACGCCTCGTTTTGCTGCAGCCGTGCTCGCTTGGCTGGGCCTTTGTGTCGCGTCTGGGTCTGAGCTCCAATTTCACATGCCTGATTGACCCACCTCACTTGCCACCACCCATTCCCGCTGCCGCAGCCGGCATGTGGGCCAAGGCCGCCGAGGCCTTTGAAGCCATGCTGGCCAGCGGCTGCCGCCCCGACGCAGTGACACACTCGGTGCTCATCTCGGCTTACGAGCGCGGCGGCCAGTGGCGGCGCTGCCTGCAGGCATTCGAGATGATGCAGCAGCAGGGCTTCCGGCCCGACGCATGCGTGTACAATGTGGTGCGTTTTAGGGGACTGGAATGCCGATTTTGCCATCCCAAATCTTGCCATGGGGGCTGCTGACCTCAGATCAGTTTTGCTTCTGCTGCTCTGGAGCGCTCATGCCATGCCGGCTCCTGACTTGCATGCCTTCCCACACTAACAGAGTGTGCTGCTCCCATTCCTGGCCTGCTGCAGGTGCTGGAGGCGCTCATCTCCTCCGGCCTCGTGTCCGCTCAAGTCAAGGCCGTGCAGCTGTCTGCTGTGGCGGTGAGCTGCTGCTGCTGCTGCTGCTGCTTGCAGGCTGTTTGATTTGCAAAGGGTAGGCCAGGTAGCCCATGCGTTGCATATTCTGAGGCATTGGAGACTTCCAGGACGATTGTTGGGCTTCATGGCAGCTATGAAATCCACAAGACATGTGCCGGAAGCCACCTCCCTCCCCCCTCCCCTCCCCCCATCCTTCACCGTCCGCCCTGCAGCACCGCCAGGGCCACCTGCGCCTGACCGCACTCAATGCTTTCGAGAGCACGGCCACTGCACACACCTACGGCGCTGCGTTCATCGCCACCCTGCGCTGGCTGGCAGAGCTGAGGTGGGCAGAGGTGCTGAGCCACGCTTGCTTGCACTAGCGTACATGCCGTCTGCTGGTGACAGCTGCATTTACATGGGGTTTTGCAACGGGGCAGCTGGCCAGGTTGCAAGGACTGCGCCCCCTTAACCCCATCGCCACCCACCATCTTGCCACCTACCCCCATCACACAGGGAGGCGCCGCCTGCGGCCGCCATGCCGCTGGCCTTTGCCGCCGGCGCTGGCCTGGCTCTGGGCCTGGGCGCCCCGCTGCAGCCGGTCAGCCTGCTGCTGACGCGCGGCAAGCACTGCCGCGGCGACCAGTCGTACACGCCCATCCAGGCTGCCCTGACGGCCTGCTTCGAGGCCTTCTCCGTCCCAGTGGCTGCCAAGGTCACCGGGCAGGGGCTAGTGTTGCACGCCGATGCCTTTGCGCTCACCGCCTGGCTGGCCACACCCTCAGCGGCTGCACTGCTGTCGCCCCTGGACGCCGCCGCCGCACCCAACGGGAGCGACGGCGGCGCCAGCGCAGCGGGCGCAGCGGCGCTCAGCGGCGCCCTGTTGGCGGATGATGTGGCAGCGGACATGCAGTGCAGCAAGGCCTTCGCAGCGGTGCTGGAGTTTGAGGCGGGCCATGCCATGGGCAGCAGTGACCTGCTGTCTTCCTCGCCCCAAGCCGCCGCCCTGCGGCAGTCCCTGGTCTCCTCTATCGTCGCGCTGGCAGCCAGTCTGGGTGTGCAGGTGAGCAGAAGCAGGAGGGCTGGTCCTTGGGGCTGGTGTGTGTGATGCGCCGCGGCGTTTGCCGTGCCCCTGCTGATTCTGCTGCCCCTGCGGCTGCTCCTGTGAGCAATGCGCCAAAAGCATGCATGCCGCACTGCTGCTTGCTATCCGGCCTGTAAACCCCTACTCGATATTGACAGGAGTTTACCCAACCAATGCCCTGCAGGAGGAGACCGCACTGGATGCCGTCCAGCTGTGCGACCGCGCCATGGCCTCGGGCGTGGCGATGGAGGCGGGCCTGGCACCCCTCTACGCCGCGGCCATGCTGCTGCTGTGCGCCCGCCAATGTGAGCGTGGGGCAGCGCTGGGTGTGTCGGGAAAGGATGGCATCTGGCTGCCTTGTGTTGACGGCACCTGCCTCCTGGCTGGCTGTTGCCACCTGTGCAACTCGCTGCCTTTCTGGCTGCTGCTCTAGGTGCAACCTCGGTGCAAACTCAACCTCCCTTTGTCTGGCTGCCGCCCTCCTCTCTGCAGCCGGCGAGGCAGGGCACGTGCTGGAGCAGGAGGTGCCGCTGGCACAGCTCATCGGCCTGCCCCTGTCCACGGTGCGTTCCAGCAGCCTGCGGTTGGCATGGTCTGGTACGAATGGGCATCAGCGCATGCAGCGCCACGGCTCTGCATGACGCAACCACTTGCATTGCCCCATCTGGATTGCACGCGTGCTTTCTGCAGGATCCTCACTTCCTTGCACATGAACCGTCTGCCGCAGGTGCTCGAAGCGGAGGCGCACATGGCGGCCGCGCTGGGCGGCGACACGGGCGCTGTGTCCGCTCTGCGCGTGCTGCAGCTGTACCTGGAGCGCCTGGGCTGCACCCTGCTGGTGCGTGCCTGTGTTGTATCTTATGTGGCGAGCAAGTTGAGGGCAGTGCCTGCTGTGCAATGGGACACCGCGCGCCCGCCTGTCCACGGCTCCCGCCCGCCACTGCACAGACCGCCTCACACCCTCCCTCCCCTCCCCTCTCTTGCAGGCGCTGCAAAAGTGCCAGCTGCTGGAGGTCATGGCCGTGGCTGCAGTCACCCTGGCGCGCAAGGCGGCCCTGTCCCCCGCCTTTGCACGCGTCCGCCCCTCCGTCCTGGCCGCCGCCTGCCTGCTCAAGGCTCGCGAGGGGCTGGGCCTGTCCCCCGCCTGGCCACGCACGCTGCAGAGCATGACAGCGTACGCACCCGCCCCCGGCAGCCCGCTGCAGCAGTGCCTGGAGGTCATGGCGCTGCTGGGCTTGAACGCCAGCCTGGCGTGAGCAGCTTTTGTTGTCTGCCATGTGGTGGTTCTCTGTGTTTTGGCCAGCCTGGTCTGACGGCGGTGCCCACGGCAGCCGCAGCCAGCCTGGTGCACCCACCCCACTGCTGGGTGCTTGTTTTGTGCCCTCGGCAGGAGAGCGGGCAGCCTGCCGTGCACCCAAGCTTTTGCCCCGCCCTGTACTCAAATCGTCGATCGCCCCGCCCTGGGTTGCTTTTTGGGCCCCCTTCTGAAACTCCCCCCTGCAAAACCCAATTAGCTGCATGCGTGCCTTACGCGCAGTTTGTTTGCCCCCCCTCAGTATTACCACTTGCCCTAAGTCACTTGATTCGTCGTGCGCGCGCCCCCTTGTGCAACCCTGCATGGCCGGGGGTCCCGCGCCACTCCAGGCAGCTTGCGGCTGCCCTTTTGCTCTTCACAGCGCCCTCACCCTTTTCCAAGGCCTCCCATGCGCGGCCGCCTCTGCCTTCTATGCACACACGCCACTCCCATCTCATTCCACCCAACCACCCGCCCATGCACCCGCATCCCCACCCCCACCCCTCTTTTCCCACTGCTCCAAGCACCCACTCTCCTTTCCAAGCCCCAGCCACATACACCCACGAGTTAACTGCGAGCTCAGGACCCCTCTTTGCATTTTTCAGCGTCTTTTCATTCCTCCTTTTTCTGCTGCTCTGCATCCAGCTGCTCATTGCCTCGATTTGTAATTGTCTATGGAGCGAATGTCTCCGGTTGAGCAGGATTGGCAGCAAATCAAATCGCAGCGCCCGCGGCAGGACAGCACCCGGTGACGGCCGCCACCGCCAGCTTGGTCTGCTTTCTATCCTCTATCCCCCAGCCCCTGGCCATGCTCCCCTTGCTGTTCCTGGCGGCCCTGGTGGTGGGGCAGGCGCCCTGCTGCCTCGCTGCACGCCCTTTCAGCGAACGGCTGGCCGATGCGCTGATCCGCGACCATGTGGCAGCTGCTGCAGAGGCCATGGCTCTGGCGTTGCGAGTGAGGAGGGGCAGCCGACGGTATGAGGGCCAGAGCTCAGCTAGGCGGCCGTCGCGCCGCCGCTCGCCAGAAACCGCGCCCCATGTTCCCGGCTGTGTTTCCCTCCGACCTCTGCAGATGCAGGCCAGCCAGCGGGCAGCCGTGGCGGGTGCCCTGTCCACCGCATTCCAGCGAGGTGGCGCCGAGCAGGCTGCCGCTTCGCTGTCCATGGCTGGTGCGCCGGCATGTGGGTGCTGGGCACACGTTGCTGCTCATCGCTCATTACTCCGCCCAGCGCTGCCATGAAGCTCGCCGCATGCGACTGCTCTTCTGCTGCCCTGCAGAGCTGCTCAGCAGTGACCGGCACAGCGCCAGCGTGGCAGCAGAGGCGGCCTTCACCCAGGCAAGCCATCTGCAGCTGCATGTGCGTCTTGCGCAGCTGAACGCTGCCGTCGATGGGCCCGCTGCCCTCCCTGCCACAGCAGGCATCTCTTCTGGGTGATTGTGTGAGGGCATGCAGCAGGAATGTCCCTCCAGCAGCTGACAAGCCCATCCGCCCGGATCGTTCGATCGTTCCCTCTCCCCGCCCAGGCACTGCTGGATGTGATGGCCCATAACACATCTGCCGCCGCCGCTGCCGTGGCGGGCGGGCTGACCAGCGGCGATGCTGCGCTGGAGCAGGGCACGCTGCGCGCTCTGCGCCTAATGGGACACCACGCCGGCTGCGCCCGCCTGGCGGCCCTGCTGCAAGGTAGGCAGCGCTGGAATGTGCGAGTTCAAAGCACTGGTGCCCGAGGCTGCCCGGTGGGCTGGTGGTGCTGCACAGCTAGCAGGAGTCCGGCTGCTTGTGCACCGCACTGCTGCCTGGCTCGAGTGTGCACTGTGTCTTATTATTGCGCACTGCCATGCTTGCTGCAGAAGCACATGAAGACGCTCAGGGCCTGGGCAGCCCCAGCCTGACAGCCAGCTTTGAGCGCCATGCGGGGCCAGCCAGGCAGAGTGCGAGGCCGTGGGGCAGGCCCTGCGCCGGGTGGCTGGCGGCAGCTAGCTAGCTAGCCTACATGCGGCCGACAGATTGCAGTCAGAACTAGTGCAGGTCATTGCATCGATGTACCCTAGTGCAGCATTCCACAGCGCAGCAGACCCACAACTGAACTTGGCATCTGCGGCTGAAGCCAAGCAATGCATTGCACAAAAGAAATGAGCTGTACTCCCTGCGTGTCCTGCAATGCTGCAACTGAAACAGTGAAGGTATAGAGTGGCAAGCCGCATCGCCAGCTGCTTTCCAGGCTTACACGTCCTTTGATGCCTCAATGAAATAGGAGCTTGCTGCGCCCAAACAGGGGCCACAGCTGTCGATGCGGAAAATAAAACAAGGACCCAAAGCATGCCAGACCCCTGGGGATGCGCTATTGGCTGCAAGTGATCACCAGGCAAGAGCGACCGCAGCGACTGAGCACAGGGCTGGCAATGGTGCCATCAAGACCTTATCACAGCTAGAAGCTGCGCTCAGAGCTCCTCCTTCTTGTCATCATCTCCCATCAAATCCGCCAAGTCAAACTCGTCCGCTGCATCCACAGTGCCCTCGCCGCCGTCCCAGGGTGCGCGGTTTTCGATCTTGGCCAGAGTGCCGCTCACATCCGACACACTCTCAAAGCCCTGCACAGCAGTGAAAAGCAGCCAACCGGACTTGAAGGAGAGCCAGGCAAAGCGGGCCAAAATTTGCGAGGGGAGCTTGGGTTATGCTGGTGTGCAAGCTGTGAGCACCGCAGCCTAGCCTGTGCTGCTGCCATGCCAAGCACAGCGGCCGCTCCACCTCCGGTTAACAAGCCAGCAAGCAGGCACAACTTGTTCAGATGATTTTCAATGCCACAGCCGCCTCACCAAGCGGACCGACTCCAGGAACTGCTTCACGTGCTTGTCCTCAAACGCCGACCTGCACATGGTGGTGCATGGAAAATGCTCAAATGGTGCTGCAAGGAGATGCTGGATAGGCGGAGCTGCACAGGATGGCATGCCCCCGCAGCTTTGGCCTCCCGCAGCTGGCCGCCCCCGTGCTCAGCCGCTGGCCGCGATTCCGCAGCAGCGGCACAAGTTGAGCGCAGCTGGCACTACCCCTCTGGCCACTTCGCTCACTTGCTGGTGGCGTACTTGGCCTTGGCCGGGTTGAAGGCGATGAGCGCGGGGTAGCCGTAGCCTGCGGCATTTAAAGGGTGCTTGTTTCAGAACCTTTTGCATGGCACATGTGTTATGCTTTGATGATGAGCATGGGGTAGCCATAGCCTGCGGCATTGGGAGCAGTCGGGAGCAGGGGGCGCAACTGAATGGTTGACATTGGGTTGAAGGTGCGCCGCAGCAGAAGCTGGCCTCCGCAGCCAACCTACAACAGAACCTTTGGCAAACGGTCCAGCCCAAAGGGCGCACCTCCCACACCAAAGTTGGCCTCCAGCTTGGGCTGTGCGCCGCCCTCGGCCCACAGGTAGGAGAAGGGGCGGTCCTGCAGGTGACCGTATTGAGACTGACAAGGGTCAACAGTGACCGCCAAGCAGCTGCAAGCAGCGCAAGCGGGCTGGGGCGCAAGCAAGCACAGCTTGGCGCACTGCTGGCATTGCGATGCAAATGCAAAATCAAGCAAGCAAATGCAAATGCCAGCAAACCCAGCAGAGCCAGCAGAGCCAGCAATGCCAGCAATTCCAGCAAACCCCGAAGCCAGTGCTATTACAGCTGGTCCTTGCCTTGTACTTGACCGCCAGATCTCGAAGGATCTGCAGGTACGCCTCGCGGCCCGCCGCCTTGGAGTCCAGGATGTGGGGCAGGAAGGCCACCAGGCACAGCTGCTTCGGCTTCACCTCCTGCGGCAAACATCGGTTGGCAGTCAGACCTTCAGAATGCAGTCGTTGAATTGTTGCTGAAAAAGCGAGCGCTGCTTCGGCTTCATCTCTTGAGCAGAGGGAAGGAGGGGGAGGCAGGCACGTGGCACGTGGCACGTGGAATGATGCAGCAGCCCGCACATGATGCGGGTGCCGGCAGTGGGGCGGTAGGGTAATGGGCGTCTAACAGGGCAATGCATGGAGCTGCCATGTCACCAGCTGCCTCCAAGCTGGCCACTTGCAACACCTGCGGTCCTTGTGCCGTCCCGTATCTTGATTGTCTCACCTTGATGTCCAGATCGGCATCAGCCGCGTGCCCAGTGCAGTGCTCCTCCCACACCACCTCATCCACCAGCTCGTGAACCTGTGAGGAGAAAGAGCAGGTCAGATAGACAGGGCTGATCAGAGTTATGAGAGGCATGTGCAGCGCTTCTCCCACACCACCTCATCCACCAGCTCCCGGACCTGCAGTGCAAGGAAGCGAGTCAGATTTGAAACTCCAGGTATCCTGAGGAGAGAGCACTTGACTAGGCTACCTGCAAACCACATCTGCAACCAGCCCACCAGTTTTAATGCACCCCAGGGGCTGCACGCACCTCTGGGGGCGGCTGCTGTGCCGACCAGTGCTGCGTGGCAAAGGCTGCCAGGGAGCCGGTGTCCCGGCCGCCGGAATATTCCTCTGGCCGCTCCTTGTTCTCACCAAACCACTTCAGAGTGGGGAAGCCTGCGGGCGCACAGGAAAGCCGCAGATTCAGAAGTGTCTTGGCGAGAGCACCACGAGTAAGCCTTGTTCCGGCCGCTCCTTGTTCTCGCCAAACCACTTGAGAGTGGGGAAGCCTGTGGGCAATATGGTGATGATGTGTAACATGAAAACCGCAGCAAAACTTGAGGAGCGGGTTGGTTGTGTTGGCAGCTCGACTCCCGCATGCCAGCAGGCGGCTTCGCCACATTCCGCACTCACCCCGCACGCCGAACTCGTCGCACGTCTGCTTGTGCTGGGTGCAGTCCACGGCGCCCACCTTGACCCTGCCGCTCAGCTGCTTGGCCAGGTCGATCCAGGCTGCGATGAGAGAGGATCAGAAACAGGTGCAAGCAGATGAGAGCAAACTAAGCAAGGCTGCTGCTTGGCCATGTCGATCAGGCTGTGGTGAGAATAGATCAGGAATAAGGCAGAGCCATTGACTGAGCCATTGAAAGTGAGCCAGCAAAGAATGCCACTTGGCCAGGGACAGCCAGACCGCCATAACGAGTGGGCCCAGTCCAGCGGCCAATACATGCAATGCAAGGCGCAGCGCGATCCCCGCAGGCAGCCCAGATACCGCACAGCTGCACCTAGTGAAGCGGCAGCACTGCAGGCTCCTCACCTGGCTTGAGGTTCTTGCAGTGGCCGCACCAGGGAGCATAGAACTGCAGGCATCGAGCAGTGGCAGAGCGTGAGGGTGACATGGCGCAGCATGACCGCCGCAACAACAAGCCAAAGCTGGGCACACAGCATGCACCGCGGCACCAGCGGGCAGCAGCCCTGCGCCGCGCTTCCTCTGGCACGGGTGCCCGCCATGCCCTGCATGCCAGCCAGCGCTGTATGGTATGACACACTCCCCTCATGCCTAGCCAGGCTGCCACCCCCTGCTGAGCCCGCTCACCTCCACAAACCAGAGGTCGTCCGAGTCCACCACCTGCTTGTGGAAGCTGTCATCAGTCAGGGCAACCACGTCTGTGCCGCTGTAGAAATCCTCGCCGCCGCCGCCGCCGCCGCCGCCGCCGCCGCCGCAGGATCCGCAGCCACCACCGCCACCACCACAGCTGCCTCCGCCACTGCCGCCGCCGCCGCCGCTGCTGCCGCTGCCGGCCTGCACACCGAGGCGGCCGAGTGCCACGGTCTGTGCCTGCTGCATGGCCCACTGCACCAGCTCCTTGGCGGAGCGGCCGCCGTTGTAATCAACCGCCTTGATCTTGCCGGACGCGTCGGTGTGGAGGAATTTGATGGTTGGGAAACCGCGGATGCCAAACTGCGGGTGGGGCGCAGGACAACAATGCAACATGAAGAGTGTGGGCAGCAGTGCACGGGGCAACAGCGCAAGCAGCAGGGCGGGTTCTATGCTAAGCCGCCGCTTGTGGCGAGTGTTGTGCCACCAACGGCGTGTGCCACCTGAGCACAGCCCGCAGCTTGGCAGCTCCTGATCAAGGCCATAACACGAGTGCAAAGCACCATGCTCTTGCAGACTGCCGGGCCGTCCATCCGCGCAACAAAGGAGCAGCACAAACCCAAGGCAGTGAAAAAACGCACCTCCTGGCCCAGGTCGCGGTGTGCATCTGCATCCACTGCCGCCACAGGGAGGATGCCCTTCAGCGCCTGCGCCGCGCGCGTCCACTCGGGCTTCAGGTTCTTGCAGTGGCCGCACCTGCGAGGCAGGGAGGCAGGGATCGTCAGCGCGGCAGCGGGCGTCAACGGCAGCAGGGCCCCCAGCGGGCTCAGGCAGGCAGCCGCGGTGGCAACATGAAGCAATGCGGCGGCAGCAGCGGCAGTGTCAGCATTGCTCGGCGTCCAGAGGCAAGGAGGCCAGAGCACACGGCATGGAGCGCGGGGCAGTACGACTGGCTGTCGCAGTACAGGCGGCGGCAGCGGCGGCAGGCCCTGCCCGAGCTCAGGGACCCGACGGCGCGATCCCGAGACAACATGCCGTCTCTGCACTGATGTCAGGACGGAAGCAAGCCCCAGCACAGTGCTTCCCGAAGTGGGACTTGCCATGGGGCGTAGAATTCGACCAGCGCCGCTCCGACTTTCTTCAGAGCATCATGATCCTTGATGACGAGCACGTCCCCGCCCTCCTGGTAAAGGGAGGCCGTAGCGCCCACGGCCAGGAGGAGGCCGAGCACCAAGCCTACAAGCAGCCGCATGACTGTCCGATCGCCTGCCAATCGAGATCTAGGCAACCGAGGCTCCAATTGGTCGCTAATGAGCGCCCCGCCGCCCATGCACAGCCAGCGTGGCTGCCTGGCCCCTAGTACACGACAGGGATGGCGCAGAGCAACATCTCTGCAGGCTGCCCTGAACTTAAAACCGAAGGCCCGCGTAGCAGAGCGCGCTGTCCAGCCCACTCGAGTGCAGCACAGGCGCTGGAACCTGCTGCAGCGCGGGTTGGAGGGCGGCGGTGACATTTCGCGCCCATTGCCACTTCCTCAAGGCGTGCCGCGGGCGCAGGGCTTCCCCTGAAGTGAGTGCCGGTGGTGCCCGGCCTCTGCAGCTCGCCGCCGCCCGTCCTGAGGCTTTGTGAACTCCACGCAAAAAGTTGCGAAGGCGCTGCACGCCTGCAGCCCGAGAGGCCCGCGTGAGCCCCCGTGGGGTCGTCTCTCTTCAGTACGCTCCGCGTTACAGAGCTTGGAACAGCACCACAAGCACTTGTGGAGCCTCGCAAGCAGGGCGGCACCTACTGTCATGCCTCGCGGCGCCTCCGCCCGCCACCCCTGCTCTCGCAAACCCGTCCCCTCTCCCCCCTCCTGTGCCCTCGCAGCCACCATGGCATCGGCCGCGGCCGAAATGTCTGCAGTCTCCCCGCTGCAAAAGCTGCAGCTGCTGGCGGATGCACTGGCCCATGACTTCAGCCTCAGCCAGGCCAGCCCGCAGGCGGCCGCTGCCCTCTGCCGCCTGCTCCCCGGCCTCTGCTACCTCAGCGTCGGCGTGAGCAACCCGGCGCAGGGCGGCATGTTTGTGTCCGCTGCCAACTGCGCGGCAGGTGCGCCATGCGTGGGGGGTTTTGCGGGCTGCTTAGCTCGGCTGCCGCCACATGTGCCTGTTTACCCTCTGCATGACGGGGCAGCTACAGTACGCCGCTACTGACCCCTCGTCTTCGCTCAACCTTTCGCCCCGCAGAGGGCCCCACCACCCTGCACCTGCACGACCCGCAAGCCTGCGCCGCTGGGGTGGCGCTGGCGCGCGGGCAGCTGATGCAGGCCACCCTGCTCAATGGCGCAGCCGACACGGCAGCATCAGCATGGAGCGATGTGCAGCTGATGCTGGCACAGGCGCCTGCGGTGACGCACCTGCTGTGCATCCCATTTGGGACCGGCGGCAGCAGCGAGCAGGCGGGTCCGGCATGCCAGCACCATGCCGGCAGCTCCAGCAGCGGCGCGGGCGCTCTGCTGTTTGGGTTTGCGGCCGCCCCGCAGCTGGACGAGCGGCGCAAGGCGGCGCTTGCGGTGCTGGCGCAGTGCCTGCCTGCGCCCATGGCGCGCCTGTCTGGGGACACGCTTGCGTTTGTGAACTTTGCGACGGGCAGCAGCCAGCGGTGCAGCTGCTGCTGCAGCGCGGACGAGGAGGAGGAGGAGGAGGAGGAGGAGGCTGGCACCACTGACCGCTGTGCTGCCCCAGGCCGCCCCAACGGTCGCGGCGACGACGGCGCAGCGCCCAGCCAAGCGTTGCACGTGCCGCGGACGTCAGACGACTGTGCGGGCCCCAGCTGCGTGCATGGCGACGACATCCTTGCAAAGAAGCTGCTGGCTGCTGCAGCGGCGGCGGCGGCAGGTGGCAACGCGCAGCGAGACGAAGGCGCGCCGCTTGAGGAGCCAAAGCTGTCGCTACAGCTGTCCTCTCCGCGGCTGTCCGGCAGTGATGACCTGTCCAGCGGGCCCTCGTCCCCCACCAGCAGCCTGCGCTTCAGCAAGGCGCTGGTGCGGGCGGCTGAGGAGCAGGGAGCGGCGGTCACGCAGCAGAGCCCCCTCACGCTCACCTTCCGCTCCCCGCTTGCGGAGGCAGAGTACGGCCGATGGATTGGCTCCCTGTATTACAAGGTGCGGCGCGCTGTTGGACGCGCACATTGTTTGCGGGGTGGTCGCAGCTGGCTGGGTGGGCCGAGGTGTGCAGATGGCATGGGGTGCCTGCCTGCTTTGGGGCCCGCCTGCTGCAATCTTCCTGCTCGACTTCAGCCTGCCCATGACAGTCGCAGGCAACCGATCGTCCTGCGCTGCTGCGCAGCCTGCCTGCATCAACCGCCGCCCTCCTGCGTCCCACGTGTTTGCAGGGAGACATCCTGTTCTCGCTCCTGCTGCTGTCGTCTCTGGCCATCCTCGCCTTCGTGCGGGTGAGAGCAACTGCGCCGCCTGCCTGCACTCCTGCACCCGTCTGCACACCCGCCTGCTATGTGTTTGGCGCAAGCAGTGCACCGCATGTGCCTGCCTGCCGGCATGAAGGTCAAACCAGAGCTTGCCTGCTTCCGCTGAGCATTTCTGCTGCCTTGAACCACCATGCCATGCAGCCCTACCGCCTCGTGGAGTATGCTCCCCGCACCCTGGCGCTGGGAGCAGTTGCATTCCTGCCCATGCAGCTGGCCTGGCTGCGCCAGCGCACATACCTGAGTGAGTGGCTCCGGCCAGCTCAGGTGTTGGGGCCTACAGTTGGGCGAGCCCTGGCTCGCAGCCCTACACAGCTGGCCTGGCGTGCTGCTGGGAGAGGTGTGCCCAGGCCGGTATTGCTTTGCGGCACACTGCTGCCCTGTGCCCATGCTCCCTTGCCTGCCCTCTTACATGGTGCAGCCTGGCGGGAGTGGCTGGTGGCCGCCTTCCGCCTGATGGCCGTGGCGTTCATCAACGTCATGTGCATGCGCTTATATCAGGTGGGCAGGGGGTTGCTCGTGCAGCGCATTTTGAGCTCGGCAGGCAGCCGGCCACGAGCGCTGCATGCAGTCAGTCGTGGCATGCAGCTGGCCACGGAGAGCTGGCTGATGCGACCAGACCTCTGCAACTCACTGGCGTGCCTGCCCGCCCCTCTGCAGACGCACCTGAGCTTCGACCGCTTGCAGCAATGGCTCACATTCTGGCGGCTGACGGGCGCTGAAATGCTGTGTGTCACAGCCATTGGGTTCAGGGTGAGTGGCAGGGGCCATGTGGCTGTCCGCTGGCTGTGGAATTGGATGTCCATGTGCCAGCTGATGCCTGCCGGTCACGCAGCATTGGTGCCGCACTGCACTGGCTTGAGTCGGCGCCTGGCTTGCCGAGCATTCCCCTCCTTGCTGTGCCCCATGCAGACCCGCATGCACCTGCACCTGTCGCTCCAACTGGCGGCACTGGCCATGGCTGGCTGGAATCTGGCATCCGTCTGCAACCATGTGAGCCCCGCCTGCCGGCTACGCATCTTGAGCTGCTCTGGCTGGCACCGGTAGTATGCTAGTGTGCCTAGTGTGCCAATACTGCCTGCATGTGTGCAAGCATGCACTGCCCAGCGCACTTGCCGGGCCTGCCTGCTTAAGCGCCAGCTGAGCCGCCTGCTGCCGCCCCGCCCCCTTTTCCAGGTGCAGTGCTACGCTCAGGTGTCCCACGGCGCTTGCCTCAAGGGCGCCGCCGCAGCGGCAGCCGGCTTTGGCTACCTGCTGCCCACCGCCGGCCTGCGCTTTCTGGAGCAGCGCTCCCGCTCGCTCTTTGCCAGCCGGCTGCAGGCGGCGGCGGCGCACGAAAGCTGAGCGTGTGTGGCATGTGCGAGCCAGCCGCGACATGGCAGGCTCGCTCCCACCAATTTTGCTTGCCTAGGCGTTTTCATTGCCGTGCCTTGTGTCCTAACGTTGTGCCTGCCTTTTCCCTCTTTCTTGAGTTTCATCCAGTCTTTTCCGTCTTTGATGCCTTTTCATCTGCCAGCGCCCTGTTCTTCAACCCTGCGGACACGCGTGTGCCGTTTGTTGTACCCCGTCAACCTCCAAGTCTTATTTGCATGGGCTGCCCCAGTTCCTGGCTCTTGCCTGGCAGCCCTCCGTATCTGTTTATGCCGGTTGAGCCCAACGGCACCGGCACCAACTGGGCCTCCTGGCCTGGAATCACGACTTTCGAACGTCCCCTTTGCTGCGAACCCTTTTATGCATCCCAAGCCTCCTAACCTTTGCGCTACATCAATGTGAGCTCGCCAGCTACAGCAATGTGAACCCGCCAGCTGCAACAGACGACATTCTCCGCCGGCGGGGGAACCGGCGCCAAAGGGCCAGCGGGCTCGCTTGGCGGCCTCATCATGTGCGGCACTTCTGCCAGAGCGCACCGATCGACACATCTGGCGGCCTGCGACTGTTCTGTACCACGAAACCCAAGACGCCGCCACTGAGCGCTCCCCAGCTGCCCGCTCCCGACTGGGGTGCCGCACAGGCCCCGCTGCCCGCGCGGCGCGCTGGCGCCCACAATTGTTTGTGGCTAAGGTGAAAGGCAGCCGGCCTGACCCCTGTGCAGCGAGAGCAAGGTGCGCCCCACGCCCAGAGCCCCGTGCGGCCGTGCGGGAGGCTCGTGTCATGCCCCGTAACCGACTGCGCCTCTCGCGGGAGCATGTGGGGGCCTGGGGCGCCTGGGCGGCAGCCGCTCGGCGCGGCCCGCCCAGACTGGCCCCCAGCCGGAGGCTGCCTGTGCTTCTGATCATGCCGTGGCCAGCGCAGCCCGCTGGGGCGCGGCCCACGCCACCACACCACCGGCCCCCAGCCGCCCGCCGCAGTCCCGCCTGCCCGCAGACGATGGAGCCCCCGGCCGCGCTGCGGCCGGCGGACAAGCTGCAGCTGCTGGCGAACGGCATGGCACTTGATTTCAGCCAGAGCCTGGCCAGTGCACAGTGCAGCCAGGTGCTGCGAGCGCTGCTGCCTGGCCTGGAATACTTGAGGTGCGGAATGGGCACTTTGCCATTGATACCGGTTAGCGCGTGTGGACGGTACGGGTGCATGCCAACCATTCAACCTCCTGCCAGCCTGTCCGTGCGGTTCGTACATGCGCGCCTTCCTGCAGCCCACCATGCTGCTGCCGGACTGCCGTATCCCCCTGCTGCAGCATCTGCGTGAGCAACCCGGCACAGGACGGCACCATCGTGGCCTCCGCCAACTGCGCCACAGGTGCGCTTGCGATAGCTGCTCGTCATGTGCGGCTGCTGCACACAAGCCAGAACAAGCCGCTAAGCTTCAACCCTTTACTCGCATCAACTTTTGCGCGTTTGCCCTGAAACTGGCGCCCCGCAGAGGGCCCCACCACCCTGCACCTGCACGACCCGCAAGCCTGCGCCGCTGGGGTGGCGCTGGCGCGCGGGCAGCTGATGCAGGCCACCCTGCTCAATGGCGCAGCCGACACGGCAGCATCAGCATGGAGCGATGTGCAGCTGATGCTGGCACAGGCGCCTGCGGTGACGCACCTGCTGTGCATCCCATTTGGGACCGGCGGCAGCAGCGAGCAGGCGGGTCCGGCATGCCAGCACCATGCGGGCAGCCTCGGCAGCGGCGCGGGCGCGCTGCTGTTTGGGTTTGCGGCCGCCCCGCAGCTGGACGAGCGGCGAAAGGCGGCCCTTGCGGTGCTGGCGCAGTGCCTGCCTGCGCCGATGGCGCGCCTGTCCGGGGACACGCTTGCGTTTGTCAACTTTGCGACGGGCAGCAGCCAGCGGTGCAGCTGCTGCTGCAGCGCGGACGAGCAAGAGGAGGAGGAGGAGGAGCAGCCTGCTGTGCCGTGCCGCGAGGATCGCTTTAGCGGCGGCGGCGGCAGCACCGGAGCCAGCCAGGCGCTGCGAGTGCCTGGAGCAGAGGCCGGCGCAGCAGGGGATGAGGGCATTGCTCCCTCCAGCGGTGCTGGGCCCAGCTCTACACCCTGGTGGGATGATCCCGCTCCAAGCAAGGGTGCAGCCAAGGCGGCGGCAGCAGCGGCGGTGCAGGCGCAGACCGAACTGCACCGGCGGCTGTCCCAAGGTGAGCGCTGGCCGTGTTTAACTGAAAGGCAACATGCTTGCCTTTGCGCTCCCATGGGATGGTGTGGGGGTGCCGCAAGTGCTTGCATTTGGGGGGGTTCAGCAGCAGACCCCAGCCATGAGGCACAACCCTGCCTTTTAGGGGGGGTGCTAACATGCCTGATCAATGCCCGTTTCCTTTTTGACCCTTCCAAACCTCATCACGTCCTGCAGACTGCCCGCTCCGCGAGTTCCGCTTCGGCAAGCCGCTGCTGGCTGCCGCGGAGGCCGAGGGGGAGGAGATTGTGCAACAGAGCCCGCTCACACTCGCCTTCCGCTCGGGACTGATGGAGTCGGAATTTGGGCGCTGGGTGGCGCAGCACCACTTCAAGGTGGGCTGCGCGTGCTGCGCTCCTGCTGCGCCAGCCAGCATGCAAGCCCGGCCGCACTGTCCTTGGGCCATATGCATGCAAGACCATGCCAGCTTGCCTGCGTGCATGCGCCCACCTAGCCCCTTTGTGCCCTCAACACCCCTCAGGTTGACATCCTCTTCTCCTTCCTGATGATGGCCGCCTTTGCCGTCATCTGCTTCGTGCGGGTGCGCTGCGCATGCTGTGGTCTGCTGCGCATGCTTCGCACGCTGAGCACGGTTGGAGCTACATTGCGCCTCGGCCCTGCGCTGCTGGCTGCTGCTACCCGCACCTTCGCTTTGTGGCCATGACACAGGGGTGTCTGCAAGCAGCCCTCACCATTGGCCCACCTGCACTTGCATTCAGTCCCGCTTATGTTGTCCATGCTCCCCCTGTGCAGCCCTACCGCCTGCTTGACAGCGGCTCCAGCAGCTGGCTGGCTGGCGTTGGCATTGTGGCGCCCGCCCTGGTGGCCCTGCTGGCCAAGCGCACCTATGCCAGTGAGTGGCAGCACTCTGCGATTCCCTTCGCTTCCCATCTTGCCGTGGGGAGGCCACACTCAAGCGTCCGCACTGTGCTTTGGCCGAGTGTCGCAGCGGTGCTCAGCTGCCTACCTGGCTTGCACGGCACACCCTGCTTGCAAGCCGCGGCCGCCCCCAACCGCACCCTCAACCTGCCCTGCCCTGCGCTGGCACCCCCTGCTCCAGCCTGGCGTGAGCGGTTCATCATTGCCGTGCGCATTTACCTGGTGATTTTCGTCAACCTGGTCAACATGCGCGCATATGAGGTGCGTCTGCGACCCTGCTGCACACCGCTTGCTGCCCGCTCGCCACCAAGTCAATTGTTCTCCTTTTGCTGCCGTGTTTGTAGCCTGGTTGGTCTCATGCTTGCGCCACCCATGTGCCTCACATGCACGCATGCATACCCCGCTGCTCTGCAGGCGCGCTTGCCCATGTACGACTCATGCACACAGCTGCATCCCCTTGCTCTGCAGGCACACTTCCCCGTCGACCGGCTGCAGCAGTGGGTCACGCTCTTCATGCTGACTGGAGCCGAGAGCCTGGCGGTCACCTCCCTGGGCTTCCCGGTGAGCCCGCTTGCTCAGAGGGAAAGCCGCTGGCATGGGAGTGGCTTGCGCTGATTGGCTGCTCTAGGAGCCATGCATGCCATATAGCTGCTGGTCCTTGGTTGCTGGGTGGTGTGTCGCTTCACCCCTCCGTCAGCCTAAGTGCTTGCACTCGCAAGGCGCTCACGACCCGCCCATCTCGATCCCTCCATGCCCTGCTTCCTGCAGATCCGCCTGCAGCTGCACCTGCCGCTGCAATTCGCGGCCCTGGGGATTGCCTCATGGAACCTGCCCCGCATGTGCTCAGAGGTGAGGGGCCTGCGCGGTGATGGGGTGTAGTGCACCCTGCCCTCGCCGCGCCTGGCAGCGCCTGTTTGCACCGGTTTGACGCTGTGCCGATGCATGCCTCTATGCCCTGATGGGCCGCATTGCTGTCTGCTTCCCCCCTTCATTCTCCGATGCAGTGCTTCCCTACACAGGACCCTGCGCGGTGCGTCAAGTCCAGCGCCGCCATGGCTGCCACCTTTGGCTGCCTGTTGCCCACTGTTGTCCTGCGCTACATCGAGCAGCGCTCCCGCGCCCTGTTTGCCAACCAGCTGCGTGCGGCTGCAGCCCACCAGGCCTGAGCCCTGCCAACCTTCCGACACAGCAGCGCATTGCGCTTTTTGCCTCCTGCCCCAACCCCGGGCCGAGACACGCATGAAGTTCCATTGGTTTTCTTTTGTGTGGTATGCACCGAATGCACAACTCTGTAGTTTTCGCGGCCTGGTGCCGCGCCTGATGCAAACAGACATCCCCTTCACCCATCCGAAACGGAAACAGACATCTCCTTCCTTTTTGCGGCCAGACACTCGCTGCCCTGCCCAACTTTCCTGTCAACCAGCAAGCATGCCACGTTGCCCCACCTCTGCCATGATCATTACAACTCCTCAATCGCCCACCTTCCCGCAGTACTAGTTCGCTCGCCCACCTTACCTCTCTTTCCCATCTGTCCAACATGTTCCCTGCCATGCCATGCCTGCTCCATTTTGTTGCCTGCCTTTGCAGCCTGCAGCCGGCTGCCCTGCTGGCAGGCCTTTTTTTAACGTTCTGTCCAAGACGACTTGCTTGCCATGTGTAACCGTGTTTCTTTAAACCAGCCTGTAGCGCCAGGCGCAGCAATGGCACCCAAACAGAGTTACGAAATCCTGCTGCCCTCGCGTGAAGCCTCAGCAATGGCGCTCATCTCCCCCTGTGCCCTGCCGCTGTCGCTGCCATTGCCCTGCACCTTGCCGCCTGCACTGCCGCCATTGCCACCCGCCGGCGCCCCTGAATCTGCACCCCTGCTCTTCTTCAGCTTGGGGAGCTTGGCTGCCGCTTCCTTGGCAGCTGCGTCCTTGGCCCCCAGGCTGCCGCCTGGCCCCGCTCCAGGGGACTTGGGTCCAGCGCTGCTGCTGGAGGCACCTCCCTTCTTTGTGGTGATGATAATGGGCGACACCCGCTGAGCCTTGGGCGCAATCGACTCCACAAATGCCCGCGCCTGCTCCTGCAAATCGGGAAGCAAGAACGAATGCGCTGTGCTTGAGCTATGACACAGAATGCGGGGCACTTGCAGAGCTCTCCGTGCAGAGGTGGCAGGCATGGGCGGCGCATCAATGCACGACACTGCAAGCTGCCCATGCAAGCAGCCCCTCCTGCTTTCTTCCCCTCCCGCTTCCAGACCTCCATAGCCACAGCGTACCGACAGGAAGGGGCAGGCTTCCAACGCCTCCTGGCTGCCCCGCGCCAGCTTGGCGGCCACATGCACCAGCGCTGCGCAGAAGCTCTGGTAGCTCATGGCTGCACCCGCCAGTTGTGCAGCAGCAGTGGCGCTGAAGGGACGGCTGGTGGTCGCCACGCTGGGCGCTGTGCTCTGGCTGGAGGGCGGCCGCGCTGGGTGCTCCGTGCTGCCGCCACTGAAGCCAGCGCTGGCCAGGCCAGCCGCAGCGGCTGCCGCCGCACCGGGGTCGCGCAATACAGACAGGTTGCGTGGGGGCAGCGTGCCGCGCAGCACCGCCTGGCGCAGGCAGTAACGGCGGAACACCTCGGTTGCCTCTTGCACCTGGGCAGGAACAAGAAGCAAGTTGGCAGCGGTTTCTAGACAAGTGTGGAGCATGGTGCCATGCCACACCTTTGCTGCCGGTTTACACGCTTGAGCAGCAGCCATGTACAGAGGCAGTTGAGCTCCTGCTGGTTGCAGCGCGATCCAATGTCCAGGCGCCTCACGTGCATGGTGTTGTCGGAGCGGGTGCGGGTGCCAGGCACCAGGTTGGTCGAGCCAATATCCTTCATGAAAGCCAGCCAGCCCTATGGGAAGAGTGGGCAGAGGGTGCAGTTGACAGCTCAGCATGGCGGCGCAGCAAGCAGCAACACACACACGTAGGTATCAACAACTCCTGGCTGCACCATGCATCCAGACTTGGCTGCCACTGCCGGCCTGGCTGAAACCATGGCAGGCAAGCATGGAGCATGCTCGGCGCGGAGCACCTGCAGGTTCAGCTGCGGCGGCCAGTGCCGCGCAAAGTTGGCGTCCAGCATGCAGTAGTGCAGGAAGATGGCGTGCAGGTCGCTCTGCAGGCAGAATGTTTCGGGGTAGCAGGGACAGGCCTGGCTGAGGTCGATGTGCTGCGACGCTCAGCCCCGGGTCACCAAAATATGGCATGGTGTGCAGGCCTGCTGTGCACCCATGCCAGGCTGCTGCAGACTGGGCGCGTGCCTCGTGTCCAAGCGCACTCTGCGGCTGCTTGCAGCCCACTTGCCTGGCAGGTGTGCAGCACCTTGGCCAGCGAGTAGCGCTCGCCCGTGGGGTCCGCCTCCCGCTGCAGCAGCTCATCCACAGCCTGCATCACAAGTCAGACAAGCAAGCCTCAGTTGGACAAGGTTGGCGCCGTGTGCACTGCCTGAAGCTTGGTGCACTGCATACAGTTTCCGAGCCACAAACCGGCGGCAGAAGACCCAGCCACCATGCCCTTGCAATAATCGTGCCAGCAGAGCATGTTTCACCACTCACCTGCAGGGTCTCTGCATACTTGAGCTCCGGCCGCTCTTGCCTCCCCACCGGGCGGCCGCCGCCCTCACCCACACCAGCCCCGAACAGGCCGCCACTGCCCTCCTCCATGCCGCCGGCGTGCTGGTAGAACACTGCGCACGGGGTACAGTTCAGAGCAGGCGGGAGTCTGAGTGTGTATCGCATGTTTCTGCTTGAGAACCTTGCACAGGCAAACAGCCCGGCAGATTGAGCAACACTTGCACAGCATCATGGCTTCATTTAAGTTGCCTGGTGAGCCTCACCCATTTGCTTCTTCAGCGCGTCACACGCCGCCTGCTCCTCCCGCAGCCGCTCCTGCAGCGAGCGCAGCTCCGCCTCCGCCTTGGCCGCCCGCAGCCCAGCATCCTCCTGTGGCAGGGAAACACAACGGGACAGCAGCTGCCGTGAGTTTGTGTGCTCAGTGCATGCCACGGCAGATGGATGGCAGGGGTGCTGCACACCCGCCCGTTGCCCCGCTTGCTTCCCTTATCACGACGCCATCGTGCCACCCCTTCACAGCTTGCCTGCTGCCGGTGGAACTGGCCCAGAGAGGCAAAGGCGGTGCTGCGCTCGTCGTTCAGCATGCCCCTCAGCTGGTCCCGCTCCGCCTCTGCACCCGCCAGCTTCTGGCTGGCCTCCGCCAGCTGGCACACCAGCCTGGACAGGGATAGGGATGGCCAATGGCGGCATTTCCGAGCTGAGTGTGCAGTGCACCTGCATATTGCTTGAAAAATCCAGCGGCCATTCCTTGCATGCAGCACTCGGCCATCAATGGGATTGCTTGCTCACCCGTCCCGCTCTCGCCGCAGCGCCTCCAGCCGCCCCTTCACGTCCACCAGATCGCCCTGCAGGGGCAATCAGCCAAGGGGTAAGTCGTTAACATCAATCCGCATGCGCCATCAGATGGTCTAGGCTTCCAGCCAATGGAGCATGGACACAGTTGCCAGCAAATGCAAAGTGCCCAAAGCTTGCCTGCAGGCTGGCCAGCACCCGCTCAAAAGCGTCTGTAATGACATGCTTGTCATGCTCCAGCGCCTCCACCTGCACACATCAAATTTGTAGTGCACCTGGTTTGGGCTAGGCCGGGGCTGTGCAAAGGTTGACAACAAGTGTAAGTCCAATAAGTGCTGTCTGCCTGTTGCTGGTCATGATGCTTGGGTACGCATTCAGCCTGCCCGATGCCCTTGGAAGGAAGCTCACCTTGCAGGCCAGCGCATCAGCCAGGTCTGTCTTCACCAGCAGCTCGTCCTGCAGGCTGACCAGCTCCTTTGTGAGGTGGGAGGTGAGCACCGCGGGGCCGCGCTTGGGGGAACCCGCACAGCCGCCGCCACCACCGCCGCTAGCCCAAAGCGCGCTGGGGGAGGAGGCGCACAGCTGCTGCTGCTGCCGGCTGCCGGCAGGACTGAGCGAGGCGCCAGGAGAGCCCTTCCGCCCTGGGCTTCCCCGCAGCGCCACCTTCAAGGGCGATGCTGCTGTCGACGCCTGCTGCTGCTGGCCGGGCGGCTGCGCAGCACCTGCCGGGTGCTTGGCTGGGATGGCTGGCGAGCCCGGCTGCTCTGCCTCTGCCACTGCCGGCAGTGCGGGTGGCGGCAGCAGGCTGTCTGTGATGCCAGCGGCCTCCGCAAGCTCGCCATGTTCGGCAGGTGGCAGCGACATGGATACGCCTCCAGCTCCCTGCTGTACCAACCCGCTGCTAAGCGCCTCAGTCTCAGCTCCAAAAGCAGCTGCTGGGCCTGCCAGATCTGCTGCAGCATCTGCGCCCTCTGCCTCTTCAGCCGCCTCCGACTGCCAAGATTCCTCATCCCGTGGCTGCCGCATCAGGTTGGCGTTGGCCCAAGGCTCGCCGCCGCGCCCTGCACAACCATATATGCAGCGACAGGGCAGATGTGGATGCTGAGGGAAAGGTGCAGCCCATGCCATGCCGATCCTGCTGACCAATGCACATCCCTGCAAGCCAGACGCATAGTCCCGCACTGCTGCATCCCAGCTCTCAGCCCCACAACTGCCCACCCACCTGGGATGAGCGACGCCCAATCGCAGCGCAGCGGGCCCAGCAGCCACAGGTGGCCGTGCGCGTCCCGCACAAACTCTGCCGCCAGGCCCCACAGCGTCAGCAGGTGCGCCTTCTGCACGTACTGCACCAGGCTGTGCGCCGCCTTGCGGGCCGCCATCTTGATGGAAGGGTCAACTGGGCCCAGCGCCCGCCCCAGCAGCCGCTCGCTGTCCGCCAGAGCACCATCACCCAGTGCAACCTCCTCTGCCTCATCATCTGCCCCTGGTTCGCTGGGTGCACCTGCGCCGCATGTTGCCTCACCGCTGGGTGCTGCACCACGGGCAGCATCGGCTGCGCTGCCGGCACCTGCTGCGCCTCCAGAGCCGTCAGCCGCAGCCACCTCTGCCTGCACACCCTCCGCTGCACCATGGCCCACAGCCAGCAGGCCTGGCTGCGGCACCGGCGCTGCCTCGCGGTACGGCAGGTACCGCCGGCTGAAGCGGCGCTGGAAGGTGTGGCAGGACGTCTCCGCGCCGTCGTTTGTGTAGTTGGCCACGTAGCGCAGGTCCAGGAAGGGAGGCACGTAGGCCTGCACACAGGAGACAGGGGTTGGGAAAGACATAGCCGGTGTGTGGCAGCTTGCTCAGCAACAGCAGGAGGGAACTGCCTGCAAGAGGTTAGGTGTGGCAGGCAGCTGGCCTGCCTCCCAGCTGCCTCCCGCACCTGCAGCAGGGCGGGCGTGTGCTGCGGGTCGCCGCGCTCCCCTGCCTCCAGCTGCGCAGCCAGCCTGTCGCACAGCGCATCCAGGGCAGCACGGGACAGCAGCTTGGGCGTGCCATCCGCCAGGCGCATGATGGCAACAAAGGGAGGGCAGCGGCCAGTGGCGCCGTCCAGCGCACAGGCCACCAGGTGCGCCCGCACGTCGGCAAAGCTGGACTGCGCCGCGCCGCGCTGCACCACGTAACCCTCCTGCACAGAGGAGGTTGGGTGAGGGGCAGGAGGGTTGGTTCGCACATGGCATGGAGCCTTGATGGGAGGCAGGGAGGCGCGGCAATGGGCTCCGCTTCATGCCACCGGCTGCGCACCTTGTTGGTGGCAAACCACGCGTATGGCTGGCCGTCTCGCAGCACCAGCGTGTCTGGGAGGTTGCAGCGCAGCCGCACGCCCCGCTCCTGCAAGCACACTCCAAGCCAAGCGCAGAGGGCGTGAAGGGTTGTTTGGCGGCAGACTGGTCAGCAACTTCGCAGACGCAGGGCACACTCAGGGCAAGCAGACAATACCTAGCCTCACATTGTACAGCAGCTCGAAGAAGGCTGCGATGCTGCCCTCCTTGAGGGCGTCAACGTCCACAGCCGCCATGGTGCGCACCGGGAAGCGGCGGCGGCGGCGGCGGCGGCGGTTGTCACGTGCCGCCACCGCTGCGGCAGCGGACCCGCCTGAAAGTCTCGAGGGGCCGGTTCAGTGCAATTGAGGCGCCGAGGCGCGCCAACGAGGCACCCGCGGAGGAGAAGCCGAACTGAATGGTCAGACTGGCTCTCCTGCCTGGGCTGCAGCACCCCAGCTGGGCCGCCAGACGCACAATGTCCCGGTACAAGACGACCAGCGGCCCACAATCGGCCCTGTGCTGCACATGCGCACCCACCACCTCCGCCACAACCCCTCGCATCGCACACCGCTGCGCCTCAGTTCGAGATATTAAAACAAGAGCAGAGTGCCATTAGAAATTTTTCTTCTCGTGGCGTCTGAATGGAAAATGGGACCAGACGAAGAGAATACAGGGTTTGGGGGGCACGCCGCGGCGGGCCGCGCGGCGCCGAGGAGGGATCCCGCCGCTGCTGCTTGCGCACTGGCGTCACACACAAAACTGCCGCGGGCCCGCCGCGCCGGCTACACTGGTGGCGGCAACAGGTAGGAGACCCGGGTGCTTAGCCGCGGGAGCCGAACACGGAGCCCAGCACGCTCTTCTTTGCGGTGCCGGTGCTGGCGGCCTTCTTGGTGGTGCCAGTCTTAGTGGTGCCAGCCTTCTTGGGGGCTGCCGCGCGCTGCAGACAGGGTAGGATGGAGGATGGCACAGGCGGGACGTGAGGACAGGCAGGGATGGCTGAGCCGGCACAGCGGCACAGGCAGCCGCCTGCCGGATGCCGGGTGCATGCATTCAACGCTCCGCCAGCTGCTGCCGCCACCACTCGTCCCCACCCTTCCATTGCTCACCGCAGGCTTAGCGCCGCTGGTGTTGCTGCCGCCGAAGAAGGGGGTGTCCTGCAGGCAGGGCAGCGCACACGGCAGGCGGACTACTCAGCAGGCATGTCGCGCAGGTGGCGAGTTCGGCGGCAGCAGTGCATGCCCAGCACAGCACGCTCTGCCTGCTCAGCTGCCACCACAGCCGCCATGCCCTGCCTGCGTCTGCTGCTGCACCTCCCCCAGCCGCCCAGCACCCACCTTCAGGCCGGGCGCGGTCTCGTAGCCGGCGCCAATGGCGTTCGAGTTCTTGGCGCCCCAGCTCTCGTCCACCAGCTTGGCAAACTCGGGGTCTGCCTTGACGGCCGCGGCGCCCGCGCCGGCGATGGCCACCACCGCCAGCGGCAGCACCGCGGGGCGGAACGCCTCAAAGCCCGCGCCGGAGGAGCCAGACTCCTCGCGCTTGGGGGCCGCCGCCTTCTTGGCGGGGGCGGCCTTGGCGGCGCCGGACGAGGCGGCGGGGGTGTCCTTCACAAAGTTCTTCACCTCCGGCTGCACCAGCACCACGCCCGCCTGGGCGGGGGTGGCGGTGGCCAGCGCGGCCGCCGCCAGGCCGGCCGCCAGGAAGCGCAGCGGCGCGGCGGGCGCGGCGGCGTCTGCGGGCGGGGGCGGGGTGGCAGGGAGGGGCAGGGATGTGGCGCCGCGTTTGTGAGGCCACGTGCACTCCCACGGGCGCAATGCAGACGGCTGTGGGGCGCCTGGAGCCCTGCCCCAGCGCCGCGCACTCTGCCCAGCCAATGCTGCGCCGCGCACGCTGCCATCGCCATAGGGCACGCACCCTGCTGCATCGCGGCCACCCGCACGGCGGTCCGCCGCTTGCAGGGGGCCTGCACTGGCCGAGCTGCCGTCTGTGCGAGCACCGCCGCCATTTTCGCCGGTTCACGCCAAATCTAAGCTGTGCGGCAGTCGATCGATCCCTCAGGCTGCACGGGGCTGGCAGCTGGTGGGGCCTCTTGCCTGGCAAGCCGGATTGGCTCATGCAGCATGGCGCCACAGGGCCCACGGGGCATGGCAGCCGGCCATCTGCAGCTGCATCCGATGTGACAAGCAGCAGCAAGCGCTGCGGGAGTCGAGGTGCCCCCAGCTGCGCCCCGCCCTGCCGCCCGGCCCCGCCTGCAAGGCCCTCCGCTGTTTCACTCGCTTAGACGATGGACGCTTGGCACAAGCATGACTTGCACAACTCCAAGCCCATCAAGGGTACATGAGGTCCTGTGGCAAGAGCGATTGCCGCACATCCGTCAGCTCGCGCCTGCCCGCCTGCGGCAGTCCCCAGGCCATGACCCGAGCGCCTCGAGTACGCGAGGCACTGATGCTACCTGCTGCCGTGCACTCCTGCTTAGCTTATCAAGCATGCACCCTGCTGTTGGTGCTCAGCTCAGCCACCAGCCCATGCCACCGCTGCCAGCAGCTTCGATGCTCAGCTGCCTTGCCCGATAGCCTTGGCAATCCGAGTGAGCAGGGTTAGTTACTGAAAACTGCGAGGCGGGGGGCCTCCTGACACGCGAATACACGAATGAAATGAGCATACGGCAAAACTGCGGGCGCTGTACAAAAAGAAGAAGCAGGGAGGAGAGGGGGAGGCGGCACGCGCGGCCGCCGCCTCGCACGCTAAAGAGGCGGCGGCAGGCACGCAGCCCGCAACGCTAAGGGTCAGGGGATTGCGATTCGGTGAGCAAAACAGGGCGGCACGTGGGAGGCCGGCAGGGGGCAGATAGATGCACAGAGAGGTGGCGTAACAAAACAGGCCTGGCGGGGCGCCGGCCCAAGGGGAAGGGGCCGCAAAGCTGCGGCCCGCGCGAATACGAGTGGGGTCATAAGTTAAGTCAGCTGGGTAGTACAAGCGGGTGGGCGTTTGGGCCCGGAGCCTTGGATGTCATGGGTTAAAGGCAGAGGGATGATATGTCATGCGTGGGGGGGCAAGGCCCACAGGTGCGCACGGGCCCGTGGGTGTTTGGCATGGCAGGGCGGGTGGCGGCCGCCACATGGAGGCAGCTTGTGACGCGACCACGCCGCTCACGGCCCCTGGTAGCGCCAGAACCGCAGCCAGCCCTGCTGCTGCTGCTGCTCAACATCCAGCGGCGCATCGGTGAAGCGCATCAGGCGCTCGACCTCGGGCGGCAGTGCCGCTTCCACCGCCGCCGGCTGCTGCTGGCCGCCCTGCAAGGTGACGGAGAGCATCGGGAGCGTGCTGTGAGCATGCGGGCTTGTGACTGAGCAGAGGGGGTTGATGGCTGTTGCAAGATGCAAGCCGCGGTTATGACAAAGCGGCGGGCGCGCGGGCGGTCGCAAGGCCCGGCCGCCAGGTGCTGCAGTGGGTGCGCCTGCTCCGCTGCCCTCCTTTCCATGCGCACCTGGAGCCATGCGAAAATTCCGCGTCCCTGGGCAGCGGCTGGCTGGTGCTGGGGCCAGGGGCAGGAGGGGCCTGCTGCCTCGAGCTGTGCCCCGGTGGGTCCCGCCGTGTAGCTGCTGGCTCCCAAGGCTGGCTGGGGCGCTGGGATGGAGAGCGCGCGCGCTGCAACGGGGCGAGGAGCGTGGGTAGAGGGCTGGCTGGCTGGTGCCGCCGAGGGCCGGCCCGCCGGGCGAGCAACGCACACCGTAAGAGCGGGCATTTGATGGCGGTCCGCGCGAGGCTGTCGGAATGGCTCGCTAGGGAGAGGCGTGACGAGCCCGCGGATGCCAACCTCGAGGCAGTGCCGCAAGGCTGTGCCCGTGTGGCCGAGGGCAAGGCGTGGCGAGGGGAGCAAGGGTACAGCGCGCTGCAGCCCAGGAGCCAGCCTCATCTGCGCGGCCGCGCTGTGCGCTCTGCCTCGCCGGATGCAGAACCCTAACATGTTGCACTGGCGCTTCAAACTCCCCTGGCCAGCTTTACACGCTGTGATATGGGTGCATGTCACTGGCTGGCGATCCACTGGCAGCGCATCAGGCCGGCAGCGCCCGCGCTGGCCAGCCACGCGGCCCCGCCGCCGCTGTGCAAGCTCCATGCCACGCGGTGCACGGACTCAGCCTCCTCTGCAGGGCAGGCAGGAAGCGGGGTGTGGGCCAAGCATGTACTACGTAGGGCGGTGCAGGACACAGGCAGCCGCAGGTGCCAGCGGTTGGGATGTGCAAACCAAGCAGCAAAGGCCCGCACTGCCATGCACGGTACTCCACCAGCAGTCGAAGGCACGGAATGCCTCATGCCACCGCGTGTGCTCTCTCCGCCGCCCTCCTGCGCGTCAGCACCCGCCCACCTGGCAGGCGGGCGCCCGCCAGCCGCTCCTTGCGTTCCTCCACCTTGCCAGCAAACAGGCCTCGGTAGCCCGACATCTGCTGGGACGACTTGAGCGCAAGCGCCGCGCCCTCCAGCCGCCACCCTGCGGCAACGGCAAGCAACCAAGCTGCTTGGCACAGCCTCGATGCAGGCTGGCGAAACAGGGGCAAACATTGACGTGCTGAACAGACAGAGGCTGCGAGCAGCCTGAGAGCACAAACGGTGGCTGTTGACATCAGGTTGCGTGGTCTGGCCTGCTGCACCCTCGCACCCACCTGCCACAGCCACATGGGCGCGACAGCCACAGCCATGTGGCGCATGGGCACCTGCACCCTCGCACCCACCTGCCACGGCCATGTGGTGCTGGCGCCGCCGCCCCGACGGCTCATAGTCTGCTCGGAACACGCCCACCACGCCGTCCTCGCCGCCATAGGCCACAAACTGCGGAGCAGGAGTCAGCACCCAGCAGTCTTAGCAGCGGATTGCAAGGCCAGTCTCTCCACCACGCCGTCCTCGCCGCCATAGGCCACAAACTGCGGAGCAGGAGTCAGCACCCAGCAGTCTTAGCAGCGGATTGCAAGGCCAGTCTCTCCACCACGCCGTCCTCGCCGCCATAGGCCACAAACTGCAGAGCAGAAGCAAAGGTCAGCGGTCTTAGCAGTCAATCACATGGCCAGGTGTCTGTCTCCACCACGCCATCCTCGCCCCGCCATACGCCACAAACTGCAGAGAAGAAGCAAAGGTCAGCAGTCTTTGCAGTGAACTGCAAGGCCAGGTGTCTCTCCACCACGCCGTCCTCGCCGCCACAAACTGCGTGGCAGCAAAATGCGGAGCAATACTGAAGGCCCAGCAGTGCATTGCAAGGCGAGGCTGCTCAATCTCAAACTGTCAGGGTCCTCTCAGGCTTCAGTGCTGGTAGGCTGCTGCGCCGCCCCTGCTGCGCCCACCTGCGTGGCCGGCTGCACCGCCATCGACCAAATGGCCCCCATGTCTCTGCCCCGCCACGTCACACTGAACATGGCTTTCTTCTCTGCATGTCGGGGCATGGTTGGAAAGAGAATGCAATTTGGGCATGCCGCACCGGCAGCTGATAGTGCAGCATGTTCGGATTTGGTCAGTGATGCCTCGGCTAAATCCGTGCCGGCTTCCCAATCAATCCCAGGCCAGCATGGCTTGCTCACCGTAGCTGGACACACCCGCTTCAACCAAGTCTGAATCGAGCACCACCCCACGAAGGCTGGCGTCATCCAGGGCAGCCAGCATGCCAAAGGGCTGGGAGGTAAACGCCACTGCGGGTTTTGAGTGCAGGCAAAGGGCGGAAGCAGGAGTGAGCCCCGTCTGCACAGCACTTGGCGAGCCGTGTGCAATCGAGTCCGCCCGCAACAACGCATGCGCCGCGTGTCTTCCGCACATGCAGGCCCATGTCAAGCAGTGATTGTAAGCAGCGCTTGGCTGGAATAGGCTGGAGTAAGGGCCGGCGATCACAGAGTGTGTGCCAATTGGGCGCGCACCTGAGAGGATGGCTGAGTTGGAGGAGAGGACGTGCGAGTACATGGGCTGAAAGGGGTCCCTGCAGCTCAACAGGAAGCAGGAAATGCTGGTCAGCAGCAGCAGCTTTTGCCGGTCGTGGTTGGCTAAAAGTTGCACAGCCATTACGGAAAGCAATGCCCCCAGCGATGTGTGTGCCTGCATGCTGCTTGCTTGCAATCATCCATGCAGCCTTTACCCTCACCTTACGTCCCACAGGCGCAGCACGCCTTCATTGCCACCCGTCAGCAGGATGTGGCGGTGCAGCAGGTCAATGGTACCGCTGGGTGGTCCCGGAGGCAGCCAGCGCAGCGCCCGCAGCGGCAGCACATCAGCTGTAAAGTGGCACAGCAGCTCCAGCCCAAACATTTGACCGCTAGCGCTGCTGCCACTGCCGTTGCCGCTGCCGTTGCTGGTTGTGCCACCGTTGGGCCCCGCCTGCTGCTGCCGCTGCTGGCCAGGTGCCAGCTTGAACACTGCTACACTGCCGTCCCAGCAGCCCACAGCCAGAAGGTCGTAAGGCGCAGTGGGCAGCCAGTCAATGACCGACGGCGTGCTGCCGCCCAGGGCTGCACTGCTGACGGCTGCCACTGGCGGCAGGGACAGCACAAGCGGGCCAGCAGCTGCCCCACTCTGCGGCCCCAGCTGCGCAGCTGCTGCGGTTGGCTGTGGCACTGCCCACACCCGCAAGCTGCCGTCCCCAAGTGCGGCTGCAAGCAGGCCAAGCCGCGGCAGGGCGTCACCATCGCTGCTGCTGCTAGTTGGGCTGTCGGCCAGGGCTGCATCGGGGCACCACTGGCAGTGCCATGTCAGCCCACCATCATGCGCCAGAGCCAGCGCCATGCGTGGCGGCGTCAGCCCATCCTGCTGCTGCTGCTGCTGCTGCTGCTGCTGCTGCTCGCCTGGTTGCTGAGACCGCACAGGGTTGCTGACTGCCCAGATTTGGATGCAGGCCGGCCCCTGCACTGCTGTTCCGATCACATGGTGTGCAGCATCGGCCGGGTGGCAGGCAACCGCTACATAGCTTTCTGCTGCCGCTGCTGCCGCCGTCGCCTCGCTACCCGCGCTGCCATCGCTGCTGCTGCTGCCGGTGCCGGCGGGGCACCAGTCTAGGCCCCACACAGGACCGCCGGCATTCAGCACCACATCTTGCGCTTCTATGCTGCTCCACCCGCTGCTGCTGCCGCTGCTGCTGCTGCCGTCCAGTGCCACGCCGCTGCCGGCTGTGCTCGCGCTAGCAGCGCCAAACAGAGGCAGCGCCGCCTGCTTGCTGGCATCGTCTTTGGCACTGGGCAGCAGCACCGGAAGCGATTGCGGTGGGTAGGGGCAGTACTGCTCCCAGTTGCTGGAGAATGGAGGGTGGTAAGAGCGTCAGGTGAGCGGCGGCGGCAGTGGCGGCGGCGGCGGCGGCGGCGGCGGCGGCGGCGGCGGCAGCGCAGCTGAGCGGCTATCGCTGGGCAGTTGCATGGATCGCACTGCCCTTACCTCTCTGCTGTAATCTCGCTCTGCCGGGGCCTCCAGCTGTCGAAGAAGGCGGCCATGGGCGGCAGAGAGGGCTGCTGCTTGCACCGTCGCACACTTTAGGGCAATGTGCAGTGCCTAAAGATGACGCCGATCGCAGCAAGCAGCGCCCCGCCACCAAGCGGGTTCAATCGTCGCGCCCCATGACCCCCCATGACAAGTGGGGTGGCTGGAGGGGCTACCAGGCGTTTTGTAGCAACTTACAAACTCCCCAGAATTGAGCACGCAGCGCAGGCAGCGTGTACACCTGTCTACAGCTACCTCTGCCACCAAGCTCGCTATGCTGTCGCTTGCACCAGCCTCCGCCGCCTCGGCGACCACCACAAGCTTGTATAAATGTCAGGCAGCCTGCCAGACGCCACATGCATGGTGGGCGCGGCCAGCGGCGGCGCGGCAGCAGCGGCGGCAGCAGGGCGGCAGCGGCGGCAGCAGCACGCTCTGCCAAGCGGGAGCCAAGAGTGGAGATGTGGGGCAGATTCTGCGCGATGGTGAGGCGCTCTGGAAGCTCAGTTGGTTGGCGGGTATGGTCTTGTATGCTGGGAGCAAGGGCCACCTATCGCTTGGCATTTGAGCGGGCACGGCGATGCATGCACGCAACCCAACTCCACAGCACACAGGCATGGCTGACTCCTGACCCGTTGTCCTCCCCGCGCTTGTGCCGCTGCAGCTCTGCAGCAGCCGCAGCAGGGCCAGAACCTGACCTACCTGGCGGCCGGCAACTGGCTGCGGGGGCTGGGCATTGAGAGCCAGCCAGAGATCAACCGCATCTTGGTGAGGGGATATAGTTAGCTGTGTGGCAGGCAGGCAGCTCTGATATTTAGCACCCTGTAGAAGTCTTCAGCTCTGGTGTGCACTGTGGCCGATGGGCTCGTCACTGGCTTGTGTCCATGTGTTTTGAAACATAGCACCTTGTCTTGCGCCCTGTTTGCCTCTGCAGGACATTGCGATGAACCCTAACAGCATGTTCACCAGCCGCGACCGCAAGCAGCCCACCAACCCGCACGCGCGCAAGCTGGATGTCGAGGCCGACCTCAAGCCGCTGCTGGCCTTCCTGCAGGGGGAGGCGGGCATGAGCCAGGAGCAGGTTGTGAAGGTGCGCGCTTTCAGGGCTGGCGCTGTTGGACTAGACCCATACAAATTGTTAATCTGGGCAGGCGGTTTGCCTGGTGTTCTGGCTAGCTGCGGGTGTTCTGGCTAGCTGCAGGGGCCACCTTACTAGCCCTGCAGCACACAGCCGGCTGTCTGCTGACGTGCCCCTGCTGCGCGCAATGCTGCACGTGCAGATCATCTCGGCGCACCCCGCACTCCTCAGCTACTCAGTGCCCGACCGGCTGCAGCCCTTCTTTGCATACCTCACTGGCGAGCTGGGCCTGTCGCAGCAGGTGCAGGCAGTGGGATGAGCTGTGGGGCTTGCAAAGAGTGAGGCAGGCCATGCTTGTGCCGAGCTGCGGACAAGCCTTCAGCGATGCGGAACAAAGGTGCTGTCGGTCCATCTGTAGGCCCCCCTAGCTTGCTGGCTAGCAACCCAGCAGTGCTGGCTGGGATGCGTGCCCCTGTTCTGATTTTTATTGCCTGTCATTTGGTGCCTGTCCGCAGGAGGCGGCGTCTGTGGTGCAGCAGCGGCCTACCCTGGTTGGCGTGGAGGTGAGAGCGGGCGCTGCCGCAGAACGCAGCCTGCATGGCAGCAGGCAGCAGCCTGGGAGGTGTACGGCTGTCGTGGGCTTTGGGAACCTACTTCTGTGCACAGACCATACTGCGTGACGTCCGTATGAAGGCACGCATGCATGCCACAGTGGTGCGATACGCCAACAGGAGCCTGACCGTTATTTTCCTTCATTACGCAGGTGGACAACCTGCGCCGCATGGTCGGCTACCTGCTGGAGGCCGGCAACAGCAGGGAGGCGGTGCTAGAGATGCTGGCGACCACGCTCTGAGCTTGGGCAAAAAGACACTGGCACCTCGGCTTTAGCTGCCCAGACATCCAGCGGAGCTGCCCTCGCTTGCGGCGGCAGCCGCATGTGCATTCTACGTTTCGGACATTGCGCTCTAGAGCTCATGTACCTGTTACAATTATGATTGCGTTTTTCAGGAGCGCAGCGTTGGCATGTGACGGTGCTGCCGCTTAAGCAAGAGGGCCGTAGACGAGCCGAGGTGGGAGAGGAGCAGGGGCGGCAACCGCCGCCGGCAGCCTGCTGGGTTTGGAGTGTTTCAGCGCGCCCGATCACAATTGCAAGCGGTGCATGAGACGGGAAACCGCCAAGGAGCTGCCCCAGCAGCGGCAGACGCTGCCCAGGGCCCCCCGCGTCCCCATGTTGCGGACCGTCAGCAAGCACAGGCAGCCATGTCGCCGCTGCTGTCCATTCCTGTTGTTGCTCACATCACTGAAAGCACGCCACCCGTGAGCTTGCTGCACCCTCAAACCACACGCAGTTGCGCTATGCGCTCCGCGGCCCGCTGAACCCTCGCAGCCCAGCCCGCACAGCTCCCGCAATGCGTACTTCGCGACTGGCAGCACTGTGGGCGGTCGCCGCGCTGCTGGCGCTGGCAGTCGGCGCCGCCGCCCAGGCGCCGGCGACGGGCTGCCGCCTGCCGCTCTACCTTAATGCCTCAGCCTCCACCCTCTCCCTAGATGGCTCCTCTGTCGACAAACCTGTAGCATTCGCCCTCACGCCTGCCTTCCCGGACGCCCAAGTCGGCCTGGAAGGCGCCCTGACGCTGGTGCTTCCCGGCGGGGGGCCCTGCCCCAGTGACGCCGCCGGGCTGTCGGCGCAGCTGGCGGGGGCAACCCTGCAGCCGTCGGATGCAGCGGGGCCGCTGCTGCTCTACCCCACCAGCCAAATAGTGGTGAGGATGGACTGGTTTGGGGCATTTGCCTGCTTGACTGCGCAGCGAACGTGTGCCTGCCTGCGTCCGTGGTGCCTCTTGTTGCGGTTGTGCTGCTGCACACTGCTTACCCCCCCCAAACCCTTGCCGGCAACCACCCCTGCAGCTCAACGGCGGCGTGTTTGTCACGCTGACGCTGCAAGGCAACAAGCTGAACGTCAGCTCCAGCCCGTTAGCAGCCAGCAGCGGCGGCGGCGGCGGCGGCTTTACTGCCGACCTGACTGCCCTGATAGTGGAGGGCACTGTGCTGTCGAACTCCAGCTTCACTGGCTTAGAGACGCTGAGCATGGTGGGCATCAACGCCACCAACGCGTCGGCGGTCACCGTCGCCACCCAGGTGGGGGCGGAATGGGCAGGGTGGGCTTTGGTCCCAAGCACTCAGTGCAGCGCTTGGGTTGCTGCTGCTCAGAGTTGCTGCTACAGCTTACAAAACCCCCACACGAGCGGTTCGCACGCCTCCCCTCGTGCAGGGCAACACCACCACGCTGACGCTGCCCGTCTACTGGGTAATGCGCTCAGTTTACCAGAGCCCCAAGGTCACGGGGGAGGGCGTCTCGCTCTACCACTTCTCCGGCCAAATTGTGGCGCAGGTGGGGTCTTGGGAGCATCAGGCTGCAGCAGACTGGGTTGGGGTGGAGTTGAGCTACTGCTGGTGTGCTTGCAACTCCTACACTTTCACGCCCCACATCACGACGTGGCCACGCCGCTCCTCCTTCACACAGACCACATTCGGTTGCCCATCCGACTGCGGCCCCAACGGCCGCTGCACGGCCACCCCTGATGGCGCAGCGGCCTGTGCCTGCGAGTGCGGCTGGGCCGGCGCGGCTTGCGATGTGCCCTCCGGCTTTTGCTCAAGCTTCCCAGCTGAGTTGAGCGGCGCATCGGTGTGCCCGGTATCGCCCACCCCGGCCCCTACACCTGAGCCAGCCCCCTGCCGCCCATTGCAAGGTGGGTGGGAGTGATAGTGGGCACAGCTGGCTGGCTCGGCATGCAGTGTACAGCCAGGCTGCATGCAGATTTTGCAAGCCTGCGTCTGGTGGTGCTGTCTGCCTGTGCCATACCAAGCTTTTATGCTCCCTGGCTGGCACCTCGTTATTGGGGCCTCATTTGCCAACCCAAACGCTTGCCTTTGCTGCCCTGCCGCAGACTGCTCCGCCACTCAGGAGTTTGACGCCGCCAGCGGCACGTGCTCCTGCCGCCAGGGCTGGGCCGGCCCTGGCACCTGCTCCGCTTGCCAGACGGGCGCAGCCTGCGACGCGCTGTTCGCTACCAGCGGGGCCACCTGCAGTAATGAGGTGGCATTCCAGCAAGGCATGCCCTTCAAGGCTTACACCTGCGACCTGGCGGTGCGTGCTTGGTATATGTATGCTTGTGGTCCTGCCTGGCTGCTTGCCATGCTTTTTCGTGGCGGTTGTGGGTTCTCAGCAACAGCTGCGCAAGTGCTTGTGCCGGCATCTCCCCACTGAGCTGGATCCCCGCTGACCTATCCACCGACTCCCAACTGACCCATCCACCGACTCCCAACTGACCCATCCAACCTGCCTCCCTGACAACCGCAGGGCACTGGCCTGGAGGAAACAATCGAGCCGGGCAGCTTCTACATGGTCTGCAACACCAGCGCCACCGCTGGAGGGGAGGCGCTTGCCTCGTCTGGTGCGTGGGGGAGCGCTGTTTGCATTCTGGCTGCATGGCTGGCTATAGGCTGCGTCAGTTTCTATCAAGGGCTGGCTGCATAGCAGCACTGCGGCTGTACACAAGTGATCCTGTCGCTGCATGCAAGCTCCAAACGTGTGTTCCTCCCGCCCTCCCCCTGCCGCAGCGGAGCAGTACTGCAAGGTCAACTTTGCGTTGAAGGGCAAGGGGGCCAACCCGGTGACCTGCAAGGCCACCGAGTGCGGCTTCAGGTGGGGGCAGGGGCATTGACGGAATCGATTGAAAGGCACAAATCAACTTGCTGGAAGCTTTGCTCTTTCCTGCTGACTATCGCAGAACCATTCCTTGCTGCTGGTGCGCGGGGTGGGCTTGCATGGTACCTGGCTATGGCCTCACTTGACTGTTGACTGACCCCTTGGCAAACTGCAGGGCCAACTCGACACGCGTGGACTGCGCCACCACCGAGTGCGCCTGCCTGACCGACTGCCCAGGTCAGTTGGCTTGCGTGCGCTCTTGCCGTGGCTGGTGTGCACAAGCAGGCATGGCATGGAGGCTCACTGCCAGGCCTGGCGACTTCCTCTACACGTGTGGTTGCTGAGCCTCCTCCCAACCACCATTTTTCGCCCGCTTGCAGACGTCCAGGGCATCCTGAACACCATCAACGGCAAGCCCTGCTCTATCGACTGCGACGCCCAGGGCAACTGCAAGTTTGACATCCAGGTGTGCCAGCGGGAACGTCTCCTAGTGTGTGCCTGGCGCGGCTTATCACCGTTCCGCCAAGCCTGCAGCTGCCTGGAGCTGAGTAATAGCCCGCTGTCCTCCCTTTGCAGGACTTCTTTGTCACCCTCGTGGCCCCCTGCAAGACTGCCGCCTGCGTGGTGCCGGGCTTTACTTTTGTGGAAGGTGGGGCCAATATGCTTGGGTGGGCAATGTGGCTCACGCATGCACTGGTTCCTGAAGCTGCTGCTGGTAGCTTTGCCCGCCAATTTTAGCCTTGCCCGCAAGCCTGCACATTTGCTTGGTGGTGCTCTCACAAACATTGCATGTTCTGGCCCTCCCATCTCCAGGCGATTACACCATTCCAGAGTCGCAGAGCTATGATCCGGTCATTGCAGCGGTGCCGCTCATGGCCCTGGTTGGCCTGGCCGGCTTCCTGTCCCTGTACCTCATCAGGTAGGCTTGCAGTGTGCGCAGCCTGGCTGCTTGAATGAATGCCCAGTTGCATAATGCAGGGGCGGCAGCGGGAGCATGGTTGATGAACGCTGCCTGCATGCGTAGTGAATAGTCTTTGCTTGGAAGGTTTACCTAACACTCAGCTGCCCAACTCCACCCAACCTCCTGCAGGCACCGCTCGCTCTTTGCATCCGGTCGGCGAGGCACCGCTGCCGCTGCTGCGGTGCTGGCCACAGCCAATGGGCCCCCCGCGCCGCGCCGGCGCCCCACCGACCCAGTTCACCTGCTGACCTTCGATGACCTGTCCTGCGCGGTACCGCTGCGGCGCCGCTTCGACTGGCTCCGCCGCTGCTTTACCTGCGGCCGCTCGTCGGCAGCGCCTGCGGCTGAGGAGGCGGGAGTGACTGCTGCCGTGGCGGTTGGCGGCGCAACTGACTGGCCTGGATACAAGCAGATTGTGAAGGGAGCCAGCGGAGTGGCGGCTAATGGAGAGCTTGTGGGCGTGCTGGGCCCCTCAGGTGGGAGTTGGGTGGGGTTGGGGTGTGCCATGGCTGGTTTGCGACTGAGATGCTGTTGCCTGGAATGCGCTGGCGATGGGCACGCAGCAATATCGATCTGCCAGCCTGGCTGGCGTGAGGCAGATGTGCCACACGACAGCCGGACCGAAAACCTTTCTTTGCGTGCCCCCGTGCCCTGCAGGCTCTGGCAAGACGACCCTGCTGGCCATTGTGGCTGGATCAGCCGAGGATCTGGACAAGCGTTCGGTGCTGACTGGCAGCGTGCTCATGGACGGCCAGCCCATCCACTCGGCGCAGCGCCGCAAGGTGGGCTTGTGGAATGCGGCTCAATCAAAGGATGGTGCCTGTTACAGTGCATACTCGGTCGGTAGCTTGACAAGCCATGCCTGCATGTACTGTAGTTCCCCTGCCTCCTAACTGAAACCCTACAGTTACCTCCGCCATGTGCCCACAGATTGCATACGTGGCTCAAGATGACACTCTGCTGCCGACTCTCACCGTTGAGGAGTGTGTGCGCTACTCGGCTGTGCTGCGGTGAGGCGTGGTGTGGTTCACATGGGGGTGTGCTCACACTTTGTGCCTGCAACCAGAGCTGTATGCCAGCATATAGCAATTGCATGCATGCTTGAGGCCACCCACAATGATTTCCTGTCCCAAGCACACCGCCTGCAGGCTGCAAGGCGCCGATGCTGCAGAGATCCAGGCAGCCGTGCAGTCGGTGCTGGCGGAGCTGGGGCTGAGCCATGTGGCCCGCTCCCAAGTGGGCGGCCGCAGCGGCATTCGCGGCATCAGCGGCGGCGAGCGGCGGCGGTGAGCCGAGCCGGGCTTGAGCTGGGCTTGCGGTGGGCCTGCTTGGCTGCAGTGCAATGCCCTGCACGTGGCAGGTTGCCAATGACGCTTACATGCCTGTTCTAAGAACTGTGGACTGACTCCTTGCCTGCTCCTCTGGTGTGCAGTGTGACGATCGCCATGGAGCTTGTCACCGAGCCGGCAGTGCTGGTGCTGGTGAGCTGAGCAGAGCCAGCAGGAGCATGCGGTTGGGGCCACGTGGGTTCTGGCTGTTCCTGCTGCTCTTGCTGCCACGCCGGCAGATGGGATTAGGTGCGCACTAGGATGGATCCTCATGCATTATTGCCCTGGGCGCCATACCTCATACTTTGCTCCACTCTTGCCTCCGCAGGATGAGCCTACTAGCGGGTTGGACAGCTTCACCGCCCTCAATCTGATGCGCACAATGAAGCAGGTGGGCCGAGGGTGGCAGGCCAGGAGCAGGCCAGGAGCAGGGAGGGGCACCTCCCCTGCTCCACGGGCATGTGCAACCGTGTTGGCAGGGCTGCAGAACGCAGCTGCTGCCGTTGGGGCAGCTGATGCACCCCCAAACACCACAACTGATCCTGCCTTCGCTGCACAATTCACCCCTTCCCCTGCAGGTGGCCAGCAGTGGTCGGATTTGTGCTGCTGACAGTTCCACCACGCTTCTGCGCGCCTCACAAATCCAGCAATCGACCTGCCTTCTCCCCGCAGGTGGCCAGCGGAGGGCGCATCGTGCTGCTGTCCTTCCACCAGCCCTCCCCCGCCATGTTCAGCCTGCTGGACCGAGCATATCTGATGGCGCAAGGCTTTTGCATCTTTAGTGGGCCGCCCGCGGCAGCCGAGTCATGGTTTGCGCAGCGCGGGCTGCCCTGCCCTGTGGGCACCGCCATAGCCGAGCACATGCTGGACTCAGTCAGCGACCCTGCCACACTGGCACAGCTGCTGGCCGCGCACAGCAAGGAGCGCGCGGCGGCGGCGGCGGCGGGGTATGCAAACGGCAGCGCTGGGTCGTCAGCTGTGGCTCGCGCAGCGGCGGATGATCTCATGCCAGTGTCGCTGGCAGCTTCGTCTGCGTATGAGGAGAGCAACGGCAAGCTGGTGGGCTTGAACAAGTCGGCCACTCCCAGCCTGCGGGGCGAGGCGCTGTCGCTCGAGCCGGCGCAGCAGGCGCAGCAGGCGCAGCGCGCGGAGCACAGCGTCAGTAGGGAGCTGGCGGTGGTGTTCTGGCGCACGCTCATCGACATTTGGCGCAACCCGCTGCTGCTGGCGCTGCACTGGTGAGGGGGCAGAGGGTGCTGCTTGGGCGTGGTAGCAGGTGTTTGGTTGGCTGGCTCAGTGGATTGGGACACGTTCCGACGATGCGTCCCATCTTGCTTTCTCTGGGGGGCAGGGGAGCTGCTCAAATTTGCGGCGCCCCATGCGCCACATCTCAGCAACTGGGTGATGAGCCGGCCCCTCTGGCCTGCCATCCCTCGTTGCATCGTGCACCCGCACTGATCAGCTTTGAACCCGACCCTTCTGGGTGGCGG
>VFQQ010000547.1_pt1 | contig 71774 bp, 122 predicted proteins | sample 3512341 | NCBI WGS metagenome assembly VFQQ01 (sample SAMN10412373, study PRJNA504923) | tailings metagenome | isolation source: Relicate 2 Philex TSF1 revegetated site | place: Philippines: Tuba, Benguet | collected 2017-08-29
GCGCACGCAGGCAAAGCCCCACTGCAGCCAGCTGGGGCCGCCTGCGCCGGGGAAGGGGGGGGGGGGGGCAAGCGGTGGCAGGGGGAGGCACGTGTCACAACACACACCAGCAGGAGCATGCCATCGTCACACAGCTGGCAGCCATGCCCTTCATGCAAAGCAGACAGGGTTGTGTCGCATGTAGGCAGCAGCAGGCTTCTTCCATGCCTTATCACTCAGGCACAGACAACCTCGCAAGCAGCTCGCAAGCAGCCCCCACCCAACTCCATCGCCCAGCCTCACCCTCGCACATGGCGCCGCTCAGCCCCGGGAACAACGCCGCCAGCCGCTGCTGCTGCGCCTGCGCCGCCGCAATGATGGCGCCGTGCTGCAGCTCCAGCAGCAGCTCAGCGGGGAAGCACAGCGGCAGGGTGAGCGCCAGAGGCGCCGGCAGCACAGCGGCGGTGTAGCGCTCCCAGAAAGGGTCGGTGCCGCCGGCCAGAGCATCCAGCAGCGCAAGGGCCTGCAGGGAAATGGGAGGTAAAGGATGGTATTGATGGAAATTTAGCGAGCATCTCCTGTTTAGTACATCACAAACGGGCAGACATGGTGGAGCTCTGCAGGCTTGCAGCCCGTCGCAAGGCTGCTGCCTTGAAACAGCTGCAGGAGCGCAGGCAGCATCACCCACACCACAGCCAAAGCGCACATAAATGGCCATGCAGGGAAAGGACCCCAACAAAGAAACATGCCTGCAGGATGTCCCACGGCAGGGCGTCGTCCTTCTGCACTGCCTTGCGCAGGCGCGGCCACTGCCCTTGGGGCAGCCGCAGACCGGCGCCGCTGTAGTCAACGAGCAAGCAGCGGTCAACGGGCACGCTGAGCAGCACGCTGCCTGCTGCAGCAGGCGCCGTGAGGTACAGCCCGTGTCCAGCAGCGCAGGGCTGCAGCTGTACAGCGCAGGCGTCCAGCGTAGCAGCAGCCAGCTCGTCAAACGCTGCGGCAGCCTGAGTGGCGGCAGGCGGCGGCGCCGCCGCCGCCGCTGCCGCCGAGGGCTCTGCCGCAGCAATCGGAGCCACGACATGGCTCCTGCGCGACCTTCTGGATATGCGAGGCGGCTGCCGTGGTGATGCACGGGGCTGTGCAGGCGGGGAGCACGTGGTCCTGTAGACTGCTGCCATGTGTAGCGCTGCCATGCTGCTCTATCGAATGCAAATACGCCGGCACAGCAATGAACGCAGCGCCGCAACACATGCCTAACATGGCATGAAATGCGGCACCATCCCCAGCTCCTGGCAGCGCCTTTAACCTTCACTCCAGTGCTACGCAAGCGAGCAATCGATGCAGCGAGGCTGTGTGCAGCGCCGCCCGCAGCTGGCAACAGCTGCCGCCGCCGCCCGCCCGCCCTACTTGCCATGGCAAGCATCGCTCCCCGATCTTCGCTTCTTTTATGCACTGCTGCTTTGCTTTCCAGCTATGCACAGCCTTCATCACGAAGCCTGATACTTGTTCAGTGGCTGTTGTCCGCTCCATTTGCGCCAATTGGTGGCGGGAAGCGCACCCAGCGGCTGGCCGAACGGCGACGGCGGGTTGGCGGCGGCTGCGGCTGCGGCGGCGGCGGCCTCTCCCGGGCTCGCCTGGACTCGCCTCCGTTTGAGACTACCGCGGCATTCCTGACACAGCGCGCAGCCGCAGGGGGTGTCGTCGGCGCCCTTGGTTAAGTCCAGGCACCTGCGAGGTAGCTGGCGGCCAGGTCGCAGGGAAGGTACCGCGTTGCAGGTACTCCCCAGCATCTGGACGTGTTGAGTCTGTGTTCGTGGCCAGGCAGCATAAAAGGCGGTGGCTGCGGCCTGTTCTTCACTCAATTCGCCTTCCAGCCTCAAACAACCTCACCTCACCACCACTCCACCACCCGCCCCCCGAGCCAACCGCCTCACATCCCACGCTCACAACGATGCGTTGCCTCATTGCCCTGCTGGCGGCCTGCCTGGCCCTGGCGGCCATCGCTGACGCCCGCGCCCTGATCGATCCTTCCACCAAGCAGCCGGTGAGGGCTGCGGCCGCACCGGTGCCCGCTGGCCTTCTGGACCCACACTGCTTTGCCTGCAGATGTTTAGCCCTTGCGCAGCGACAGGGACATCACACCCTCCACCCACCTACCCGTGTCCTGCAGGGCCGCCGCTCGCTGCAGCAGACGCTGGACCGCGCAACCGTCTGCCCGGCCATCGCTGCCGACCCCGACCTGTCTTCGATGGCCGACGCCATCCGCCCCGGCTGCGCGCTGCTGCAGTCGCCCGAAGCCCAAGCCATGATCCCCCAGCTGGCCAGCTCCATGGGACTCTCCACCGCCGATGTGCAAGTGGTGCTCAGCTGCATCTGCAACGGCCGCCGCCGCCGCGCGCTGGCCGGCGCCAGCACCCAGCTCACCCCCGCCCTGATTGCCCAGCTGGGGGCACAGCACCCGGAGCTGCAGTCCATGGTCGACAGCATCCGCCCCTTCTGTGGCCTGCTGTCGTCCGTGGATGTGGCAGGCATGCTGGCGGGGCAGGGCTTCTCGCCCGCTGATGTGCAGGCGCTGCTGACCTACATCTGCGGCTGAGCATCGACCGTTCTAGAAGATCTTCAGCTGCGCCTGATTGATAGCCCCGCTTGATTGATGGTTACTGCCTTGCACGCCTCGACTGCCTCGCAATGCTTTTGCTGATCATCACCTGCATTGCCGCTGCCATGTGTGAAGCACTAGCGACTGAGATGAAGCAGCAGAGGCCGTGCGACTCCAGCATGCAGCACAGCCAACTTGAGTGAATCAGCCGCAGCGGAGCCTGCACTGCTGGCTGCTGTCTGGGTAGATGCAGGCAGCTCTGGCCGCAACAGTGGTGTCCCCTCTCAATAGCTGAAGGGGCAGACCGGCGAGGCGGCATTCTCTCGCTCACTTTGGTCGGCGACAGCAAACCAAGGCGCTGAACGGTGCAGCGCAGAGGGAGCCGGAGCGGCGGCGAGGCGGCGGCCAGTGCCTGCCAGCAGCAGCGGCGATTGCCTGATCGTAGCTGAAGAGGTTGCTGCGGAGCTGTTGGGCGCTCAGGGCTGCACAGGGCGGAGCGGGAGCGCTCACAACAGCGGCGAGCGCTACCTGTACTGCGAAGAGGGGCCGCAAGCGCGTGGCAGTGTGCTCGACATTGTCTATGAAGCAAGCACAGCGCTGATGGGCAGCCCCAGCGCCCTCAGCAGCCGCGATTCCCCAGCTCAGCAAATGCAGAGGCCGGCAACCCAATTCTCGGCGCCTTTCGTCCTGTCTGCTATTCGACATGCCGCTGACCAGGTCGAGAGAGGCTGCGGAGCGCTCCCTGTTTGAGGGGCTCGCGCGCGGCAACTCCCCTGCCGCGGAGCAGGCTTGCACGCAGCTGCGCAGCTGCCCAGAGCCGGGAGGTCTACTGCCCTTGCACCTAGCAGCCTGCTGTGACGCCAGCGCCGCACTACAGGCAGTGGCGGCGCTGCCGGCGAGCGGCGGACTCGACGCCCCGCTGCCACGTTTGGATGGCACTGCCTGGCCTGAATGGCTGCAAGCGGTGTGGGCCAGCCTGACTGGCCTGCAGCGTGAGGCGCTGACGGTGCCCGGCTGCACAGCCCTGGCCGTCGCCGCACGGTGAGCGCAACGTGCCATGCGTGCAAACGAAACGCGCCGCCGCCGCTTCAGCGGGCAGCCCTCTTACAGCTTTGCCTCCCTATTGCCCTGCCCCTCCAGGCTGGGCCATGCCACGACGGTGCGGCGCCTGCTGCAGCTGGGTGCTGACCCCAGCGGCGTGGGCCAGCCGCTGGCGGGCCCCGCCCCCAAGCCCTACTGCCCGCTGAGCGCCGCGGTGCTGACGTCTGCCGGCAACCAGCGAGCGATGGCGGCCGTGCCAACCATCGTCAAGCTGCTGCTGGTCAGTTGCTGCCCGCGACAGCTGGCTTGCAGCAGGAGGTGCCGGGCTGTGGTGTGTGTGCTTCATTTCATGTTGCAGCGCATGCAGTAGTGCCTGGATGAGATTGCCCATCCGCCTGCAGCTTCTCCGCAGCCTTGATCTGCTGCAGTCCGTCAACCTCACCCTGCTCCTTAGCTTCTGCACTCTATCAACCTCAATCTCCTTCCCCTGCAGGCCGCCGGCGCCTGCCCCCTCGCCCCCAGTGTGCGCCGCAGATGTTCCACGCTGCGCTGCGCCTGTGGCTCCGAGTTCCTGCGGAATGGTGGGTGCAACGTGTGCCCAACGCTGCTGCGTTGTTGGCACATGGCCGCTGCATGCTTGCACCTAGTACACCGACCGCGCACGCCTGCCCGCCCTGCAACTCACTCTGCCGCCGCCCAACCTCCCCAACAGGCTCGCTGGTCCTGCTGGTGGACCATCTAGAGCGGCAGGCGGCCCGCGGCCGCCTGGCGTTTGGTACCGGCGACGCGGCAGCAGACGTCATGGTGGCGGCGGCGCGCTGCGCTCGCCTGCGCCTCTTCCGCCTGGCTCATGAGTATGCCCTGGCGGCCAGCGGGCGGCGGCGGCAGTATGCTCCAGAGGAGGGCCGGGCGGCGCGGCGGCGCCGCCCCATCGACAGCAGCGAGGAGGAGGAGGAGGAAGAGGAGGCGGGGCCGAGAGGCAGTGGAGCAGCAGCGGCGGCAGCAGGCGGCTGGCCCAGCGACGGCAGCGAGGCAGCAGGTGCTGCCGGCGGCGGCGGCGGCGGTGATGTGGTGCAGGCGGGGCCAGCGCACGCTGCTGCCGCCGCCACGTGGCAGCCCTCGGCGCTGCAGCTGTTTGAAGTGCTGCGCGGCGCAGCCCTCGGCGGCTGCCCCGCCATCCTGCGCTGCATCCTGGCCTCACCCCTGCCCTTCAGCGTGGCGGCGGCGGACGCGCAGGGCAGCGGCCTGCTGGCGCACTGCGCTGCGCACGCTGAGGAGGCCAGCTGTGCCGAGTCCCTGGCGCTACTGCACGCTGCGGGGGCAGCCGCCTCGCTGAAGCGCCTGCTGTACCTGCTGGAAAAGCGCATGAGCGCGCCCTGCGTAGCCGCCCTGCTGGCGCTGCAAGTCCCCCAGGTGCCCTCCAGTGACGTCACGCTCAAGGCGGGGGGCGTCACCTCGTACACCTGCCCCGTCAACCGCCTGCTGCACGCCTGGACGGTGAGCAGGGATGAGCGCAGCGGCGGGCGGAGGCTGGCACAGAGGGAGGGGCTTGCTGTGGCAAGGGCTTGTTGCGGCAAGGGCTTGCTGTGGTGCCTGCTGTTATTGTCTGCCAGGCGTCTAGGTTTCGGCTGTCGCCTGCTTGTGATACATATGGCCCCTGACTGCCCTCCTTCCATGCCCAAACCCTGCCTGCTCTTCTCGCGGCCCCCATGTGCAGCGCGGCTCCCACCCCTCGCGGGCCGCCGACCCAGAGGGCTGGCCCCGCAGCGTGATGCGGGTGCTGGAGGTGCTGATGGGCGCTGGCCTGCGGCCCATGGTGTACCGGGTGAGCCTTGTTGATGCAGAAACACACATTATGAACCCTACTGAAACGCGGCATGGGTCCGGCTGGGGTTGGCAGGAGTGCGCAGCGGCGCTGTGCCATGCCGGTTGCTGCGTGCTTGCTGTTCGAGTGCACGGTGTCTCCCCTGTCTCAGCCAAGCTGGGTGGGGCGCGCCTGCTGCCTGCTGCGCATACCCGAGCCCCCGACCTCATTCATGCCTGTGTTCCACCCTGCCCGCAGAACATGAGCCGGCCAGTCATGGTGCTGCACCCCGGCGGCCACCTTGCGCCTGCCCCAGACCCATTTGACCCGATGGCGCTGCTGCCGGCCGTCACGCATGCCGACAAGAGGTGGGGCGCGAGGGGCGGGGACCAGTCAGCCTCAGGCTCTGCAACTCCCTATGCAACTCCCTCTGCAGTGGGTAGTTCGCATTGCCGGCACGGTTGCATGTGCTGCTGGAGCTGTCTGCTCGGTGCATGCTGCCACGTGCACCCAGCCCTGGCCCCTGCCCTGGCCTGTGCTCCTCCCGCAGGCTGCTGCTGGTGGCGCGCGGCGGCAGCTGGAGCACAGAAGTGCACCCCATCTGGCCGCCCGCCTTCAAGCAAGCGGTGCAAGCCCTGCTGCTCTGCTCACTCCGGCTAGCGCGGCAGGCCGGCAGCAGAGCAGGCGGCGGCGGCAGCAGCAGCAGCAGCAGGGCGACACGTGCGGCGCGGAGAGCGGCACGCTGGGGTGATGGCGCCGGCGGCGGCAGCGGCGCCGGCGGCGGCAGTGAGGCCTCGCTAGGATCGCTGCCGCTGGAGCTGCTGCTGCAGATTGCGGAGCGGGCCGCCTTCCCCATCTCAACTTGGATGTGAGCCCCTGGCCTGCACCTGTGTTGCCTCAAGTGACCTCTATTTGTACCTTGTCGTTGTTGACGCAGCGACTCAACTGTACTGCCGGCCAGCCTGGCTGCGTGCCAACGTGCCCTGCCCTCTGATGTATTCGCACTCAACTCGCCTACCTGTGCTGCGCTCCCTTGATGGCGCCACAAGACTTGTATGTGTGCACTGCCTCCTGGTTACCCTTGTACCCTTGCCCACCCATTCCGGTACCACTCCCAGCACAACTGCTTGGCCCTTGATTGGTGTAAAGGCAGTGCTGCTTACAGGGCTGAATGGTCAGTCACAGCTCTATGTGCGCTTCGCCCGGCGCCCGCGGTCTATCTGCTTGCGAAGGCGGCCCAGGCTCTCCTGCCGTTTCTGCCGCCTGCTGCTGCCCGCCTGCCGCTGCTGCCTCTGCTGCTACCTCCTCTACTGCTGCCTCCTCCGCTGCTGCCTCTGCTGCTGTCTCTGCCTCTGCCGCTTCCTCCCCTGCTGCCCCCACATCTGCTGCTGCCTCGTTGGATGGAGGCACCTCATACTGGGCTACCTCTGGGTCTGGTGGCAGTGGCGGCAGGCTGGCATACGCGTCTCGCAGCTCCTGCCCAATCGCCTCCGCCTGTGCAAGGGGGGTGGCGATCATTGAAGCAGTTCAGGTCAGCACCCACTGTCGAATGAGCAGCAAGCACACATGCAGTGCCTTGCGATTTCCTTTCCCTCCCAACACTTGGCGCAGTCCTTCCCTCAATCCCCACAGTCCACACCGTGCCAAATGCCGCGCGCGGCCCCTCAGCGCCCCACCTTGCCGCACTCCCGCTCCAGCTCTTCACCTTCAACAACTTCTTGCAATCTGCACTCCTCCTCACTATCCCTTATGCAATCCCCACATCTGATGCACAGGCAGAGCTCCCACCTTGCCACATTCCCTCTCCAGCTCCTCAGAAGGCGGGCAGGCGCGGCGGTGCCGCTCGCAAAACGCCTCGTTGAGTGTGACCAGCACCTGCGGCGGGCAGAGGCAAGGCAGTGTGCAGTGGACCACGTTGCGCCGCTGGGCGCTCTAACCGCTCGCAGCTGCACAGGCACATGCAACACGCATGGTTGAGCGCAACCATCGCCTAGGAAGGGCAGCGGCGGGTGTCGTGGGCTGTGTTGGTTGCCATATGGGCAGTGACTGCTGCTGTGTGGCTGGCATGCAGCTCCCCACCTCATGGCCAGCAGGTCCCGCATGCGTTTCGCTATCATTGCAACAAACAACATTGATAACCAAATCAGTAAAGCTATACAAGATTCACACCTCGATGGCCAGCAGGTCCCGCATCAGCTCAAGGCCGGTGGTGTTGAGGGAGGCGGGGCGGGGCGGGTGCGCAAACAGGCCGCGCTTGGTGAGCCGTGGGTCGTCGCTGCATGGTGGAGTGGGGTGTGCGGCAAGTGTGGCAGGACCGCAAGTTGAGTGGCGGTTTGATGTGTGTCTGTGGTGCATGGCTATGTGGTGAAGTGTCAGGGCGCGGCCCGCACACAAAGGCGCGGCCCGCACACAAAGGCGCGGCCCGCACACAAAGGCGCACCTGCAACTCCGGCCGCACCTCGTCCTCATACCTCCCTAGGAGAACCACACACATTCCACATGACTTTGCAAGACACACCTCATGTCCCAGGGCGGGCAGGCCAGGGCGTCAAAGTCGTAGTGCCAGTGCTTGTCAAACGCATAGCCCGTGCCGCTCAAGTTCCACAAAATGCCGTAGTGCAGCACGCTGGGCGGGTCTGGGTGGAACAGGTCAGATCACACAGAATGGCGACTCATGGCGGGCCGGCTTTGCCAGGGCAGCAGCGCCACGACCATTGCAGCTGGGTGGCGATGCTTCCCCCTCAACTTGTGGCAGCTGTAGCAGCAGCAGCACTTTCCCTGGCGATGCCCGCCCTTACTCCCCACTGCACTACAAAGCCCTCCCTCACCCACCCACCCTCATAAGTCTCTCGGTCCACCGCATAGCCGGGGTAGCGCATCAGCCGCCCGTTGGCAATGTGCCACACATCTGCCGCCGCACAGCCGAAGGAATAGCCATACCTGGCAAGGAAACGTTTCAGGAGCGGCAGCGTCAGGATTGGGAGGCGGCAGGGCACTCTCAGATCTGCAGACCCTGCTGCCCCAAAGCTCGCGCCAGCTGGCACTTGCACTTTGCAGCAGCCTGTCCACCGCTCCAGTGGGCCTATCTGCTGCCATACAGCGACACCCATCTGCTGCCATACAGCGACACCCATCTGCTGCCATACAGCGACAGGGGACAACTCAGCTTAAGTTCAGCAGCAGCAGCAGCAGCAGCACGGCAGCGGCGGCAGCAGCAGCAGCAGCAGCAGCAGCAGCAGCAGCAGCAGCAGCAGCAGCTGGCTGCAACCCACATTTCGGCAATCCACGGCTTGTCGCCCTCCCGGGCATAGTGGTCGCCAGTGAGGTTCCAGGCCTGTGCTTTGGGGGGAGGGAGGCAAGAGCTCAACCCTGCACACCAGGTGCGGTGGGGGATGGCTGGGCCAGCTGCACATGGCATCCCTTGGACCCTGCAAACGCTTCAGACACAGTGGCGCCTGATCACCGTGATTCATCCCTAATGTATAAACGGCTCACCAACGGATGCTCCCGGACGTCCTCCGAAAGCTTCAGCCGCAGCGGCACAACCATACAATTGTCACCGAGTAAACTGTGGCAATTTGCTCACCAAGGGGTCCTCCCGAACGTCCTCCGACAGCTTCAGCCACAGCGGCGCCACGCGCCGCATGTCGGCGGTTGCCATGAGCGTGAAGCCGCCCACCTGAAACGCAGAGCGGCTGTTGAGTTTGAGACGGGTGATTTAGCGAGAACGGCCACTGGCTGATTGGCATGCGCCCATGCAGCTAACAGTGTAGTGGTGGGTGCCAGCATTTACAGGCAATCAGCGGCTCGTCTTTTCATCAGCTCACACCCGGAGTTAGCCACCCACCCACCTGGTCACCCCGCCGCCCCGCCGGCCCCGCCTGCGAATCGTTGCGGGGCGCCACCTGCGGGATGTGCCTGAGCGCCAACTCGTTGCTCACGCCTGCAGAAACAGAGGTGCGAGAAATGGACAATGACAGCGCAATCTGCGGGGTGTGCCTCAGTACCAGCTCGTGTGTCTCGTCCATATGGCAGAGTTGACATGGGAGAGTTGAGACTGGCTCAGGCTGGTGTTGCCGGCTCCCACGTGCCAAGATGCTGGCTGTGCAGCATGTATGCTACCGCCAGGGCAACGATTGGCGTGCGCAAGATGCAACATACCGATCATGTAGCCAAAGAAACCCGAGACCGCTGTGCCTGGCGCCGCCCCGACCTCCTGCGGTACACAACAGGAACAAACAGGTGCAGTGATGTGTCGCTCTGGACCTGCCTGCTGCCGCGCCTCTGGGCTGCCGCTTGTGCAGGTTGCACATGTCAATCCACGGGCGAAGCAGCATCCGGATTAAGCAGCAGCAGGGTGTGTGCCAGCCCTGCACTGGCCAATAGCAGATACTGCACACAGAGAAACATGGTAGATGCTGCAAGCAGAGGAATCACTTAGCACCTGGGGCAGGATGGGCCGCCGCATGACCATGTCGGCATCGATGACCAGCACATATTCCTCCTGGACCTGCAATGGGAGTGAGGAAGCGACTGGCTGGGTATCATTGCGATCAATGACCAGCACATAATCCTCCTTGACCTGCGATCAATGGAGTGAGCAAGCGATTTGCTGGGAATCTTTCCGACCTGACAAGCTGGCACTCGGTGTCTCCATCAGCACCCTAATAACAGCAGCAGCTGCTGCCGTGGACAAATCCGCGCACTCAGCCGCCGCACCTCTGTGTTTGCCAGCCAGTCGATCACCGCCACCGGCTTGTTGATGCCCGGATACACTGCTCAGTCGGAGGGGAAGCGGGTACACCGTTCAGATACATGAAGGTTGTTGGCAGCGCATCAACTCCAGTGTGCAGTGCATGAAGTGTGCGGCAGCACATGCTGCGCTTCGCAGTCCATGCTTCTGCCTTCTGAAAATGCCGGCAAAAGCGCTTGAAGATCCCGGCAACCCGCCCTGGCAAGCCAGAAGTGCTGTCCCAGTCCTAGTCTAGTCTAGTCTTGTTACTTTCCGCCAGCCCCTTAGGGCCCCGCTGGGCTGGTCAGCTTGTATCAGGCCCCCATGAAAGGATGGGCGCCACAGGTCATGGCTGCCAACCCCTGCTTACCATCGCCGGTGCGGGGGTGCACTGAGTATGAGGGGGCCCAGTGCGTGGTCACAGGAAGGCTGGCTTCCAGGTCACGATCCGACGCATCCAGCGCCTCCCAGTCCTCCTGAACTTGTGGTCGGGAGGTTGAAGTCGGCACGCAGTTGCACTAGGCTCTGAACGGAAGTGAGGCGTCAATCAGCGCTTCGGATGCAGGCAGCAGGCAACAATGCACTGGCCTGAGCAGTGGGCTAGGCGAGGCCGTCCAACAACCACAATTCACAACAATAACGGCTCCAGAGGCACAAAATGTATGCAGGCTGCATTCGGTAGCACCCCGAACACGTGCCTTGGTGCAGCTCAGCAGGCGCGTCACGGGCCCCAGGTGGCCCGACCGCTTGATGCTGTGCACCAGGCCTGCTCAGCAGGGGCACAGCGTGCAGCGGCACTCGAAAGGTGGAGGGCGCACAGGTGGATTGTATTGATCCTGGTATGCAAGGGCAGCGATACCGTGCCAGGCGGCACTTAATGCAGGCGAGCGGCGGCCGAGGGTACGGTACCCCGCCGCCCATCCCGACTGACGACCATGCAATGCAGTCAGTTGCTCCAGCATGAACCGTCCCCATCTGTTCTGATGCCACCTTGCATGCATATCACGCCCACACGGGGCACTCACCAATTGTCTGCCTGCATGGGGGCCAGGGTGGGTGGGTGCCATCAGTGGCAGCAGCGGGAAGCGCAGGAGGTGGCAAGCACACAAGTGCAGCCAGCATGAAAGCGTCAAGCATGACCATCTATGGACTGCATTCTCGCCATGTGAAGTATCGCGAACACTCGGTGGCTATCAACGTGTGCAGCGTGGGCTGCCCAGCTGCGGCGGCGGCAGCGGCAGCGGCGCCATCGGTCTGCCTGCACGCGCTGCCGCTGCAGCCTGCGGGCAGGCCGCGGCCCGCAGCTTCACGTGAGCCTGTGGCTCGGTTTGGGGCTGCCGCACACAGCAAACAAGCGATGAGGAGGAGGCACGGAAGCGGGGCCATCGCCCCAGAGCTCGGCAGCGCTCCTGGCGCTTCAACACAAGTTCGGGCACTGGAAGTAAATGATCCCATTGGCATGAGGCCTGGGTCGGCGACATGAGGGGTGCTCCGCTGGCGGCGGCGGCAGCGGCAGTGCCGCCGGCGATGATAAAGTGGGTTGGCAGGAGTATTCACTGTGTGGTGGCAGGGGAGAAGGCAGGCCTGGTCCCTCTCGTGGTAAGCGTGTTGTTGCCCGCTTTCGGCCACGCCTCAGCTTTGTGGGGGGCCTGCGAGGGCCCACGGCCGAGGTGCGCTGTTCAAGTTGAGCAACATGCATGGGTGAGCATACCGGGCTGCCGCATGGCGTTGAAAGATCATGCTAAACGTAGATTGGCCGGCACCGTACGCCACCCACTTGTGATGTGATGTGCGCTACCCGTTTGCAGGGATGACATGGGAAGGGGCGAGGGAGTGGCTGTCCGATCCTTCCAAGCCGAGCCGGGGTGTTGGCGACGGGGCCGGGCACCCGGAAGCATGCTTTCCCCCATTCCTTTTGCTTGTTGTCGATGGCCACCTCAGTTTGTTTTGTGTTGCAGCATGGCTTGCCTTAACCGAGCGGCCTTTTGCTGGCAGCTGCCGTACGGCCGCGGCGGTTGGCACCTGCCGCCACGCGGGCACATGCATGGGCCATTTGGCGCGATGCCCGCCTTGGGGCTCGGAGGGAGGGCAGACCCACTTTGCGGTGACTTCAGATCTGCGAACCCACGTGCCATCGCTCGCCGGGAGGCTGCCCCGAGGGCCTGAGCAGAGCGAGCGGCACGTGTGGCGCTGCTACTATTGCGGGGACGCTCTCAGACATCTGCGCTTCGCATTATCAAGAGATCTGCGGCCGTCAGAGCCGAGCAGCGCCCCTGGCGGGCACAGCTGAAGTGCCTATGGCGGCTTGCTGAGCAGCGGCCCACCTGATGGCAGCCAGGATCGCTGTTTTATGTACTGCGCTGCTGCTAGCAGCAGCAGGTGAGTGCCCCACGCAGCTGAACTGCCTTGCCCCGAGCAACGCCCGCTGGAGCCGCAGGCCGCCCTGCCTGGGCCCTACCCAATTCATACTCGCCGCCCGCCGTGCAGGGTCGGTGGCCGCCGGGCAGCAGCCGCCTCCTGGGCCAGCGCCGCCGAAGCCGCTGCCGCGAGCGCCGGCGCCCTCGCTGCCGCTGGCACAGGCGCTGCGGCCGCCCTTGCCCCCTCCGCAGCCGCCTTTGCCACCCCGTTCACCTCGTCCGCCCTCACCCTCTCCATCGCCACCACCACCCTCTCCTAGCCCCTCACCGCCACCCTCGCCGCCGCCTTCGCCGCCGCCGTCGCCGCCGCCGCCACCCTCGCCCCCTCCGCCGCCGCCACCTCTCCCTCGCATTGCGGAAATGTTCCTGCCACCCGGGCGCGGCATGGACTGGTCGTTGGCTGGCTACAAAGGTGAGCCGGGGGCGCTACGGGAGCGGCGGCGGTTGCAGTTGTGGCCCGGCTGCCGCTACCTGTCGCCCAGCTGCCGCCACCTGTCGCCCAGCTGCCGCCACCTGTCGCCCAGCTTCTTTCTGCTCACCCCTGCTGGCAATCGTGCCTGTTGATGTTCGCACCCTGCACAGACGGCACCCCGACCTTTGATGCGCCGGAGCAGCAGTTTAATGTGCGCGACTTTGGAGCGGTGGGCGACGGTGTGGCCAACGACACAAAGGCGCTGCAGGTGCGGCGGCAGCGAGGTTGGGCAGCGGCAAGTCGGGTGCTGGTTTTTGCAGTGCGAGCAGTAGCAGCACAGCAGCAGCTTGCTGTAGCTGCCAGCGCTCTGCAGTGTTGGGGGCTGCATTCGGTTCATGCATGCAGCGGCCAAGCTTGCAGGCACGACGGGCATTAGCCCCACACCGCAGCCACCCACCACCCCACCCCACCCCCACGCACTTGCCGCTGCTTCGCAGGACGCGGTTGCTGCCGCAAACGACAGCCCAGAGGGCGGTGTGGTGTACCTGCCGGCTGGCAGGTACCGCATTGACAAGCCGATCGTGGTCAGCAGCAGCCACGTGGTCATTCGCGGAGACGGGGTGAGATCTTGCGGGGGTCTGCTGGAGTGTGGCGGTGGGGGGTGGCCTGGGTTGCGTGCCTGCTGGGTTGCAGCCGCGTTGATTGATCACAAGCAGCTTGCGCGATACCTCAGAGCAGCCCACCAACTCCGCCGTTTTGTTGCTGCCATCACTGCTGCCGCTGCTGCTGCTGCCGCTGCTACACCTCCCTGTCTATACGCCTGTGACGTGCCGCGCTGGCACCATGGTGTGCTGCCTGTGCTGTACTGCCGAGCACCCGGCTGACCGCTGTGAGGGTGTCGCCGCTCCATCCCTGCGTGTGCAGGCAGCCAAGACGACCATCTACATCACTGCCTCCCTCAGTGACGTGTACAAGGGCACTTGGACACAAGACCCCGTCACAGGTGGGGCTATGCAACAGGGGTTCCGGCCGGCCTTCACAGATTAGAGTTGTTTGCATGTCCAGCAGACTTTGGCTTGACTTGCGCGCCAGCAATCCCTCTGTTTGCGGATGTGCGGGCTGAGCTTGGGCACAGTTACGCAGTGCCCAGCTTGTGCAGCAGTGCCCAGCTTGTGCAGCAGCGCTTGTACCATCACCCTTCCCTCATCCTAGGTTTATCCCATCCATCCAGCAGGTGCCATCACTGATGCGTGGAGCACCAGCGGCGCCTCCATCACACATTGAATGGCCCCTTACCAACCCCTCTCTCCTGCCATTCCTCCATCCAAATCCACCCAAGCAGGCGAAATCACAAGCGCGTGGAGCACCGGTGGCGCCTTCATCACCTTTGACGGCCAGCGCCAGCGCAGCAGCACCGGCTGGCTGCGCCTGGGGCGCATCACTGGCAACGTTGACGTCGGCGCCACGCGCCTGCCGGTGGGTTTATCCTGTCCTGCTGGGCTGGTTGCAGTGCTGCTAAGTGCTCAGCAGCTGCTGGGCGGCATCCCCTCCTGCACTGGGCTGTTTGTTCGTGGCGGCTCTGAACTACTGGCCATGCTTGGTGCCTGCATTTGTCTGGTGGCCAGGCTTCCACTGAATCGGTTGCTGCCGAGCTGTTTTGCGCTTGGGATGGACTGCCGCTGCGGGTGCGGGGCTACCAGCTGGTAAGACACCTGTTGCCACCCTTGCACTGCTGCAGGTGGACCACTCTGACAAGTTTGTCAAGGGCGACTGGATTCGCATCTTCCTCAACGACGGCTCCACCACGGGGCAGGGCGGCGCCGGCCCCGGTGACCGCCGCCGCCGCCTGCAGCAGAGCTTCTTCAGCCTCAGCATGGGCGGCGACAGCGGCAGCAGCAGCGAGGGCTCTACCCCCGGCAAGGTGCAGCTGGTGTCTGAGGCGGTGCCAGAGTGGATGTGGTCTAGCCCTGCCTTCAGGGCGGCGATGGACGGCGCCCGGCGCGAGGGCGAGGAAGGCGAGGGGTTCACCCCTGAGGAGGCCGCAGCAGCAGATGCCGAGTTCTGGGCGGAAAACTACCCCGACCGAGTGCCGGCAGCGGCAGCCAAGGACACCGTGGTGGCCTGGCTGTACGGAGATGGAGTGGCGGACTCGGGGGTGCGGGGAGCGGTGGACAAGGACGAGGTCTACATCTCCGCCAGGCGAGTCATCGGTGTTGGTTTGCTGGTGTTTTTTCCCAGTCCGTTCGGTGCAATCAAGCTGTGAGGTTTGGGCAACGGGGGGCGGTGGACAAGGACGAAGTCTACATCTCCGCCAGGCGAGTTGCAGGGCAGGGGTTGCTTTTGGCTGGCTTCTTTTTACCAAAACGTTTGGTGCAATCGAGGTAAGGACGAGGTCCACATCTCTGCCAGGCAAGTTGCAACTCTGTTTGTTCACTGCAGCCCTGCCAGCTCTTCGCCTGCCTGTTTGCAAGCCATTTGCGAGCTTTTTGGCCAGGTCTTGTGCAGTGCAGGCGGGAGGGGTTGGCGCTGCCCTGCAGCGATGGGCAGCATGGCGCCTGCTGGTCTGCGCCTGCTGCTGTTGGGCCGCCCGCTCACAATATCGCCGAGCTGCCCGCCCGCCTCCCACTTTCTTGCAGGGTGAAGGAGGTCGGAGATGGCTGGGTGGAGCTGGACAGGGAGCTGCCCTTCCCAGGGGAGCACAGCTGTTGTGAACTGCAGCTGTGATTCAAACCTGTTCTGCTGCTGCACAGCGTGTCTTCCTTCCTGTCGGCACACGGCGGCCCGACGGGAGCGGCAGCAAGCGCCGCAGGCTGTGGATGCTGAGGGCGCATGCGTCAGCGCTGTGGCAGCTGCCCTTTTGAGCTGGATGGCCTGCTCATCCGCACAAACACACCGTTTGCCCTCGTGTGTGTGCCCGCAGTGCAAGAGGACTGGGATGCTACAATCTCCCGTGACCGGCCACAGCTCAAGGAGTCTGGCATTGAGCACCTGGCCATCGAGTTTGTGTGAGTGCATCGATTATTGAGGGGTTTCGGGTAAAAAAGTCGGTGTGATTGCATCGCCTGCAAGTTGCCAGTGAACTGCAGTTCAGCAGGGATGCGTTCAGCAACAAGAACAGCCAGCCCAAGCCCTTTCCTGCTTGCAGCCTGTTCACCAGTTAGCCTGCGGTCCCCGCTCTGCCCACCAATCCCCCATCCCACTCTGCAGGCACTCGATTGTGGGCAAGCACTGGACAGACCGCGGTTACAACGCAATCCAGTACATCGGCGTGTCCAACAGCTGGGTGGACGAGGTGCGACCAGCTGGGCCTGGCGGTTCTATGCTTCCATTCAATGCACCAAGCACTACGCCTGCGGCAGTACGCCTGCCGTGCTGCGCCGGTGCCAGCAGTGTAGCTGCCGCTCTTGGCAGATCACTGAATGCATCCGTTCCGGGCATGTTTTTCCGCCAGGTGACCATCAAGAACTGTGACAACGGCATCTTCTGGAACTGGGTGGACCGCTCCACGATGCGAGGTGCGCACATTTGGGGGCCGTGCCTTAGGACTTGCTGCCGATGCGTGCATGCAAGCCCCGGCCCATGTGGCTGTTTGGCTTGCAAGCTCCGGGCTCAGGGCATGCAGCTGTGTGCTGTTTGCAGGGCCAAGCAGAAGATTTGGCAGAAACTGTGGGTTCTGGCTACGCCTGTCGTGCGCCACCCAAGCATCACAGCCTGCAATCCGCTCTTTCTCATCCTGCTTGGTGCCCTCTTTCCTCCTGCCCGCCACTCAGGAGTGAAGATCGACGTGACCAAGCCGCGCTGGCCGGTGACCGCGTACCGTGAGGCGCTCAACGGCCACCACCCCATCTCCCTCACCGAGAGCAGCAGCAACCTGCTGGAAGGCTTCAACGTTGCCGCGAAATAGTGAGTGCGCTGCTGCTGTGCCCTTCTGGCTTGGTAGCTTCGGTGGCGGCGTCAACAAACACAGGAGATTGCAACTCGACGGCAACGTTGTCGCCTCACACGTGCCTTCACAAGGAACCCAAGCCTGACTGGCCAGCACACCTTGCATACTTCCCCTCCCCGCAGCATCCACGACATCACGGTTGCATCTGGTGCTTCCATGAACGTGTTCCGGGCGGGCAAGGGAGTCGACCTGAACCTGGACCACCACAGGTGGGCCTGCTGTTGAAAACAGTTGGCTTGAAAACAGTTGGCTGACTGCTGGCATTTGTTACTTTTGACTTGCGCCAGACCTGAACCTGGACCACCACAGGTGAGCAGGCACACTGGCTAGCTGGCTGGCCGAGGATTTGCAGCAGCAGCAGCGCCGGTGGTTGCAGCAGCTGCTGCCCCTGATGTCCCACACGGCCCATCCGATTGGCTCAGAAGCTCCCCACAACCCGCAGGGCCGGCCCCTTCTTCAACCTGTTCACCGACATCGACCACGGCTATGGCACCCGGCCCTTTGCATCTGGTGGCCGCATGGGTCGTGCGGCACACTCGGGCCGCGGCAGCACCTTCTGGGGCCTGCGTGCGACTGCCAACGCGCCCCCACCGCCGCCACGGCCGCCGCCGTCGCCGCGCCCGCCGCCACCGCCCAGCCCCCGGCCGCCTTCGCCGCCCCCACCTCAGCCCTCCCCGCCGCCGCCCTCCCCGCCGCCTAGCCCTGTGAGTTGTTGGCAGCATGGTGCAGGCAAGAATGTCAAAGGATGTGCCGAAAAACCTCTTGGAGTGGCCATGCATGCTTCCTGCACACCAATCGTTGCAGCTCCTGCTCCACCCATGACTTACGCAGTTGACTCACAAAGGCACCTTCCCCACTCCTCGATTGCCGCAGAAACCACCCAGCCCACGGCCGCCGTTGCCGCCGCCCCCTAGCCCACGGCCACCTCCCTCGCCGGCTGCTGGCACGCTGCAGACCCCCCCTGCCGCCGTGCAGCAGCCTGCGGCGACCGGCAGCCAGGCAGCAGTCGCAAAGCCGGCGGTTGCACAGCCGGCAGTAACGCAGCCGACGGTCGGAAAGCCGGCGGCCGGCACTCAGCCAGCAGTTGCCAAGCCAGCGGCCGGGCGAAGGCTGGCGGGTGCATTCGAGCTTCCAATTGCGCATGCAGCTGAGCAGCCGGCATGGCAGCCCTCAGTGGAGCAGAGCGAGGCCTGGTGGGAGGGCCCAGAGGCGCTGCAGAGCGGCAGGCGGCTGGCGGGGATGGCAGGCGCTGGCGCACTGCCGCAGCATGCACAGCAGGAGGCTCAGCAGGCGCAGCTGGAGGCGCAGCAGGAGCAGGGGCTTGCACTTCAGCGCAGCGGCAGGCGCCTGCTGCTCACACCTGGCATCAAGCCCCTAGTGCTGCCCACCTGCGACTTTGGCCCGTGAGTTACGAAGGTTTGGGGCTGGAGTTTGGAGGGAGGCTGCGCAGTGTTGCCTGCGTGGCAGCATTGTACCTGCGCAGTGTTGCCTGCGTGGCAGCATTGCACCTGCGCTGGGTTGCTGGCATGTGGCGCCGCAGTCATTCGTCAATGCACCTATTGCTTACCATCCCCCGCTGCCCCCTGCTCTCTACCACGCAGTTACATCAACTTCTACGGCAACTACAGGGGCCGCCCGTGCAAGTTCAGCGGCTGGCTGGTGAAGTCGCTGGACGCGGGAGCAGCCGACGATCTGTATATTGCGATGAAGGTGCTGCGGGACCAACGGAAGGCCGCTGGCCTCATCTAGTTGACAGGCTCAGTTTGGATAGCAGCCACATCCGAGCAGATTGTCAGCGCCAGAAGTCAAGTTTGATGTCCTGTTGATAGCCATGCAGCCAGCCGATCAGCAAGCTCCCCCTAGGTTGGGCAGCCACTCCCAGCTAGCTCCCCCTTCCCTTTCCGCTGCGCCAAGCGAACCGATTCAAGCAATGCCCCTGCCAAGTCCTGTCTATTCGTCCCCATTCTTGCGGCCCTGTGCCGCCCTGCACATGTGATCCGTGTTCCCTGCATCCTCTTGTGCATAGCCTGTCTCATTCTTCCGTGGGCTTGCCCTGCGCTCACATACCCCCCAAGACTGCTCCTTCTGCTCGTGCTCTCGTGCAAGCCCATGCAAGCTCATCGATCCCTTCACTCTGAAATCAAATGTAATATCAATGGACGAAGAAGCGCCTGGATGCGCATGAAGCAAGCAATTCCACCAACGTGCCGCCGTTCAGTGGTGCCGCCAGGCGGGCGGCGGCTCGCACTTGAATGCAGCTCGCGCTCTGGCGTGCTGGTCTCCATGCTCGCACGTCACATACTCGCTGCCGCACTGTCTGGCGGCGCGCCCCTGCCGGCAACTCGCCTGCTCCCGCTCCGCCGCGTGTGTGCCTCCTCCAGCGAAGCGCCTCAGCCCGAGACCATGGCGCCCAAGCGTGGCAAGGCCTCCACCGCCAAGGCGAGCGGCGGCGTCGCAAAGAAGAAGGCCGCCAAGCCCGCCGCCGCTCCGCCGGCCGCGGCAGTCGCCGTCTCAGCAACCGACATCGCCATCGAGGCTTGCAAGTCCTGAGGCGTGTTCAAACGGCGGTGCGACGTCTGGGAAGTGATCATGATGGGTGCTACGGGGCAGTAGGTCACCTCAGAAGGCCCAAACCAGCTGCCGCATTGTTGACCTGCACCCACTCGCTGCCCTCGCTGCTGCCTTGTGCCTGATCAGGGCCGCCGAACTCGAGAAACTGGTGAAGGAGCAGGCGCCTGGCGCTGCATTTGTGGTCAATCCCGACAAGGCAAGTGTGGGTGATTGCTGGAATTGCAAGAGTGTGTCCCGATGCATTGACGTTGGTCAGCGTGGTCGAAAGTTGGAGAAGCAGCGCCGCATGCCATGGCCGCCCCGTCTGCCGCCCTGAAGCAACCTGCCACCCGCTCCACGTTGCCCTGGTTGCAGCCGCGGCGCGGCACCTTTGAGGTGCGGCGCGGAGGCAAGGTGTACGTCAGCCTGCAGGTGCGCCCTGCCGCTCTTCTTTATCAAACGAACGCTGCCGATGCGTGTGCGTGCTGAGGCAGCAGGCGTGAGCAGTGTGCAGGCGCACCCATCTGGCAGGCAGCTGCATGGCAAGCGAGGCACTGGCTGCTGTAATGATGTCACAGGCTCAGCTGCGGCATCCATGCTGCGCAAAGCCTGCACCTACAGACAGTATTCCGCCAGGATATCCATGCTCAATGTTCACAACATTGAGTTCGGTCGTTTGTTTCTTGAACCCCAACCTTCCCCCTGCTTCACATATCCTCCCCGCCCAGGCCATGCCGCGCCCGTTCACCAAGCTGCGCGAGTTGGACTTGGCTGCCCTGGCGGCTGAGCTGGCAGCCGATGTGCAGGGCTAGAGCCCTGCGTTGCTGAGGCGGCGGCTGAGTCCGCGGCCAACTCACGGCAGGGCAGCCCCAACAGCAGCCCCTGCTAGGCCGAGCCCTGCAGCCCGCTGGCTGTTGCGGCCGCTCCGCCGCCATCGGGTGCATGCGCAGGCCACCACGCCCCCCGGGAAGGAGCCTCAACCACAGCCCCTTCCCGCCTCTCTCTCCAACACACTCTGGAGCCGTGCAGCAGCGGCGAGCAGCATGCGCAGCGCCGCACATGACGCGCAGCAGGGAAAGGCGCCCACCCGCCGCCTGCTGCACTGAGCCGCGGTGCCGGCGGCAGCCGCTTGCAAGCCCGCCCCACATCGCCGCATCTCCTGGGCTGGCCCGCCGTCAGGGGCGGCGGTGCGGGGCCAGGCGCGGCTGCCGTCCGGCCTGTGCTGTGCAAAGCTGCCCTGTCGTTGCAGCATGGCTTCCAACGCAAGTTGCCTCGCTGAGCCCCGACGTGCCATTCTCTCTCCAACTGCCCTCTCGCTCGCGGTGTGCAAACTGGCAATGGTATGTTACATGCAGTGGAAAAGAGTGTACATGGCGGCTGGCCCAGAGCATGGAAAGGGCGCAGGCGCACGTGTAGTGGCTGCCAGGCACGCACCGCAAATTCAGGGTGCATGCGGCAGGCCGCGGGAAAAGCAGGTGCTTGGGTGCAAGCAGTATCGCTCATGTGGCATCAAATGTGGGTAGAAATGGGGTGGGGCGAGGGCGTGGCTGTGCCGGATAAGCCTGCAAGATCTGGCCGGCAGACCGAGCCGCGCCCCAGGCGTGCAACATCGGATGTTCTTTCGTGGGCAATGCAGGGAGGGAGGGCTACACAAAACGGTTCGTTGAGGGGGTCCGCTCAGCTGCCTGCTGAGTGCAGCGCACCGCATGCATTTGGTGCGCCGCATCACAAGGGGGTGTAGTAGGGGTAGCCCGCTGATCAAGTGGGGGCTCAACTTGGCTGGCCCGGCCGGGCCGGGAGGCTGCAGCAGGTGGCGGCACACACAGCCGCAGCACCACAGCTGGCAGCTTGACAATGGCTGGGCTTGGTCGGTGAGGCTGGCGTGTGCAAGTTGTGACCAACAGTAGTTGCGGCCAAGCTTAGTTTGTCGGACTTGGCTTTGGGTTTAGTTGATGCCCAGCTCGGTCTCATAGGCCTCCAGGCTCTTGAACAGCTCGCTGCGGGGGAGGGGAGGAGGGCACAAAGCAGATCTAGGTCAAGAGCACTGCCATGTGCGAAGATTCGGCCTCGAGCGTTGAGGCAGCGAAGGCTAGAAGCCATTGCAGCCAGTGAGGAAGCGAGGAACACCCTCAAAGCCAGCCGGCCTCACCCAAAGTTGCCCGTGCCAACAGCGCCGCAGCTACCGGCCTCGGCTGCAGCAAATCGTCAAACAAGACCAAAGAAGCAGCCAGCCGGTCTCACCCAAAGTTGCCCTTGCCAAAGCCGCCGCAGCCGCCCACTTCAGTAGGCACGCGCTTGCGGCGAGAGCGCGGCAGCTCCTCGCCATCACCCAGCGGCACCTGTTTGTTGGGGCAGGGATTAGGCGGGGCAGGATTCATGGTTGGGCAAGTTTGGGAGCGGGTGAGTGGGGGTGCAGCGCAGTGGGCGGGATGGGGGCGGTGCAGTTGCTGCGGCGAGCAGGGCCCGCGGTGGGAGCTGCTGCACGGGGCGCAGGGCAAGCTGCAGAAGGGTGCAGTGGGCGCATGGCACACGTGCTTCCCAGGGCAGCAGCGTGGACAGCAGTGTGGGCAGCCAGTGGGCAGTAGTGGGTGCAAGTCAGTGGGCAGTAATGGGAGCACGTGCAAAGGGTGGCCGGCAGCCAAGCTCACCAGCGAGCCAGCTCCCTGCAAGGGGTGCAGGTTGAGGTTACAATGCCTTATTGTGAGCGACCAAAGATTCGCGGCAGTAGCAACATTGGCAGCAGCAGCCAGACCAGCAGCAGGCTGTGCAGGCGGCAGCGGATTTGCCTCGAGGGCCAGCCTGCGACAGCAGGCGTATCAGCACGACCTCTCAACTCACCTCGGCGGGCGGCGGCAGCGTGCACAGCCGCTCGATGATCTCAGAGAATCATAAGCACATGTAAGATAAATAATTGAAAAAACAATAAACCATTCACCTCGGCGGGTGGCGGCAGCGTGCACAGTCGCTCGATGATCTCGAAGAACACGGTGGGGCGGTCGCCCACGGGCTTGGTGAAGATCTGCAGCAGCACGCCCTGCAAGGAGGGAAAGGCAATGGAAGGAAAGCATGGGCATGAGAGGAGGGCGTGAGGTTGGCGAGGTTACAGCAGCACGCCTTGCAGAAGACAGGCTGCAGCACAGCAAGGGTTTGGCGCATGTTGCAACTGGCCTGGTCGGGACTGGATGCAACAGCTGCACCTAATCCTCTCACTGCAGTCGACTGCAGAACCACCCAGTTGATTGCAGGACCGCCGGCGCACCTGGTCGTCCTTGTCCACCAGTAGGCCCAGCTCCTCCACCTCCTTGTACTGCAGAACGGGAGAAGTACACAGCGGCGGCAGGCATCAGTGCGCAAACGCAGGTATCCACACCAAGGTCGCTCGTCAACCCCTGGCCAGCTGCAATCCTGTTGCAGTCACATTTTGCAATCGCCTCAAGTCAGGCTCACCTGCTGCTGCGTGAGCAGGTTGCCCATCTTCTTGGGCAGCCCGCGTTCGCCCTCCCACCTCCCAGCCCTTGCATACTCCTGTTATCCTTACCTGCTGCTGCGTGAGCAGGTTGCCCATCTTCTTGGGCAGCTCGCGGTAGTACTGCTCTGAAGGGGCGGGCACAAAGTCGAAGCCGCCCAGCCGCGACCTGCAAGAATTAGCGCAGGCCTGCCAGGTAAGTGCACACCATACAACAGCAGCGTATTGCTCCGAGGCATGACATGAAAGCCGGCCAGCCGCGACCTGCACCGACGTAGGCATGCAGCACTTTCGGTTACAAAAGCCGCATCTTGCGCACGCATGGCTCAAAGGTGATCAGCAGTGGATCCGCCCACAGCACAAAAGCTCGAGCACAAGCCACCCAGCAGCAGCAGCAGCGGCAGCAGCAGCAAACCTGCCCACTCACACGGCCCGCATCTTGCGCATGGTAGAAAAGATGTCGTCGGTCTTGAGCGCCACGTGCTGCAGCCCGGGCCCCTCGTTCTGCTCCAGGTACGTCTGGATCTGGCTCTTGCTGCATGGCAGGGTGGTTGGGGCAGTGGAGACTGGCGGTTGGCCGCCTTCATCTGAGGAGGGAAAGCGTGGCTTGAGCAACCCTGGCCTGCTCGCAGCGTTCATTCTTTTTTAGGAATGAACGCTGCGAGCACACAGCTGCTGCGCAGTGCAGCGGCAACAGCACCTCGATTCGGTGCAGTGTCAAGCAGTGATTGCATGCTTGGTGCAACCTATGTGCTGTGTACGCTGTGTGCTGGCCTCCCTGCATGCGCCGGCCTCACCGCTTGGTGCCAAAGGTGGGCTCGTTGACGGGCAGCAGAATCATCTCGTTGTTGTTGGCCATCACCTGTTGGTGGGAGGTAAGCAGGCTTGAGAGGTGAGATGGGAGGTGAGATGGGTGGGAGGTGAGATGGGTAAGCAGGCTTGAGAGCGAGTGGAAACAAATGTGCGCATAAGACACAGCAGGGTGATCTCGTTGTTGTTGGCCATCACCTGTTAGTGGGAAGGGCGGGCAGTCAACCAGGGTGGGCAGTGAACCGGGGCAGGTTGGCTTGAGAGAGGCTGAGTGGAGCGCAATGGGCATGCAGGCACAGCCAAGACCATCAGTGGGAGATCAAATGCGCCGCACACTTGATTGGCTACCACCCGGCCTGCAAGCACCGCAGCCTCACCATGGAGTTGAGGCCGGAATCCACAGTGCCCACATCGTCGGCGGTGAACTCGGCAAACTCGTGGAAGCCTGCAGGAGGAGGCGGACAAGAGGCAGTCGCTCGCTTGGTGAGCACATGCATCATGCGTCAAATGGCGGCGGCGAGGTCCGCAACTTGTGGTCCAGAGGCCAGCCTGGCAGCTGGGACGAGGTGAAGCAGCTCAGCGCAGAGGCATGGCGCACGCCACGTGCGCAACCAAAGAATGCACCGAAGGCCTTGGCCATGTACTCCACTTGGGGGTTGGCCTCTGCCGTGGTGCTGCTCCAGCTCTGGCTCCAGCTTAGAGCATAGATTATAGAGGAATTATATATTGCATAGATTATAGAGGAAGAAACAGCAGCGCACCGAAGGCCTTGGCCATGTACTCCACTTGGGGGATGAGCTCCGGCACGTTGCCCACCGCGTGATCGAGCCGCTCCAGACCGTAGGACACCTGCATTTTATCAAGGCATCAGGCCTCGATTCGAGCAGATATGCGTAGTGGGAGCTGGCTAAGGATGCGTGTGGTCCAGCCGCTCCAGGCCGTAGGACACCTGCGGCGTGGAGCAAGGAATTTCTCAGTGATACATGCAACAAAGGCAACCAACACCTCGCATCAAGCCTGCCAGCCCAGCCCAACCCTGGCCGCCACCCCCTCCACTAAGCATGTACATTTGCATGCACCACTGCACTCACGTGGCCCCACGGCCACCGCCTGCCAGCCAGCCCTTTCCCACCCCTGGCCGCCACCCGCTCAAACCAGGAAACATGAGGGCGGCACGGCACTCACGTGTGGCGCGTCCTCCACCGCCTGCCAGCCCGGCAGGAAGGGCCCCTCGTAGCTGCCGCTCACAAAGCGCAGCACGCAGTCGCCGTACAGCTTCACTTCGGCGTACGTGCAGGTCTGCACGCGCAGGGTGGGATGGGGAAACCACATGTGGTGGTGGTGAAGCATTGCTGGGCAGCAAGGTCGATGCACACGAGTGCACGCAACAAACAGCAATCCCTGGCAAGCACCAGCAGTTACCAAACATGGCTATAACTGTGACTCACCTGTCCAGTGGCCTCATCCGTCAGCGTGACAGGCGTACGCACGCCAATGCCACCATTGGCGGTGGACATGTGGTACGCCTCAGCTGCGTCGTCAACCAGGATGCCTGCACAAAGGAGCGGCGGGCAGGTCACACTTGGGTAAGCTTTGGTCGGGAATGGTCTGTTGCTGCACCCCACACACAAGCTGCAGGGAGACCAAGCATAGCATGGCAGGTTGCTGGCGCTATAAAAGTCCAGTCCAGCCCAACACAGTGCAGCCCTCACCAAAGGCGCGGACGGCCAGGCCGTGCGTCTTCAGGAAGTCGTACGCCTCGTCCTGGTCGTACCTGTGCAAGTAAAAAATAACAAATCTCTATAGATTTCGAGGTGAGGTACACATCCGTGCTTCTTCAGGAAGTCGTACGCCTCGTCCTGGTCGTACCTGTGCAAGTAAAAAATAACAAATCTCTATAGATTTCGAGGTGAGGTACACATCCGTGCTTCTTCAGGAAGTCGTACGCCTCGTCCTGGTCGTACCTGTGCAAGTAAAAAATAACAAATCTCTATAGATTTCGAGGTGAGGTACACATCCGTGCTTCTTCAGGAAGTCGTACGCCTCGTCCTGGTCGTACCTGTGCAAGTAAAAAATAACAAATCTCTATAGATTTCGAGGTGAGGTACACATCCGTGCTTCTTCAGGAAGTCGTACGCCTCGTCCTGGTCGTACCTGCGAAATAGGCGCATAAGTAAGCATAATTGATGGTCGGAGCTGTTGGATCTGTGGCTGTGCAAAACCAGCCAACTGCCCAAGTGCGGCAACATTGCGGCATTGTGCTGAGCTAACGGCCTAGCCCTGGGCAGCCCATGCAAAGCTCAAGCGCTGCAGCTCACTCCACGGGCGGCCGGCTCTCGCTCTTGTCGGTCTTGGAGGAGTAGGGGGCGGTGAAGGCCATGACCAGGTCGCCTGCAAGGAGCACAGCAGGGCAGCGAATGTGAAGAGCAGCTACATGAAGTGGCCTGCGGGAATGGCACTAGTAGGGCAGCACAGTGATAAGCGGGCAGCACAGGTGAGAACAGGGCAGCGCAAGTAAAAGACAGCGCAACACAAGCTGAGGCAGCAGACAGCGCACGCACCCGACTGCATGACACAGGAGGCAAAGTGGTGCCCGCCTACTGGCCGCAATTGCCAGCTGCAGCTAAACAGCCAACAGCACTGGCCGCAATTGCCAGCTGCAGCTAAACAGCCAAAAGCCAACCAGACAACAGCAACTGCACTGCAACTGAAGCACACCCGACTGCATGACGTAGGACGCAAAGTGGTGGTTGCCCGTCGACTGGTCGCTCTTGGCCACGAGGGTCATGCCCAGGCCAAACCCAAACCTAAAGGGGAGCGGATTGGCAGCGAGTGGGGCAGCATTACCGTGCATGCTGCCGGCAGAGCAGGCCGGTGCACGGCAAGCGGGCGCCACGCTGCACGGTGCAGTGCGGCTTGCAAGGTGGAGCCGGTGGAGCCCAGTCAGTGATATAGTCCGGCCAGTTGGCACAGTATGCCGCCCGCTGGTGCAGGCACGTTGCACCTGTGGCTGCAGTATGCGACACACAGCAGGCTGCAGCCAGTCAACTCCCTTGCACCCTGGCACTGCGCGCACCTGCCGCTGGTGGTGGTGGCGTCGCCGCACCAAAACTCCACGTGGTCAAACTTGTGCATGGGGAACAGGTCGGAGCGCGGGTTGTGGCGCTGCAAGGGGCCAGCGCCGGGAGGTGGGCAGAGGGAGAGGTGGAGGGTGAGGGCGGCCGGGTGGCGATCATAGCGCATGAAGGCAGCTGGAGGCAGCGCATCCAGCAGGCAGCCTTACAAGCAGCTGAGCTGCTGCATGCGGTTCAGATCTCTGCTGCGTTGCATATGCAGCTACAGATGGATGTGGCTCTGAGCAGGGGAGATCAGCCAAGCTGCTGGCCTCCTGCTGCCTGCTCAGTGTGCACGTGCCGCCGCCCTTAAACAGCATCCACCTCCCACCCATGCCACCTCTTACGATGCACCCCCACATTGTGTTCACCTTGAAGTTGCTGGCGCCCACCAGCTTGAAGCCCTTGGAGCCATGGTCCGCGGCGGCGGCCGCCGCCACGCTGCCGCCGTTGGCAGCCACGGGCTCGGTGCCCACCATCTTGTTCAGTACTGGAGGGGCGGGAGTGTGTGTCAAGTGGACGCCTGCAGGCATACCGGAGGCACTGGGGACAGTTGGCGGGCAGGGGAGGTTGTGCGGCGCCAGAAACCGCGCCAGATGGCGCGGCGCCAGAAACGGCGGCTGGCTGGCGGCGCCGCGAGCGGGGGCTTTGTCAGTGCCGCAGCGCGCCGCAGGGCCTCCGCGCAATGCTTGGGCGCTTGCAGAACACCAAGGGAGGTTGCGGGCGCCGACAGGGCGGCCACAGCTCAAGCGAGGCACGCCACCCACCTGAGGACACGCAGCTGTTGGCGCCGACCGCTGCTGCGTGTTGCTGGGATCAATGGGAGGTTACGAAGAGCACTGCCGGGGGCTGCGGGGCTGGCATTGGTGCAGCCTGCCCTGCAGAGCAGGCAGCAGCCGCAGCAGGCACCATTTGCTGCCGCCCCGAGCTTGTTTCTTGATCGCCCGCAGCTGCAATGTTAACCCTGCAGCAAGGGCCGCGCTGCTGCAGCGGCAGTCAGCCGCACCACTTGCTCGCCGCCTGCAGAGCCGCGCTGCAGCCCTTCTGCGTGCGGCCACAGCTCGAAGGCATCGCCAGCGGCCAGTGGTTGCTGCCAGTAGGCCTGCCAGTGTTGCAGCAGGAGCGGCGGCGACGGCCAGCGGCGACGGAGCATAGCCTGGGCAGCAATTTTTGCGTGAGCGGTGGTGCTCACATGGCGGTAAGCACAGGCAGGGCCTGCACAGCTGCTTGGTGCACAGAGTTGAGCGGCAGCCAGCAGGCAGTGCACTCCTCATGCCTGCTCGCCTGCAGGCTTCGAGCAGCTGGCTGCTGCCGTGCGCCAGTGCTGCTGAGCACAGCCGCCTCTGCTACTCGCCCCCTGCTGAGCTTCTTGCGGGACACTCTGGCTGTCAGGTGGCGCTGCTGTTTCACATTTTTGGGTGCACTACTCGATGAATGAATCAAACGCAGACGCAGTCAGAGGCAGTGCCGGGGCATCATGCGCAGCTCGCGGCACAGCTTATTGGCAATCAGCAATCATGTGGTGAGGGCAGTGGCAGGAGACTTGGAGACTTTCTAACAGTTTGGAGCAAGAAGAGGTGAGGGCAGGCGCGTGGCCACCGCTGACAGCAAGCCATGCGCTCAGCACGTGCTTGTCGCAAGTCTAGCCGCAGATGTAGGTCAGCAGCGCCTGGACATCGGCGGGGGAGAAGCCCTGCCCCGCCAGCATGCCCGCCACGTCCACGGACGACAGCAGGCTGCAGAAGGGGCGGATGCTGTCGACCATTGACTGCAGCTCAGGGTACTGCGCCACCAGCTGGGCAATCAGCTGGGGGGTGAGCTGGGTGCTGGCGCCAGCGCCGAGAGCGCGGCGGCGGCTGCCGCTGCAGATGCAGCCCAGCACGACGTTGACGTCCTCCGGGGACAGGCCCATGGAGCTGGCCAGCTGGGGGATCATGGCCTGGGCTTCGGGGGACTGAAGAAGGGCGCAGCCGGGGCGGATGGCGTCTGCCATGGAGGCCAGATCGGGATCAGAGGCGATGATGGGGCAGACGGTTGCGGGGTGCAGGGTCTGCTGCATGGAGCGGCGGGCTGGCACCTGCTGGGAGGGAGGAAGGGTGGGAGGGAGGGAGGGCAGGATGTGAATGGATGCTTGTCGCATCGAGCGTTGGCGGGAGGGCAGTTGGTCAATGGCGGCACCGGAGCAGGCAGCGGCTGCTGCGGATCTCACCTGCTGCTGCTTGCGGTCGATCAGGTCGCGGGCATCAGCCACGGCAGCCAGGGCCAGGCAGGCGACCAGCAGGGCAATGAGGCAGCGCATGGTTGCGGGTGGTGGGAGGGACTGGTGAGTGGGGCGGAGTGGCGGGCGGCGGAGCTTGGTGATGTGAGTTTGCTGGGCGGGGCGGCGAATTGAATGAAGTTCAGGCCGCAGCGGCCGCCCTTATATGCTGGCGAGCTCGGAAACTTCCCCCACACGCCAGGGCGCTGAGCAGCAGGTGGCACTGGCGCTGCTCGACAGCTTCCCCTGGACTTGCAGCACTGTCTAGGTATTGCTTGGTCTCCTTGGTGCATCAGGCGAACTCACAGGCCCTTGCGGGGCCGGGCGCAGCGCCGCCAGACCTGCCCAGCGCCGCCGCCGCTGCCGCCGCCGCTTGGACCGAGCGGCTGCTCTGCAAAACAGCCTATTGCTACCGAGAGCTGCATTGCCATATGGCATCCTAGCAGTTGAATGCACTGCACTGCAGCATCTGCATCAGGCTGAGCATCCACAGGGCTTCCTACGCATCGACAGCAGGCTCGGCCCTGCTGCTCATGTCGGCCGCGCCGGCGGCTGCAAGTGCACACTTGCCCTGACTTGCACCACAGCTGCTCTGCTGGCCTGGCATGGCCCCCAGGGGATTCACATGCCCCATGCCTAATGCAATGTAGCACACCTTCTTCTGCAAGCTGTTGAACGTGCGGTATAAAGGGGAAAGGCTGCAGCTGCTCTGTGTTTGTGCGGTAATCGGAGAGGGCCCGCAACCAGTGCAGCGCGTGCTGTGCACTGCCAAGGGCTCCAAACTGGGCAGCAACCAGGAGGAGCCATGTGCCCCTGGTGTGCGGGTAGCATGATCCGCGCTCAAGCATGCAGGAGCGAGCTCTCTGGCTGCAGCCAGCCTGGCCGCCGGAATTGCCGCCGACCTGCAACCGCTCGTGCTGCCACGCAGCCCGCTGGTTCCTCAAGCAGCCGCGCTGTGCTGGACCCTGCACACCCGCGCTGCAGTGGAATACGTCCACATGCGGCGAGCGTGCCGGGGGGAGCCACACGAGCCGCCGACTGATCGCGAGCACCGCTTGCGTTGGTGCGCCGGTCCCGCAACGGCGGCGGCGGCCGTGGCGCTCGTCTGGCGGCTTGCTGGGCTGCTCGTGAGCCTCTTTGGCCTGCCGCAACAGTGTTGGGATGGCCGCCAGCCGCGCCAGTCCTGCAGCCTGCAGTGCAGGCAAGCCCGGCAGTGTTCAAACCTGGCGCAAAGGCGACTTTTAGCAGGGCGCTGGATTCGCAACAAGCTCGGCATGCACGTGGGGTTGCGGTGGGGCAGCAGCAGGGGTGCATAAGGCGCCCGTCAGGCGGCTTCGTCCATGCCTGCCAGCTTCACCCCCGTTGGGAGCCTGGCCACACTCAAAACGGTTGCACTTCCATTGCACGCATCCACCACCTGCGATACCCGTCTTCTGGCATTGCTTGGGCGCCTGGCAGCGCAAACTCCGCGGCGCTGGCCCCGCGCTCGCCGCCCTGGTCGGCCGCCAAGCCCGCCTGCTGCGCCCTGGTGGCGTCGCTGCCTTGTTGCCGGCGCGCCGCGGCGCGCCGCAGCCCGTAGCGCGATGTCCGAGGCGCGCAGCCACAGACAGCACTCCTGCCGGCTCGTGGCGCTGTTCTGCGCCATCACGGGATGCTTCCTGGTGAGCTGGGCCGCCCCGCACCCCCCGCCCGCTCCCCGCCCCGCCGGCGGCGCAGCTGCCGACAGGCCACGAGCGGTGCCTTTTGTCGGCCGCTCTGCTGGCTCCCTCTCGCCCTGCCCACACCCTCGCCACACCCCGCTCCGCCCGCAGATCTACTCGCTGATCCAGGAGCGGCTGATGACGCTGGGGTTTGGGCCGGCCGGCGCGCAGGAGCGCTTCCGCCACTCGCTCCTCGTCATCCTGGTCAACCGGCTGGTCACGGTGGCTGTGGCCGCCGCGGCGCTGGCCCTGGCCGGCAAGAGCCTGCGCCCCGCGGCGCCGCTGGCGCTGTTTGCCGTGCCCTCCGCCGCCAACGTGCTGGGCAGCGCCTCGCAGTACGAAGCACTCAAGTACGTCAGCTTCCCGCTGCAGGCGCTGGCCAAGTGCGCCAAGACGGTGAGATGTCTGTTTGGGGGAGGAGCACGCAGGGTTGCTGATAGTGTGGGTGGGAATGGGTGTGGAGGAGGCATGCGAGGGGCAGGATGGCGGCTGGAAATGTCATGCTGGGGTTGCTTGCAGTACAACGGGGCAGCTGCACCTTCAAACGGGTCAAGGCAGATGCACAGACTTCGCTCCAGCCTCACATTGCATCTCACCCGCCCGCCCTGCAAACACACAGGTGCCGGTCATGGTGTGGGGCCTGCTGCTGGGCGGCCGCCGCTACGACAGCATCGACTACATCTGCGCCCTGACTGTCACCTTTGGCTGCGCGCTCTTTGTGCTGACCGGCAGCATCGTGGCGCCGCAGCTGCAGGCGGTGGGCAGCATCGCGAGCGCAGCCGCCGCCAGCAAGCTCGACCTGCTGGCTGCCGGCGGGCTTGAAAGCAGCAGCAGCGGCGGCGGGGCAGGCGGCGGCCCGGGCGCCCACCCCTGGCTGCTCTATGGCCTGCTGCTGCTGGGCGCGTTCCTGCTGTTTGATGGGCTGACGTCCACCACGCAGGTGGGCACGGCTGCATGGCAACAGTCGCAGGCAGGGGCTGGCTGTGTGCTGCGCCATGTGTGGAGCTGGAGTGTGGCAGCTGGCCTATTAGAAACGGTTGCACCATGTGCGATGCCAACTGCTGCAGTCGAGACTGCCCGCGCTTCCCGTCTGGCTCACGCGCACCCCCTGCCGCTGCCATGCTCTTCCCCTGAAACAGGACAAGCTGTTTGCGCAGTACGACATGCACAGCTGCAACCAGCTGCTGTGGGTCAGCGCTTGGTCGGCGGGCATCAGGTGGGGGCACTCAGCTGGCTGGCGTGCTGCGAATATGAGGCAGCCTGTGGGAGCTGCCGCAGATGTGGCCGTCTGCCCGGGGTGATGGGTGCTGCGGCCTGCCATGCCTGGTCTACCTCTGTTGAGGCCCCAAGCCGCAAGGCACAAACATCAGCCCTGCTCTCCCCCGCCCCACCCACAGCTTTGCGCTGCTGCTGGTGAGCGGGCAGTTGGGCCCGGCGCTGTCGTTTGTGTCGCGGCACCCCTCCGCCCTGGGCTACATTCTGATGCTGTCGGCGGTGTCGACCGCGGTGCAGGTGGGCTGGGAGGCAGCTTTTGGGTTGCACTGCGGGGCAACAGGGCCGCTGGTGTCGCAGATGTGCTTCTGCCTCCTTGCGCCAGCTGTTGGCCAGCCAGCGTGCTTCCGCCACCACCCCTCTTCACTGCATCCGACCTGCGCTGCGTGTTACATGCTGGCCAATGTTGTGCCGCTCACACCTGACCTAAACACCCCAACACTCCCTCAAAAACACCGTCCCATTTCCCTCCCCTCCGCAGCTCTTCATCTTCTACACCATCCAGCAGTACGGCGCGCTGCACTTTGCGCTGATCATGACGCTGCGCCAGTTCCTGTCCATCGTCCTCTCCTGCCTCGTCTTCGCGCATGAGCTGTCCGCCGCGCAGTGGTGAGCCCTGCCACGTCGCATGATGCCTGCGTGTGCTTCATTCCTTTGTGCGAGCTGTCCGTCGCGCAGTGGTGAGCCCCATCTGGAATACGGACTGCGTCTGTATGTCGTTGTTCACACACCTGCTGTGCCGGCAGCACGTTGCGCTGCAGACGTGCTTCCCGCCCACGATGCGGCATGCCTGCAGTGCTTGCTGCCCGCTGCTCGCTTGGCTCTAGCTACACACTCCCAGCTGATGTCAATCATGTGCTCCACCCACCCGCCACCTTCCTCCTCAGGATCGGCACCGCCCTTGTGATTGGCGGGCTGGTTGCTCGCGGCATGCACCGCGGCGGCCTTGACCGCACATCCGCCAAGACCAAGCAGTCGCCTGTCAAGGCGGGCTTTCCGGCTGGGGGCCCGCGGGGCCAAAAGCTGCCCATGAGCACAATTCCGGTGATCGAGACGGACGGGCAGGGCGACGAGGAAGCGCCGCTGCTGGCAGACGATGAAAAGCAGGGTCATGGCGGCGGCACCACCACTGGTCGCCACATTGTGCAGCTGCAGGCCTCTGCTGGGCCTCCCGGTGGTGGGGGGCTAGTTAGCGCTGCTGGGCTGGCGGGCGGCGGCGGGCGGCCCTCGGCCTCGCCCAAGCCGTCCACCGCCACTCGGCGCAAGGCAGCCGAGGCAAATAACCCCTTTGGGTAGGCGGCTCCGCTGTCCCTGCCCGTTGGCATAGCCCAAACCATGCCGAGGCTCGCTCGTTGCATTTTCCCTGACTTTGGCGGGCTGCTGTGAGTGGCGTCCCCGCCCGAAAAATTCCCCTAACAGTTTCAGACCGTACACCCTCTTCCCTGCCATGTACCCTCTCTTCCGTTAACTCGTGACGCAGCAGCCCACAATTTTCCCGCACTGCAACTACCCAGAACCCAACGATCTAACACTCCCGCCTGAATTCCTGTTGCGCGCCGCCCCCACCAGCGCACGCTCGCCCCCCACTCCCCTTGCACACCCGACTGCTTGCCTTGTCTTTCTTTCAGTTGTGCGGCAAGCACCAACAGTGTGAAATGAACCACAGCGAAGCTGCAGAGAGTGGAACAGTGTGGAGCACACAGGGTGTTGGTGGCGCGCGGCGGTTCAGGCGCCGGCCAGCCAGCGTCCTACCCCGGGAGCCGCCCCGCCCGCTCTACTGGCCTTGCATCATGATTGCAGCTGCAGCACGATGCAATTAAGTGCGCAATGCGCGAGCCTGCTGCGTTGAGCAACAGGCGCCGTGTGACCCACCTCGAGCGAGCGCCTAGCACTCCACTGCGCATCAATTCACGCTATAGGCAATCCATCATACTGCTGGGCTGCGGTACTGTCTGCTCTGCGCCTCTCTGTCGCAAACGCAGTTTGCGGGCGCGTGCAGGCGGTAGCCGGAGGCGATGGGGCGCGGCTGGCTTGCGCTTCTAGTGCCGCTGGTATTGCTTGGATGCGCTGCAGGTACGCCGAGAGGGAAGCGGCTGCTCGGCAAAGCAAGTGGTGTTGCTGAGCCCCAGCTCGCCGCCCGCCGCGCAGGCCAATACGAGAGCGACGACTCCGACCTCACGGACCTGGAGGAGGGGCTGCTGGGCGACGACGCGCTGCTTCTGCTGTCGCCGCCGCCGATGGCGCCCGCGCCCGAAGCAGCGCTGCTGGCGCCTGCGCCGCCCAGCCCGCCCCCGCCTGCACCTCTCTCCCCGCCACCCAATCCGCCAGCCAGCCCGCCGCCGCCTCCGAGGGTGGTCACGCAGCCGGTGCGCAACGTCACGGCTGACCCAGTGCAGCCGTACCCAGGCCGCCTGCTGCCTGCCGACCGCGCACTCGACTGGACACTGGCCAGCTACCGAGGTACGGCGGCAGGCGGGGGCGCTGCTGCAGATGTTGTGCGTCAGAGCTGCATTTGGGCCAGACAAGCTGGGCTTGTGTGTGTGCGCCACACTGTGCACTGTAGGCGACGGGTGCTGTAGTCCAGTGCCGCCCGCCGCCACCCTCAACCGCCCTCCAACCGCCGCTGCTCCACCCGACATTTGCACTGCTCCCTTCCGCTCCAGAGGGCCGCTGGAGTGTGCCCACCCCAGCCATCACCTACAATGTGAAAGCATTTGGTGCCAAGGGAGACGGACAGACGGACGACACGGCAGCGCTGCAGGTGTGTGGGCGGGGAAAGCTGAGCAGCTGCGGGCGGCGAGGGGTTTGAGATGTCTGCAGGTCTCCTCTGCTTGCATGGTTGGGCAGGCAGGCCTGCTGCAACGCCCCAGCCCTGCCTGCCCAGCCCTTGAGTCGTTTCGACATGCAAAGGCACCGCTTGGTTTGCAAACCAGTGTGCTCCACCTACTGCTGCCTCTGGGGGTCCCCGGGGCGGCCGCAGAGAGTGATTGATGCCGCCAACCGCGCCCCGGGCGTCGTATTCTTCCCGCCCGGAAGCTACTTGCTCAACCGGCCCATCACCATCACTCGTGGCCGGGTGGTGCTGCGCGGCGCCGGGGTGAGGCTAGGGCAAGGCTTGCCAAGGCTTGCATATGCGGTTGGGTCGCAGGGTGCATCATGTGTGCCTGTTCCTTTCTGGCATGCCTGCCAGCTGTGGCCTGCATGCTGTCACATCATCCAAAAACCGACGCCGCACCCTCTGGGCCTGCATGCATCCCCGACTGCCCTGCCCCTCTGCCGCTTGCAAGCAGGCGGACAAGACCTTCATCACCATCACCCGAGCGCTGGGAGACGTGTTCCCTGGCACGTGGAAGGAGGGCGGCGGTGAGATTGTGTTGCCATCGGGGGCTGGAGCATGCCCCCGCAGTTCCCAGCGGAGCAGTGCATGCCAGTGGTCGATGGGGCATCCACGGCACCGTATTTATAATGCTGTTGGACGTGCAGCAGCTCATGGCAGGTCCTTTACGGCCATGCACTGCCCTGCCGCAAGCCATGCCAACTGGCCATGCCAACTACCCTCCCACTGGCGCTGTTCAATGCAGAGTCCAAGTGGAACTCGGGCGGCGGCTTCATCAACTTTGTGTGAGCAGCGCTTGTGTGCATTAGGGTTAGCATCCAGTGCCGCCTAACAGCTGCACAAGTTGGGTGCATACGCAGTGCCGCCGCTGCATGCATTGCCGCACAATGGGGACGGCATCGCATGCATGCCTCAAGATGCGCTGCCCAAATGCCATGCATGCGGCTGCCCTGTCACTTGCCCATGTCGCAGCGGCGCTCGCCAGCGCAGCGACAATGGCGCAACACTGCTGGCGTCCATCAGTGGGCCCGTCGCCATTGGCAGCAACATCATCCCGGTGCGTTTAACTGGACCGCTCCCTGCGTGCTATGCATGCGCTGCCGCACAGCTACATCCTGCCTGCCTGCCCTCGCACAGCAAACATTCAATGAGTTCAAGCGCCTGAGCCTCAAGGTGGCCCAGCCACTCTGCTCCCCTGCCGGCCCCGCTGCAGGTCAAGTCCACCGCGCGCCTGAAAGCGGGGCAGCGCGTGCGCATCTACATCAACGACCGCTCCACCTGGGGCAGTGAGTGATGTACGATTTTGATTGATTCGCCGGCTGAATCTGGGTAGCTCCAGTGCCCGTTGCTGTGCACACAGGTTTTGCACCTCTCAAGCTTAGCACATGCCGCTACTGCTGCTGCTCTGGACACATGTGCTGCTCCCAGCCTGCTCGTGCTCGGCACATTGCATGACCTTCCCGCCTGCCCCGCTGCCGCTGTTTGCCACGCCACCCGCAGCCCGGCGGCGGCGGCAGTTGCTGGCGCAGCAGGAGAGCGGCAGCAGCAGCCAGCCTGAAGTGCCGGGTTGGGTGGCATCAGACCCTGTGTGGCAGGTGGCCCTGGCCGCTGCAGCTGCCGGCATGAGCGAGCACATGCCAAGCGGCAGCGGTGCTGCATCGGCAGAGGCAGACGAAAGCTACCTGGCTGCTGCCGCTGAGACCGCCGATCTGTGGGCCAACTTTACGGCATCAGGCGGCAGCTTGCTGCCTGGCTGGAGCTCTCAAAGCGATGGCGGCACTCCCACTGCTGGCGGCGGAAGCAGCACCAGCGGCGGCGGCAGCACAGGCGCTGCAATTAATGTGCGCAGCCTGGATCTGAGCACAGCCGATGATGAAAGCAGCTATGAGGACAGCCCCCTGCCTGATCCGCCAGCATACGATGGCAGTGATGGCAGGGGGGATGCGCTGCACCGCAGCGCTGTGGCGGCAGCCAACTACAGCGGCAGCAGCAGCGGCTGGGACGAGCTTGGGGCAGAGGAGGCTGCTGGGGTTGGCAGCTTGGGCCGCGGTACCGGCGGACGGCGGCTCAAGGAATCGTATTTCAGCGGGCCGGCTGCCGGGACTATATTGTCCTGGATGTGAGGCTGGGCTCAGGGCAATGGCCGGTCTGAGTGCTTGCTTCTTAAGCTGCACGCCCCATGATGCGCAGCTGCGGGCACTTGCACGGCTGGACCCGTGGCTGTCTGCTGTGCTTCAATCCTCCACACTCACCCTTACCATAGCCTCTCTGGCCGTGTGCATGTTCACATGATTGCAGGTACGGCGAAGGACTGGTGGACATTGGCAGCGATGAGAACGGCGTGGTGGATACGGACGAAATCGTTATGAGCGCTACGTGAGGGATGGCATGTGCAGAATGCATGATGTGCATGCTGAGCTGCGTAGCGGCTTGTCAGTGGCAAGGAAAGAGCACTATTTATGCATGTGTGTCAACCGCTGCGCTGCCGCCCGGCCGCTGCCGCTGCCGCAGGGTGGTGGCGGTGCGGCAGGGCCAGCTTGTTTTGGACCGCGGCGTGCCCTTCCCAGGCAAGCCGCTCCTGTACATTTATGCTGGAAACTCACAATGAATGTCCTGAATGCTGGTAGCAGGGGTGCCTGCCTGCCTCAGCGAGCACGCCTCAAACTGGCATTGCACTGCCCGCCCGCTGCACAAATCCCTTCCTCCCAACCTGCAGTCAAGACGCTGCAGGGGTGGCAGGGGCGGGTGCACCTGGACTGGCCCACCATTGAGGATGCGGGCGTGGAAGGCATGACGATTCGCTTTGGGTGAGGGGCAGGCCTGCCACTAGCGGCAGCTGTGCAGGCTTGGCTGTGCCGTGCCGCCTGCATTGCATGTGCTGCGGTAGCTCGGCATTTGAGCTGCTGCCGCCTTCACAGTGTGCACTGTGTTGGAGCACAGGACATGCATCTACATGTCATCATTACAGCTGGCTGCCCCGGGGTGCAGGCACTCGCTGATGGAGGAGCACCACAATGCCCGCGGCCGCAACGCCATTCAGGTGCGCTGGTATGATCCTGCTCCCCTGCTCCCCCTGCCGCTGTTGCCGCTGCTGTTGCCGCCGCAGCTGCTGCAGCTGCTGCCGTCGGCGGCACCGCTGCTGCAACCGCCCGCACTTGCAGCAACACCCACCTGTGCACTGCCATGCAGCGGCCACCATGCGACATCGCTCAGGTGCTGACCGTCGAGAGGCACATCTTGCACAATCCACCGTATGCAGATTGCGTACGCCGCCAATGTGTGGGTGCGCGGCGTGCGCATCATCAATGCCGACTCGGGCATCTTCCTATCCTGGGTGCACCGCTCCTCCATCACTGGTAAGCAGTTGCGAAGTTCTGTCAGCCCTGTGCAGTGCTCCCCAGTACAGGTGCACCAGGTGCTGTCTTGACCACTGCAGCTGCTACTCGAACTCAGACACCCCACGTGCACGCCGCTCTTATGGCAGCTGTGCTCCTCTGCCGACCACCGACCGCCCCCTCTGCCCTCCTACCCCTGCTCATTGCAGACGTCCTGCTGGGCGTGTCAGCCTCCCGTGTGTCCCCCAACCACCGCAACGCGCTCAACGGCCACCATGGCATCGCGCTGAACCAGGCGCAGGCGGTGCTGGTCCGCAGGTGCGGCACTGCACTGTCAAGGTTGTGCATGCGGGCTTGCAGAGTGTTGCAATCGCTGCAAGTGTAACATGCATGTTTTAGGGGCCCAGCTGGTCTGGTTGGGCGGTCCCACCGCACCCACACCATGCACTGCCGGCAGCTTGCACAATGGCCCACTTTTGAAAGCACTCCTGTCTTCGTTACCGCTGTCTGCACCTGGTGCTGCAGGGTGGCAGTGACCGCACCTTTCATCCACGATCTCACCGTCTCTTCATCGTCTTCCATGAACGTGTTTGTGGACTGCGCCGGCTTCAACCTCAACCTGGACCACCACAGGTGGGTGTTTCCTTCCTTGGAAGTGTCAGCTGCTGCACGTATCAAGTCAGCTGTTGTGGGCTGCGCCGGCTTCAACCTCAACCTGGACCACCGCAGGTGGGCCTGCTGTTGAGTTTGGTGCCGATTGACTGGCGGTTGTTGGTGTCGACTGCGCCAGCTGCAACCTGACACGAACCACCACAGGTGGCGCCATGGGGACGGATGATACAGGCGCTGGCTGCAGACTGTGCGGCAGCAATGCCTGGTGTCTGCCTTAGATGTCTGCCCAAAATTTGTTGTAAACCATTTGCCTCGCCACCCCATGCAGGACGTCGCCCTTCAGCAACCTGCCCAAATTTCTCTCACACTCAGCCGCTGCGCCTGAGACGTCGTCTCTTCTTCCCATGCAGGACGGCGCCCTTCAGCAACCTGTTCACCAACCTCAACCACGGCTACGGCACGCGCGCCTGGGCATCTGGAGGGCGCAGCGACCGAGGAGCGCACTCAGGTGCGCAGGGGCGGGGCAGCAGGCAGCACATGGGAGGATACTCTTGGCAGATGCAGCAGCAGCGTGGCTTTCAGTCGGACGAATTGCTGCCTTCGCAGTGCCCCCGCTGCGCTGCTTTGCATGTATGATGATCTGACTGTGTCGCCTGCCCATCCCGGCTGCCTATTGCCCTCCCCTGCCAGGCCGCAACAACGTTTACTGGGGCCTTCGTGCCGCCAGCGGGCACGCTCTGGTCATGCCCACCTGCGACTTTGGCCCATACCTCAATTTTGTGGGCAACTACGCGGGGTTGCCAGTGAGTCAATAGCTGATGAGCGCACTCCATACCTGCTGCAACCTTGATGCCGTATGCAAGCTTTGTCTTGCAAAAGGGCACATTGCCGCTCCCGCTGCGCATAAGACAGAACCCTCCTCCCCCTTCTGCCTGCCTCACCGCCCACCCCAACCGCTTCCCCCGCCGCAGTGCAACAAGTTCGGCTGGCTGGTGGCGCCGCTGGGTGGCAAGCCGGCTAGCATGTACGAAGCGCAGCGCCGCAAGTTTGGGCGGGCTGCTGCCGGCTAGCCTGGGCTACACGAGCCAATATGATGCACACATATCAATGTTTGCCCACCTAGGCAGTGCGTTAGGCAGCAGTCATTCCTGATTTGTCGCATGTCATGTGCCGATTGCATTTCTTTGCTTGCCGCATTGGGCAGGCGCAACGATTGCCCTTCTACACCCGTTCGCCATTCCTTCCTCAATGATTCACATCTTCCATACGTCCCTCAAGCTTCCTGACCCTCAACTGCCTCCCTAGCTGCTGTACACCCATCGACCCAAAAGCTCTCGTTGCCAATTCGACAGATCCCTGATTTGTACCCGATTTGTTGGTCCCAATTGCTTGTTAAGCTTGTCACGCACGAGCAACGCACAGCCCACACGCATCGGCGGCAGCGGCTGTAAGCCACAGCCATATGTACACATTGTCCCGCTGCAGCCCAGCAACATTCACTCTGGCTGCGCCCGGCCCACATCTCCCACTCGCTGAGTTACATGCCGGCTGGCGGGTACACGGGGCAGACGAGCGGGGGGAGAGGGAGGCCGCGCCGCCACGTCTGAGGGTAGCTGTGCGGCGGCGGGCGCCAAAACTAGGCAGTGAGGGGAGGCAATAGGGCGGGAGCGGGATCGGGGTGTTGGCTCTTCTCCGGCCGCGGCGGCGCGGGGCCGCCGCGGCCGCCATAATGAATGAATTGGACAGGGCGTTGCGGGCGGAAAGCACATGATGAAAGCGCGGAGGGGGGAGCAAGCGAATGGTGGGTGCAACCAGGGCAGGCGGAGCTCCGGCGCCAGCCAGCTTGAATAGGCCAGCCGGCGGGAGTCTCCGAGGCTGCTCAGGGGGCGGCGCTGCTAGCCAGCGTTTGACGGCCAGCCGCTCAGGTTAAGACCAGCATAGTCAGCCGCCGGCTGCATAGTCAGCAGCACTGAGCCGCTCAGGCGATGACCAGCCGCTTAGGCGGTGACCTCGGAGAAGCGGGGGGAGTTGCCGTACATGTACTCCTCAAACCGCCGCACCTCGCCCTTGGAGCCATAGCAGATCTGCAAGAACAATTGAGGCATGGCAGCACAGGGAGGTGAGCAGAGGGGAGCGGGAGGGCTGGAGCAGTGGCGGCAGTACGCGACAAACCGTGCGCAGGCAACAGGGCTGGTACCTGACAGGCGGCCACTCTTTATGCCACGCCCCAATCACAGCCTCAAGGTACCAAAAACTAAATTCACCTGGGTGCGCTGGTCGTGCTGCTTGACCTCCACGTCCAGGCCGCTCACGCACAGGCCGTCGCAGGAGGAGGCGCCGCCTGCCTTCTCAACCAGCAGGGCCAGGGGCGCCACCTGCAGGCAGTTGATGCGCCAGGGCAGGGCAGGGAGGGGTGAGATCCCACGCACACGCATGGTGGAGAGCCAGGGAGGGGAGATTGGCCCAGGGCGCGTGCCCTTCAGTGCCGGCTCTTGCGGCAACCAGGCCCTGCACTGGCTGTCAAACCCAGGACGAAATTGTGCCGCACCTCGAACAGCAGGCGCAGCTTGGCCTTGGTGGAGGGGGAGATGACGTTGGTGAACACGCCCTTCTCCTTCACGATGATCTGGAACACGTCGGGCACCTGCGGGCGTGGAGGACAATGGCCAGAAGTGAGTCGACTTGCACTGCTGGTCGACGTGGGGTGGGGTGCCGACTCGACCGGGCTGCCTAAATGCCACTGGCGCGGCGCGGTCTGCACTTCTGGTGCATGCGCACTGCGGCCCGCAGCTCAGCCTTGCAAACCCAGCCATTGTCCTCACCATGCCGCCGGTGTAGCGCAGCGTGTACTTCTCGCCGATGTAGTAGGCGATCAGCTTCTCGTACGCGGGGTTGTCAAAGGTGGCGCGCAGGTTGCCGGGGGAGAACATCTTGCCCTCGCCTGCAAATGCAAAATGCATGCACAAACGATGAGTAGTGGAACACAAAGTCCAGTGCAAACCTGCAAGACGGCGCCGCTGAGTTCCAATGGGACTGCAACCTATGCAAGCAACAGAAAGATGCATGCACACCCTGGCAGTGCAACCAGTGTAACACATTTGGCCCCCCTGGACAAAAGCCTCACCGATGGTCTCGGTCTCCTTCACGTGCAGCCACTTGCCATCGTCCTGCAGCAGGAACTCGTGGCAGCCGGGGGCGTCCTGCGGGGAAGGACGGGAGCATGGGGGATGGGGATGAGTGCATGTGCAGCGCATAGATCACAGCAGTTGTGGCACCCAGCGTTGCTGGCTGCCGCAAGCTGCGGCTGCTTTGCAACTGCAGCAGAAGCCGGGCAGGAGGCGGGGCCTTGTGCACTGCCCGACAAATTCAGAAGCTGTCAATTGGAACAAACAAATGACAGACAGCCCTATTCCCACCCACCTTGAGGGCGATGCAGAAGACGGTGCGGGGGCCGTAGATGCCCATGCCGGCGGCGGCCTGCTGGCGGCCCGTGATGCCGGTCAGCTTGTCGCCGGGCCACACGCCAAAGATGGTGCCCACAGAGAAGTTGGTGTCCACGATGGAGGAGCCGTCCAGGGGGTCAAATGCCACGGAGAAGCCTGGGGCAGGGGGGAGGGCATGATTTGTGCAGCCGGCGTGGGCAAAGGGCCGGCCTCAACGAGGCAATGCAGCACCCGTCACATCACCCAGCAACACGGCAGCTGGAGCTGCAGGCCCAGTGAAACCTCCAAACTACGGCACACCAACACTGCTCACTCTCGCCCAGGTCCAGGGGGCTCACACGGTGCAGTTCGGTTTGTATCGCACTGCACAAAACGCTCTATATTCTAAAAATGTGCTCACCCTCGCCGCCCAGGTCCAGGGGCTCAGGCACCTCCTCAGAGCACGCCAGCTTGCAGCAGCCAGAGTACCTGCACAAAGATAGTTTGGATTCAGAGCATTGGTGCCGTGCAAGCACATGTGTCACAGGGCAGGGCAGGGCAGCAACGATCGGCGGCATGGAACCAACAAGCTCGCAGCAGCCACAGATCCTAAAACCCATTCATTGCTGAGCCAGCGGCACATGGGGACACAGCATCAGCTGCTGCAGATCCGTTCAGCTGCCGGCTGCTCACTTGAGGGCCTCGAACAGCAGCTTGTCGGCCAGCAGGTCGACGGCCAGCTGCTCATCGCCGAACGAGTTGACGCAGGCGGTGCCGCCGCACGAGGCGGTGCGCACCTGAGGCGGGATCAGAGGCGGGCGGCCAGGTGCAACACATTAGCCGAAGTGGGTGTGCCATTCCCCGTCGCAAAGCGCACTGCAGCCGCCCCTGCAAAAGTGAGCCTTGGTGGCGCCCAAACTGCTGTGCAGCCACAGTGCGGTGGAGGCAACTGCAGCGCACCTTGTAGGCAATGGTGCGTATCGCCTCGCACACAGACATTACCGCTCTGGCAACTGCCTCAAGTGTGCTTCACGTGCAGTAAAACAGAGCTGGCTAGTGCGCACCTTGTAGGCGATGGTGCGGATGGCCTCGGACATGGACATCATGAGCTGGCGCAGCTTGGGGTCGGGGGTGGCCTCCAGCAGGAACTCCTCCAGCGTGTCGCCGATCTGCGGGTTAAAACCAAACAGTGGCATGTCGCAGTCCAGCTAACCAGGACATGTGATTCCCCAAGCCGTGGGCGGCCACACGGCTTGGGGAAGGAATCACATAGCACTGCTGCATCTCGCGAGCTGATCAGCGCGGGGCTGGCCAGCAGCGCCCACTGGTGCCCCAAGATGCTGGCTTTGCCCCAGCTGACACAGCATCCCCTGGGCAAGGGCACCGGGCAGCAGCGCAAGCAGCATCAACGCCATCCGCACCTTGGCCTGGGCGGCCACGGCGGCGCGGCGGGCGGCGGTGCGGCTGGCCTTGGCGCTCAGGCGGGCGCCGGTGGCAAAGCTGCTGCTGGCGCTGGCGCCGGCGGCGTGCACGGCCACGCGGGGGGCGGCCTGCGGGGGGCGGGCGCAGGGGGTGCAGGATAGACCTCGAGGGTGAGGCGCTTGCAGGGCGCTGGCTGCAGCACATTGCGCTTGTGGCGATCGGCGGCCCACCTTGACGCCGGTGGCGGCCTTGCCAGTGGTGGCGACGCGGGCCGCAGGGGCGGCGGTGGCGACAGCGGTGGCCTGCATCGTGCCCGAGTGCCTTGGAGCTCGAGGGTCAACCGGCAAAGGGGCGATGGAGGCGTGGGACGGGGCTTTGCGGGCGTGCGGCCTGGCTGCCAGCTCAGCGCAGCGGTCGGGGTGCAGCGGGCAGCTCCAAACGGGGCGGTCGGTGGGTCCAGCAGATCTTTAAAACTACCAGCAGCAGCCGGTGGCCGCCAGGCGCGCCTCAGCGGGCGCCAACCCGTTTGGCGCAAAAATGGGGGCTCCGGGCACCGTGGCCTCCTCCAGGTGCGACTGACGTCCAGCGCCGCCCGATGGCCCCCTCGGCGGCGCCCCAAAGGTCACAGGCGGGCACTCACGCCGCCACCACCCCTGCTGCCGCCGCTCGACGTTTTGAGCAGGGGCCAGCTGTTAAGCGCGGCACCAGGCCCCTCTGCCCTGCAGGAACAAGCGGAGGCGCGATGACGCGCCCACAGGCGCTGGCAAGGCCGGCGCCGGCAAGAGGTGCGGGGTGGAGGACGTCGTTACGTTGTTGCCGCTGCCCTTGCCGCGCCCCCCTGCTCTGCCGTGGGCCTTCATCCTGCTGCTCACCCTCCCTGTTGCCAGCTCTCCACTTTCCCTCCGTCCAGCGGCAGCGAGGGGCTGTATTACTGCGCTACTGCCCCAAGGACCTGTCCTCCACGCTGCTCACCTGCACCCTACCTTCTATTTCCTCTTTACGTGTCCACCTCGCTGCAGCGGCAACGAAGGCCTCTACCACTGCGACTACTGCCACAAGGACCTGTCCTCCACGCTGCGCATCAAGTGCGCGGTGTGCAAGGACTTTGACCTCTGCCTCGAGTGCTTCAGGTGAGGCTGTGTGTCGACCGGTCACGCTGAGGTTGCAGGGGGAGCTTGTGTATGGCCCAGGCACTGCTGTTGGATCACCGCTTGCAGTGCGCCACCGCTGCAGCGCCTTCCCCAACTGAAAGCTGCAGCTGCCCCATCGTGCACTTGCCCGCCTGCCTACTTGCCCGCCCATCTGCTGCCAGTAAACCCCGCCCCCTGCCTGCCCACCCGCTGTGCCTAATGAGCAGCGTGGGTGTGGAGCTAAACGTGGCGGGCCACAAGAGCGGGCATGCCTACAAGGTGGTGCAGTCCCTGGGCTTCCCCCTCTACCACCCAGGCTGGCGGGTGAGCAGGTGGCGGTGTGGCAGCAGGACTGGGCCGGCCACTGTGTGTTGCAGGCGTGGATGGTGTGCAATGGCACTAGCAATGCAGCGGCAGCTCATATGCAGTGCTCGGCTGGCATGCGGAGGGTGCACAACCAGCACCGCTGCTGCTGCTGAGCGTGGCAGCACGAGCGGGCCACAAATCAACGTCTCTGCTGCTGCCGTCCATTTACCAACAGGCTGATGAGGAGCTGCTGCTGCTGGAGGGCATCGAAATTTACGGCCTGGGCAACTGGCCCAAGGTTTCAGGTGCGTGCTTTGTTGTGGGAGCTTTTGTCCGAGGCTGTCGTGCTGTGCTATGCCCTGGTGGGTGCGTGCTGCCCGCGAGTCTGTGCATGGAGTGCTGCCTGCTGCACAGGTGTCTGTGCCCTCTGCAACGGTTGGCAGAGCGCATGGCCATCAGCGCCCTGCAGCTGCGTTGGTGCAGCAGCTGCTCCAGCGAGGTTTGCCCACTTGCATGCTGCAGAGCACGTGGGCAAGAGCCGGGAGCTCGGGGCCATGTGCTGGCCACCCACGTCAAGCATCCCAGCTGCCCAACAATTCCTCAACGCCTGCTTGTCTGCACACAGAGCACGTGGGCAAGAGCCTGGAGGAGGTGCGGGGCCACTTCCTGGCCACCTACATCGAGCACGACAACGCGCCGCTGCCGCGCCGCGAGCCCGCGATGCAGGGAGTGAGTCTGTGTTGCGGTGGGATGGGGTAGGGAGCGGCGGGGCAGGCCAGGGTTTGCGGCGGCTGCTTTGCAGTGACTGCATGGAACAATTGAGGCAGCTTGCGGTTAGCAGGGCGGCGTGGCACATCTCTAGGCTAGCATGCTGCCATGAGGAGCTCAGCACGGCAGCACCATGTCACAGCACCCCGTGCACGCTTTATGCTGACCCTGTCCTGCCCTGACTGGCATGGCCCTGCTGACCGTGCTCTCCTGCCGCCCTGCCCTCTGCCCAGGTGGACATTGAGAAGCTGGTACTGGAGTACCGGCGCACTGGACGCGACGCCCTGGTGGCAGCCGGCGTGGGCCCCGGTACCGGCGCCGCGCGGCCGGCGGCGGCGGCGGCAGCCACAACGGCGGCGGCGCGGCCGCGCAAGCGCGGGCGGCCGCCCAAGAGCCGGGGCTATAAGGAGGAGGACGAAACTGAGACAGAGGAGGAGGCGGAGGAGACGCCGACTGAGGAGGACACGACGATGATGTATGGAGACGAGGGCGAGCCTGAAGTGAAGACTGAGGAGGGAGAGGAGGCGACCCAGCTGACAGGCGTCACCGGCGGCACGGCCACAGCGGCAGCCTCAGATGGAATCAAGCAGGAGGAGGGCGAGGAGGAGCAGCAGGCGCCGGTGTCGCCCACGGCCCGCAAGCGGCACACAGAGGCGGCACCTGGCGGCGGCGGCGGCAGTGGTGCGGCGGCGGCGGCGGCGGCGGCGGCAGCGGCGGTGCACCTCACTCAGGGCACGTTTGCACTGCGGCCGGCAGGAATGCCCGCGGCAGATGGGCTTGCCACTCCTATGCTCAAGACGCCCGGGGCTGGAGAGAAGGCCCCTGGGACTGCCAAGGTGCGGCAGTTGGTGGTTGGTGGGGGCGGGGGCGGGTGAGGAGAGCGTGTGCCTGTGGCTGTTGTGACCGCTGCCTTGCTGCTGTTGATGTGCTCCTTGGCTGCTGCCCGATTGGCCGGTATAAACTCCTGCTGCGCATTGAAACCATGCAACCACCCACATGCCAGCTCAACGCCACCGCTGTCGCGCTGCTGCCCCAACCACAGATTCCGGCGGCCACTGAAGCGCAGCAGACAGGGTGAGGCACCAGTATGGTGCTGCTCGTTGCTGGTTGCTGCCTTGTGCTGTGTCCAGCTGCTGCAGCAGCGCACAGTGGCAGCTGCTGGCGCCGCCACACCCCCGGCTGTGTATGCCGCTGCGCCTTGGTGCCTTGTCTGCAAGCCCGTTCCTTGCTCGCAAGCCCTGCCGTGCGTGCAAGCCCAACCCCTTTGCCGCAAGCGGCAGCTGCACAAGCATAATGGGACAGATGAAGCTCTCTCCATGGCCCGCTTGTGCCTGCTCATTCACGCGACTTGCTGCCTTTCCTCTGCACCTGCCGCAGCTACAACATCAAGCGCAACGAGTTTGAGCCGGAGTGGGACTTTGAGGCGGAGACGATCATCAGCGAGCTGGCCGACTTCAAGTGAGTCAATTGGAGCGCATTGTTTACAATTAGATCAAAGTATGTATCAATTGATTGGACTTTGAGGCGGAGACGATCAACAGCAAGCTGGCCGACTTCAAGTGAGCCACTTCCTGCGCCAGTTGTCACTGCCTGCATGATGCCTGATGGGCAGCCTTTCGCCTCTAGGCTCTCCCGCATGCTTGGGATGTCGAAACCTGACTTGCATCGCCCCTCTTTGGATGTCGAAACCCAACCGTGCATCGCCCCGATTGCAGGGACGATGACCCCGAGGAGGAGTCTCGCCAGAAGGACCGGCTGATCCAGGTGGGCTGGCAGTGTAGGCTAAGTGATATTTTGATCAAATGATGCCTGCTGTGTGGGGCTGGCATGCGTAACATGGCAGGCCCTATAGCGTCCTTCTTGGCCCCCCCGCCCACCTGCCCACCTGTCCACCCACCATGCTATGCCTCCTCCCCTGCTCTCTCCTCAGATCTACAACCGGCGGCTGGACGAGCGGGAGCGGCGGCGCCAGTTTGTGCTGGACCGGGGGCTGCTCAACGTGAAGCGCCAGCAGGTGGGTGGCAGCTTGTCAGCCTTGAAAACTAGGCAGGCACCCGGAGTTTGCAGCCTGTGTGCCTTGGACAGAGGGCTGCTCAACGTGAAGCGCCAGCAGGTGGGTTGGTGCACTGGAGCCCACCCTAGGGCAGCGCTTGGTGTGCGGGGTGGGCTGGATGGGGGGCAGCGTGGCAGAGCAAGCTGCACTTGCGTCTCGCCCCATTCTGCACCCTTGCTCCACCGCCCAGGCCATGGACAAGTGGGGCAGCGCGGTGCTGCGCAAGTTACACAGCTGGCTACTCTTGCACTCACGCATCCTTGTTCCTGCTCCCTCTTCCTCCATCGCAGGCCATCGACAAGCGTCGCAGCGCAGCTGAGCGGGAGCTGCACGGCTCGCTGCGGGTACTGGCGAGGCATCTGCCGCAGGAGCAGTATGAGGCGCTTGCAGAGGGGCTGGCGGTGAGCTTTCTTTGTTCCGTTGCATCTTGCTAACTTCCATTTCGTTTTCTGATGGTTCATGAGCAGTACGAGGCGCTGGCTGAGGGGCTGGCGGTGAGCAGCTACAGCTGTCCGAATTGAGGGCAGTTTGAGGGCTTGTGCTTCCTCCAGCTGCTGCACAGGCTGTGTGAATGACATGCTTGCTGGCGGCACTGCATGGCGCGTAACATCCCAGCTGCTTCGCGTGTGGCCCTGCCAATCATCCCAGCCCGCCCAGTTGTGCACCCATCCTGTGTTGTGCAGGTGGAGCAGAAGCTGCGAGCACGGATCGCCGAGCTGCAGGAGTACCGCGCACAGGTGTGTGTTGTGCAGGGCAGGTTCTGTTGGGTTTGCACCGGTGGGGTTTTCACCGCTATGGTTTGCATTGGTTGGGGCTGCATTGCCCTTGCATGCGTTGCTGTGTTGCGAACGCGCCACCCTCCACACACACAGATGTGTTGCCTCCTCCTGCAGGGCCTGCGCACCTTCGAGCAGGTTGACGAGCATGAGGCGCTGCATGAGGCGCGCCGCAAAAAAGGTGCGCTGTGGGGGCATGTGGTAACCACGGTTTGCATGGTACGCGCTGGCTAGAATCGGCAGGAGTGCAGGGAGCATATTGCGCCCTGCTGCTGCTCACTGGCCACGCAAGATGCAAACTCTGAAGCACACGGGCTGCTCCGGCTACTGGCGCCCGGCCTGCACGCGTGTGCGCTGCCTGATGACAGCAATGATGTCTGCTTCACTCCCCCTTGGCGTGTGCAGAGGCCCAGGCGGCAGTGCAGGCGGCTGCCATTCGCAACAAGATTGGCAAAGTGGGGGTGGACGAAGGGGCGCTAGCCGAGGCACTGGTGGAGGTGCGGGGGCTCGATTGGCTATGGCAACAATGGTAGTGTTGTTGATGAAGAGGTTGTCGAGTTTTTGGCTCCAACTCGGGCAGCCTGAGCCGCCGCCTGGGCCTCGAAACGCTGCCAGGCGTTTGCTTGGTCGGCCAGCCACTACTGTACTGTCTGCCGCCGCTGCCCTGCCTGCAGCTGGGAGCCCCTGCTGCCCACACTGACGCACCCCTCCCGTTCTCCCATGCTCCGCCCCCTGCAGACGATAGATGGGGCGCACGCGGCGGCAGCACTGGCGCAGCAGCACAGCCAGCTGCCCGACGGGCGCGGGCATGCAGGACTGGGGCCCTGGCGCGGGTGAGTGCTACTGCTCCGCTGCGCTCGCTGTGCCGGGCTGTGCTGTCCTGAGTTCTGCTGCCGGAGCGTTGCTGCCGGGGTATAGGGTGTGGCCAAGTTGTTGCACTGCCCTGTGTGCTTTCCACCTGCCTCAGTGCTGGCGCACGCCCAGCCCCTGTGCCCTCCTTTGCCTTTCTGCCCGCAGCAAGCGCGGCGTGCTGCTGGACATCACTTCGCTTCCAGATGCCGAGCCGCTGAGCCGACAGGTGTGTGCACACACCTGAGTGTGTAGCGGGCAGCACCCACATAGTTGCCCACCGGGAGGCTCCACACGAACACCCATTCGTCCCGTCTCTTACAAACCAACCATGCAGGAGCGGCACCTGTGCGCAGCAGAGCGGTACCTGCCAGCGCAGTACCTTGCCATCAAGGCGGCTGCCCTGAAGCTGCAGGACGCGCGGGGCCGGCTGCCGCGCCAAGACTTTCTGCGGCTGCCTTTCCAAGTTGACCCGGGGCGCATGCAGCGGTGCGTGGTCGGGCTGGCAGGGAGCTGCTGCACTCAGTTGACCAGCTGGTTGCAGTAGCGGGTTGTGAATCTTGTTCAACCCAGTGGGAGGCCTGGACCATCACAAAGCCGCCCCCACCCATCTCCGCAGGCTGCACGACTTCTTTGTGCAGCAGGGCTGGGTCGTGCCAGGCACCGCAAGCGGCAAGCAGCAGCAGCAGCAGGACCAGCAGCAGTGGGGCCTGTCTCCGGGCTAAGGCCCGTTGGGATGCCGGCGCTGCCCGCCGGCTGCCGCTCTGTCCACCTCTTGACCTGTACCGACCGATTTGCACTGACTGACCACACTGATGACGCTCTTATGCAATGCTCGCTGGCTTTGCGTGCACCATCTGTGCAAACAACCAAGCCGGCATTGTCAGGGCAAAGAGCAGGAGCCAGCAGTAGAACCGTAGGAGGGGCGGAAACAGCGGTGAAGAAAGCTGCCGCCAGCGGTGGCAACTGATTTGGCGGTGTTCTACTCATGTTACACATTTCTGGCGGATTGTTTACTGTTGGAGAGTGGCGGGCAACAGAGTGCAAGCTGTGGGCCAGCATGCGCAGGCGCTGCGCCGCCGCTGAGGCATCTCGCGTGCTGGACTTCCGCGTTTCTCCGCTCCAGCAGCGTTTCCACCCACCTCTCGTTTTTGGACTCTGTCGAATAGCAAAAGACCGGCTGCGGCGCGCGAAGTCGAGGGCGTGGGCAGCCGACAGCCGCTACCGCTCCCTGCAGCACCACCCACCTCATACAAGACGGCGCGCCCGCGGCAGAGCAGCTGGTGCCGGCTCCCAAGTGGCGCAGCCCTTCCCTGCTGCCGCCCGGCGGCGGCGTTGCCGCCACGGCCGCCGCTCGAAACCAATTGCAGCTGCCCAGCATGGGTCAGCAGCCCAGCAGAGAGGAGCAGGACAGGCTGCTGGAGATTTATGCTGAGCGCGGCTTGAACATGGAGCTGCGCCGCATCCTGCGGCAGCTCATGGCGACAGAGCGCGGCATGGATGGCATTCACGCGGCGCGGTGGCGCGCCTGTGTTGCCCACGCACAGCAATTGGAGGATGAGGAAGCGGCCATCAGGGCTCGACTGGGTGCGTGTTGCATGCTCACTGTACCGATCCAAGTGCCTGCATCCACCTGCTCTCACCAAGGAAGTGGTACGTTTTCGTCCTGCTGTGATGGCTGCGCCGGCACGGCCACTCCGCCGGCACCTTTCACACCTGCCAGCTAGCCCCCTGCCCCGCTGCCACTGCAGAGGCACAGCAAGACGGCCGCTGCTTGCCAATGCCGGACCGCACCCCTCCACTCAGCCTGCCGCCCCTGCCGGAGCCAGAAGGTGAGCCCCTGGCAGCAGTGCCTTGCTGGTAACTACCCGGCTGGCTGCCTGGCTACCTGGCCGCCGTGCATGCAGTGCCGCTGCTGCTAGTGCCGGCGATGTTTGGGAGCAGGCAGACCCTTGCATGTGCTGCCGAGATCCGCAGCTGGCACTGCAAGGGGGCGTATCTGCCGGGTAGCATCACCCTGCACCCAACAAACACTCCCTCTCATTCACGCCCTGCAGCGCCACCTGCTACTGCGCCGGTGTCGGCTTGCGAAGTGCAGCCAGGCACACCCGCGGGCGGTGCCAGCAGCTCAGCCAGGGGCCAACGGGGCGACAGCAGCAGCAGCGAGGAGGGCGGTCCTGCCGGCGGTGCGGAGCCCAGTCAAGACGTGCTGCTGCCTGCAATTGGCAGCGAGAGGCTGGCGCCGGGCCTGCGGCGGCGGCAGGGCCACCAGGAGTGCAGCTGATCGAGCCAGCAGGTGGGAGGTGCAGGCCGCCAGACCGCACATGTTGTTGTTGCCTGCCGAGCCTGGAGTCTTTTCTCAGCCTCTCGACCCGAAGGCGTGCCCGGCTGTGTTGGGCTGCCCGCCTGTCTACTCTTGCTGCCTTTTCACAAGCAGGCCGGCGCCTGTATTATACCCATCGTTTTGCACTGTTTGCATGATGCAATCATCACTCTCCCACTGCTGCCTGCCGAAGCCCGCACAAATATGGGTGGCATTGTTGCTGCCACTCTCTCTGTCTGCTGATGGAAACTGTACCGCAAACAGCTCCCTACGCCGCCATGCTTTCACCACTTCGCCCTGCTGCTTCCTCTGCTGCCCAGGAGTTGCCCCTTCGAAAATCAGCTTCTATCAGCCAGGTCAGCCCAACTTCAACTACTGTGCGGATGTCGCGCTGCTCGTGCTGTGCGCTGTGCACGGCCTGGACGTGCTGATTGGCGCTGCACCGCAGCAGGCATATCAGCAGGCGTAGCAGCAGGCTCAGCAGCAGGCATCAGACAAGGTCGCCAGCCCCATGGCAGCGGCAGCAGCAGCATCCATTGGCCCCAAAGCTGGCGAGCGGCGGGCGGCGCTGGTTTTGCCGTCCTTGCTCCCACCAAGTGAGGCCGCCTCCACGTGTCGTGGAGTCTGCAGCCCGGCACGGTACCCTATCACTGCATGCGCCTGGCGTGCTTGGCTGCTCATTTCTTGTAAGCCTCAGAGTTGTTGTATGTAGCTTGAAGCGGCTGCCGCCATCAGCAGCTAGGTCTCCCGTGCAGCCCTTGTTGCTGGTGGCTGGGAGCAGCCAATCACGATGGGCATCCAGCCTGAGTGCCCGTCGTGCACTTCTTTCAGAAGGACATTAATGCCCGGCTGTGCGGTCGCAGTAGTCACACATGTGGATGCAAGGCAGCAGCTTGTAGGAGGGTTGCCATTCAAGCGCTTGCCAACGGCGCGGCACCAAATGGACGGCGGCCGCGGCGGCGGCTGCCCGACGGCGGCGGCGGCGGCGGAAGCTTGTTGGCTCTGCTGCCCGCCACCCCTACTCGTTGTAGTCCACTGAAGCTGCCGGCAGCGCCCGATCGTGCATGCAAGCAAGTTTGGGAGCTGCATTGGTGTCACCCAGGCGTGTTAAAGCTTGCCTGCCTAGCCTTTTTGCTTTGCAGCACCTGATCCAAGCCAGCCAGGTTCTTCGCACAGTGTCAGGAGGCCACAACTACTGCCGCCATGGGCCAGAAGCCGTCTTCAGGTGTCTGTGGCCAGCCACCGGCCTCCTAGCCTGCCCAGCTTGCATTGGCCAACAGAGGCTTTCAGGGGCGGCCTTCAGCGGAGGGCAGGCGGGCGGCCATGGCAGCAGCTGGCTCCAGCGGTCGCCCTTCGCCGGCGGCTGCCGGCCGCTCTCGCTGCTGCAGTCTTGATGCGCCTGGTTTCCCCATGTCTAATGCAGAACTTCCCAAGGCTTCACCTGCCGCAACATACCTTGGAACATTACACCAGCTGCAAGAACTGGCGATCAGCCGTCAGGGTCTGCAGCAGGAGCGGAAGGAGGTGCAGCCGCAGCGGCCGAAGCAGGCGTTGCGAGTGATTGACAAAATGATCGCTGAGAAAACCACCAGCATTATGAAGACCTACGTTGATCTGGGTGACCATCTTGCATCTGCACTGGGTAAGCTTCAAACTTTCCAGCCACGTTAGCGTTGAGGCACAGCGCTGTGTTGCGGCCAGCCCTGGTCGCCAGCCAGTGTTGCAGGTGCACCTGTTTGATGTGTGTTGGTTCTTGCAAAAGTGTCGCACACCATGCATCATGGATGATGCCGCCCATGGGCCATGGTGGGCCATGCAACCGGTGCAAAGGGATTTCGCACCAGTAACCTTTGTAGTCTGCCACCTGCACCTGTTTGCTGCAGGAGTGGCTGCCCCTCTCGCCCAGGCTGGCGAGGCAAAGGATGCTGCTCTGAAGGGTAAGGGCATGATTGTTGAGACCTGCGCCATCACCGCTTTCAGCCACACCTGAAATGTCCTCAGTGGCTGCCTCCGGGACCGGAGGGCAGTGCATGGTTGTGCAAGCTGCCTTGCTGGCCATGCCGCGTGCTGACGAGGCTGCGCCCCTCCTTGCCCTGTGAAGTGTTTGACGTGCTGGAATTACAGGACCAGATGCGGGACCTGCTGAAGATGGCGGAGCTGTGCCGCACCATTGAGAGCCGCCTGCGCAGCGGGCAATGGCCGGTGAATGCAGTTGCCGCAACAAACTCTGAGCACGAACTGCTTTGGCCCGCCGCCTGCGGCTGCTTCAGCTGCAACTGCCAAGCATGAAATATCACACCTCTGTTCTCTACCTGCGACATGCTGAACCAATTTCCTTCACCTCCGTGCCCCAAACCCTCGCTTGGCCGATGCAGATCTGGCGCACCAGCTGGCTTTGCATTCCGGCGAGCTTGGCCAGGCTGTGGTTCTTGCCATCAGTACTGCTGGCCCGGTTTGGCTTTCCACCCTATACTCAAACCGCGGTGGACAGGCTGGCGGTGTGCACGCTTGCTGCGATTGGCGGCATGCTGACTTTCATTCTGCCACTGGCTGCCCCAGCGGCTGAGCCAGCGGCTGCCCCAGCGGCTGCCCCAGCGGCTGAGCGAGCGGCTGCCCCAGCGGCTGAGTCAGCGGCTGCCCCAGCGGCGCTAGTGCTCAGATGCATTGCAGTGATCACTGTAGTGGCTGCTGCCGCCGGTATGGCTGAGCACCTGCGCACAACTGACCGGCCGCAGCGCGGGAAGGACATTGATGCGCTGGCAGAGCAGCGGACAAAGGCGAAGCAGCTGCAGGAGCGGCTGCGCAGCTTGCAACTGCTGAGCCTCAGCTACATTGTGGGAGCCGCAGTGCGCAAGGCGGAGGCCACCATGCTGAAGGCGGGGCAGGCGGAACACGACCTCGGGCACTGGCTGGCTGCAAAGGAGACGCCCGCTGCTGCGCCCACGGCCGCAGCCACGGCGGGCCCTGCGGCTAGGCCTACGGCTGCTCCTACCATGACAAGCCCCTGAGGCACACCTTAACTGCAGGTGACCTTTTAATCATGCTTGGCGCCGCCCAAAATTAGTGGGTCCACCCGCACCTGCTCCAAATGATTTGCTGCCATCGTTTCTGCTGCCACTGGCCACTGGTCCTGCTGCTTGACCACCACACCGCCGCTACCTCCCCTCCCCTGCCCTCCCCTGCAGGTTGCACGACTTTTTTGTGCAGCAGGTCTGGGTCGTGCCAGGCACCGCAAGCGGCAAGCAGCAGCAACAGCAGGACCAGCAGCAGTGGGGCCTGTCGCCGGGATGAGGGCTCTTTTGGCGCCAGCGGTGCACGCTGGCAGCTGCTCTGTCGACCTCTTGACCTGTACTGACCGACTTGCACTGACTGAACAAACTGAACACACTCTTATGCAAGTGTGCAAAACAACCACACTAACATTGGCAGGCCAGAGTGATGAGTGGCAAGATCAGGAGCGAGCTGTGGCAGGCAGACCCTTGCCTGCAGGGTGTTGGCAAGCGGCAATCAAGAATCGGCAGGTGACAATCAAAGAGCAGGTTGAATCAAACGCAGGGCCCCTTGGTGCAGGGGGGGAGTGGAAGGGAGCGCTAGGCAGAAAGCAAGCTGACGCCTGGCAGCCAAGCAGGGGCTGCGCTGTGCAGCTACAGCTAGCGGATGCGGGCAGACAGCAGTGGAGAGGCAGAGACAGCGGTGCGCAGCTGCTGCCAGCTGGCGGCAGCTGACGAGGCGGCGACGCGCTTCTGTGCGGCGCGCAGCTTGCGCTTGGTGGCAGCCACAGCCGCGGCGGCGCGTGTGCGCAGGGTGCGTGAGGACATGGGGTAGGCGCGGGCGGGGGCCAGCTGCAGCGCGGCAGGTGTGGCATCAGCAAGCGCGGGTGGGCTCACGAGCCACCGAGCCTGCAAGGGGGCAGAGGAGAGGAGGAGGGGGAGGGGAGAGCTTGAGTCAGCAGCAAAGGGAGGACTGGCGCATGCTGTGCAAGGCCACCTGCTGTGCTATGCCATGCGCTGTCGCACTGCGCTGCGACCCAGCTTGCCATGCATGTGTGCCACCGCCCCAGCAAATGTACATGTGCTGGCCCAGAGGCTCGCCCACCTCTGCGGCCGACAGCTCCAGGTCGAGGCTGTAGGCGTCCGTGGCCCAGAACGAGATGCTGGTGGCGGGTGGCACGCCGAAGGGCACCTGGGGCGGCTGCACCTCGCCCACGGTGGAGCGGCGGTGGGAGGAGAAGAAGGACAGCAGGTCGGCGGCCTGCTGGTCGGCGGCGGCGGGTGCACCGGCGGGAGCTGCGGGGATGGTCCATTCGGCGTCGGCGGCCGCGGGTGCCGACTTGGAGGTGGGAGCAGGCGCGTGCATGCCGGGCTCCACTGGTTTGAACTGCACCGCAGCTGCAGAGGGTGCGGCAGGGGAGGGGCGGTGTGGGGAAGGGCCCCCAGGCGGCGGCGGCGGCAGGCAGCCGGCAACGCGTCTGGGCTGCGCGCACGTCGGCTGCGCAGTGAAGTGGCTGCAGACGCGTATGCACGACTTGCCTGAAGCACGGCGCGCGTTGCGGCGGCTGGGCAGGCGAAGAATTGGGCGCATTGTGGCGCTTGGTGTGTCGCAGGCGGGTGAGAGGCTTGAAGTGAAGACAAACAAGTGTGCAAGTGCAGATTCACACCGCGTTGGCCGCTTTTAGCACCCGGCGCGGCCGTGCTGTGCTGCCCTGTCGCAGCGTGCGCGCTGTGCCATGCAGGCAACGAACCACTGACTGCTGCAACCCCCTTCAGTCGCATTGATAATGGAAAGTGGTTACATGTGGGGGCAATAACGTACATGGGAGTGTTGGGGAAGGACTGGCGGGCCCGCAAATGGAAGGGCGGCCCGCCAGGCATAACTCAACACAGTGGGTCTCAAACGAACGGCTAGGTGTACAGCAGTGCGGGCTGTGGTGCTGAGGGCCCACATAGTGAGTGAGGCTCATGAAAAAAGGTAAGGTGAAAAAAGTGGGTGCACAGGTGTCAGGCACCTGTGGGCTATGGAGGCTGCTTGATCAAAGGGTTGGGCCGCCCAGTTGGCGGGTTGCCGCTGGGATGAAAGCCGCAGCACAGCGTGTGCCGCAGGCAGATGTGTTTGGAACTGCGGGGCGTGGGGTGCGCTGGCGCCGCCCTGCGGCGCCTGCTGCAACGCTCCACTACAGCCGCTGTGGCAGAGCTGGCACCTCACTCCTCCTCCGGAGTAGAGCGGGTGGTGAGGAGGTCGCGGCCGGCGGGGCCGCTCCCGCGCCCCGCCTTAGGCGAGGCCGGCGGCGCGAGCGGGCCGCCAAACAGCTTAGAGGGGGCCGGCACGGTGGCGGAGCTGGCGCCCTTGGTGGCCTTGTGCTTGCCGCTGGTGGCGATGGTGGCCAGCTCGGGGCGGCGCGAGGAGCTGCCCTTCGAGATGACCGTGGCCCGGCACTCCTGCGATGAAAAGATAGGGTGGGCACACTTTTAGCCGCTGAGCCCAGTTGGCAGGCGGTTGGGCACTGGAGCGCAAGCATGCTGCGGGCGTGCAAGACGAATGGCAGCATAGACAGCGTTGCAGCAATCGCACCACACTGCGTGCCCAGCGTAGCCCACCACAGCATGCCCAGCGCATCTGCAGCACCTCTTGCGGGTAGTCCTGGCCGCTGTGGCCGCCATGACGAATACAATACCACAGCGTGCAAAGCACAGCATGCCCAGCGCACCTGCAGCACCTCCTGCGGGTAGTCCTGGCAGTAGTGGCCGCCGCGCGACTCGCGCCGCTGCAGCGCCGAGCTCATGATCAGCTCGCCCACCGTGACCAGGTTGCGCAGCTCCACCAGCTCTGCAAAGGGAGAAAGGGAGATTAGAGGAGGCAGGGGGGTTCAAGCGAGCCGGGGCAACACCAAGCAGAAGTTTTGCTGTGCGTAGTAAAGCACCCCTGCAAGCTCTCAGGCCAACCGCGGCAAGTTCGACCAAAGCGCAGCGCGCAAGTCATGCACAGCGCGCACCTGTGTTCACGCCGTAGGACTGGCACAGCGCCTTGACCTCCACGTGCAGCTGGCAGATGGACTGCGGCAGGGAGAGGGCGAGGGGGTCGGCAGAGTGAGCAGGGGCAGAGCCAGCAGTGGTGGCATGGCCTGATTTGCGTGGCAGGGCGAGCGCAGCCGCAGCGCCCACACAAGCGCCTGCCTGCAGCGCTCCTGCTGCACCAAGGCCTTGCAAGTGCACTGCCGGCTCCAAAGCAACCTGCCTCCCCTTCTCCAAGCCAGCCCGCACACCTGCAGGGCCGCCTTCATGTCCGCCTGCCGCCGCACAATGCCGGCGGCGCTCCACATCAGCCCCGTCAGCTCCCGCCGCTTGTCCGCCACCCAGGCTACGGCGGAGGCGGGCAGCGGGCGCGGCGCCGCCCCTCCGCTAAAATCAGCGGAGGCGGCGGCGGAGCGCAGCGCGCCGGCGGCGGCGCGCCGAGCATATTCTCCGTGTGCCACTGAGGGGCCCACCGCCCGGTTGGCAAACACCAGGCCCTCCAGCAGGGAGTTGGAGGCCAGGCGGTTGGCGCCGTGCAGGCCGCTGCGGGGCGGGGCGGGGAGCAGGGTTGCAGTTAGAGAAGCCAACCAAGCAGGAATGGTGCTTGAGTGCCACGCTGCGTCGCATCCCTACTGCCGAAGCGCACTCCGATGCCTCAAACACCGCAGCCCAAGGCATACTTCCACCTGCACACACTCGTGCCCCGCACCTGCACTCCGCAGGCGTACAGCCCCATTCGTATCCAAAACGTCCTTAGCCAGGGCACAACAGACACACATCAACAGGAGGAAGCGCGCGCACCTGCAGGCCACCTCTCCGCAGGCGTACAGGCCCATGAGGCGCGTCTCGCCCAGCAGCCCGGTCTGCACGCCGCCGCACAGGTAGTGCTGGGCGGGCACCACGGGGATGGGGTCCTGTTGCAGGGGAGGGAAACAGACAATGGCGGTTAGGTTGTAACCAAGGCGCAGACGTTGAAACATGGCAGTGCTAGGCGGGCACCACTGGGATGGGGTCCTGTTGGGCGGGTGGGGTTGGGAGCAGGGAGCAGGGGGGCGAGAGGATGAACAGGCCGTCTGCTCAGCAGACAGTGCGAATTGGCAGAGCAGATGGTAGCAGAGGATCGGATGTCCACGCACAGGCTCGCTCTGCCCTGAGCCACACCCCCTTCACTCAGCCCACTACCATTCTAAATCAAGACCAGATTGCTTTCACACACACCTGCGTGATGTCCACGCCCAGGCTGGCGCAGTGGGCGGCCACGTTGGGGAAGTGGTCCAGCACGGCGGCGCGCGGCTTGTGAGAGATGTCCAGCAGCACGTGGCTCTCGCCGCGGCCCTGTGCAGGGTAGCATGACAATTGCGTGAGCAAGGCAGACAAGGAGGATGGGGCAAGCTAGGCAGAATAGCAAGGGCAGCTTGCAGCATCAGCCCAGGTAGCTGATCTGCCTCCACTCACCATCATCTCGGCCTGGATGGAGCGGGCCACCACGTCGCGCGGCGCCAGCTCCAGCCGCTTGTCGTAGCGCGGCATGAAGCGCTCGCCTCCTGCAGAGGTTGTGGGTATAACGTTGATTGAGGGGCAAGAAATGCTCGCAGACGAAGGATTGAAACAAACAGACTACCCGCCCACAACAATCCTGAAAACATTCCAAAGCCCTACTCACCCAGGTTGAACAGCATGCCGCCCTCGCCGCGAACCGCCTCGGTGATCAGGAAGGAGCGGCCCGGCAGGGCGCCCGCCCCGCCGGCGCCGTAGCCGGGGCAGGCGGGCGCGTACAGCGAGGTGGGGTGGAACTGCACAAACTCCATGTTGGCGACCGGTGCCTTGGCGCTGCGGAGAGGGAGGGGGCGGGAGGGTTGGAGGGAGGGAGGTGAGTGAACGGAAGGGACGGGAGGGGTTTGGCAAAGGGGTGAATGGAGTGGAGCTGCAGGGAGGTGCAGTACTGCCGCGAGCACAACCTTCAACATGCGCAGCCATTCGACCTGAACCGTCGCACACAATGCAGGTGCTGGGCTGAGCCTGCTAGCGGTGTGCCGCTGGATGCAGTGCTTCATGCCGCACACCGCCCTCACCGGTACGCCATTGCGATGCCATCGCCCGTGGTGACCCCGGGGTTGGTGGTGTTGGGGTACACCTGCCCGGCACCGCCCGTGGCCAGCATCGTCACCGGCGCCACAAAGCTGCGAGCAGAAGTGATATTAGGAGGGTTTGGGTCAGGGCCTCAGCGCAGCAAGGGACTCAGACCAGCAGAGAGCTCTCTAGCACTCAGGTTTTGAAGAGGCAGTTAGAGGCAAGCAAGGCCTGATAGGCAGCTAGACAGCCGCAGCATAGCATGCCGCCCCAACCACATCAGGCACAGCGTGCTCACCGTGTCATGCGCATCTGCTGCTGGTCCAGCACGTCGGCGCCCACGCAGTAGCGCATGCCGCCCACATCTTCGGCTGCAAGGGAGGCAACGAAGAAAAGGTTGGGGTGGCATGAGCAGCTGGCCAAACGCCTGCTCTGAACCTGTCCGTTCACAATGCTCAGCTGTCACCAGCATGGCAGCCAAGAAGATGTGCAAAACGAGCCCATCAGCAACGCACTCAGCAGGTGATGGCCAGGTGGCCAACCGCCTGCTCCGAGCCAGGGGCGCAAGTTGGGTCCACCCAAGTGATCAGTCAAAGCGCCCCTGAATTTGAAACTGGATCTGCACTCACTCAGCAGGTCGGTGGCCAGATGGTGCTCGAAAAACTCGATGGCCGGGTTGGCGCGAGCCGTGGCCACCAGGGCGCGCTCAATCTCCGCACCGGTGGCGTCTGCCGGTGGGGCAGGCAGAGGCGCAGCAGGCTCAGGAGGTTGAGAGCAGCGGCACCCAGTGCGCAGGCAGGCAGAGGGCAGCTGCAAGCGAGCCGTTCAGCACGCTGCCCGCACGCTCACGAAGTCATCCGAGTGGAATGCACCACGCCGCCAACCCAACACCCCGGCAACGCGCCAACCCACCTGCGGCGTGCACGATGCGGCGGGCGGAGTGGCCGCCCTCACGAGTGAGGTGCAGGTCGCCTCCAGAGCTGCGCGTGAACTGCAGGGAATGGTGAAGGGGAGAGGCGGGGAGAGCAGATCAGCAGTGCCGCTTGCAGGCATGTGAAAGAGTGGCTCAGGGCGCCTGGGCAGCAGCTGCAGCGGCCCAGTCATGGCAGGGGCCGAGCGGCAGCAGCAGAGCAGCAGCAGAGCGGCCAGACAGGACCCAGAGGGGTGGGCAAGACGCAGTGTCGCAGCAGCTTATCCACGCACCTCTGCCCCAAACTTGGCCAGCTCCAGCACATAGCGCGGCCCCTCGCGGCACACCACATCCACCGCACTGCAGACAGGATCACATGGCAAGGGAGTGAGGGTCAAGCTGAGCCCCATCAGGCGGGGTTGCGGCAAAGTGCAGCTGCTGCAAGGTGGCTGCAGCAGGCAGACTTAACACTCAAGCTAGAGACTAAAGCGTCACAGCTTTCGGCCCTCTGAACCCAGCAAACCCCATCAGCTAAATCAGCTCACTTGCGGTCGTTGAGCCGGCACCAACCCCAGTTAACCCAGCCCCATTCAGAGACATAACAGAGAGCACAAGCAGCTCACTTGCGGTCGTTGAGCCATGCGCCGGCGACCATTGTGTCGTGCACGTGCGCCTCCACTGAGTCCAGCGGGTCCAGCACCGCGCAGATGCCGCCCTGCATGGTTGAAGCAAACAAACAGCATGGCTTGAGGGGCGCTGCACAGAACGCGGCAGCGGCTCCGGGGCTCGCGCTGAAAGCATGCCCACCCGCCTCCCAGCTGCCTCCCCCTTGGCCTGCAGGTCCCGAGACTCGCACGCCACCCTCAGCAACATTGAGCCGCACCTGGGCGTACGCAGTGCAGCCCTCGTCGGCGGCCGCCTTTGTGATGACCGCCACCCGACCGTACTGAGCCACCTTGAGCGCGTAGCTCAGGCCCGCAATGCCGCTGCCCAGCACGATGAAGTCAAAATGCTCCACAGCGGCAGGGCTGGACGAGGCGCTGCCGTGGCCGTTGAGGCCGGCGCTGCCGTTGCCGTTGCCATTGCCGTTGGGGCCGACGGCTGCCGCAGCCACACAAGCGCGGCGGCCGGCTGCTGCTCCCGTGCGGGGCGCTGCCGGGGCCGCCGAGCGCAGGGCGCTGGTGCCGCTCAAAAAGCTAGCCGGGGCGCCGGCGCTGCCGCTGTTCCAGCGGCTGCTGCCAAAGGGGCGCCCGCGGGGGCCGGCCGCAGGTGCGGGCCGGGCGGCGGCAGCGGCGGTACGGGGTGCGCCCGCCAGAGGGGCGCGCCCGCCGCTGCCGCGGGTGCTCGCGGGGCGAACAAGGGTGCACGCTGCGCACGCCATGGCTGCCACGAGTGCCTCGGGGTTTCAAAAGCCGAGCTGTCGCGTCAAAAGCAGCCGCGCGCACGCCAAAAGAGCTAGGGGTGGCGCTGAGACTGCCGTGCAAAAGAGTCCAAAAGGCTGGGCACGCTTAATGCGTGTTCAGCTGGCAGCCGTACTTCTTGTTCCACACCTGCATGGGAAGGTAATGGGCAGGTGATCAGATCGGGCGGCAAGCGCAGGCGGGAAATCGGCCCGCGAGCAATTGCCGGCACGGCATTTGCTGCGCCACGAGTTGTGACCATTCGTACCCCCGCTGCCCTGCCAGCGCTGAAGAGGCTGCCAGGGATTGCTGCCGATCAACAGGGCTGGGGCTCGCTGCCAGCGCAATGCTCCCAGCTGTCTGGCGCCGCCTGCCGGCAGCGGCCTTGCGGCGGGAGAGAGCAAGCTGGCGGACCCCTCACGCCGCTCGCAGGCGCGGCCCCACCCGCCCTCGCAGCCACTCACCCAAGCGGTCTTTGCCCTCTTGCAGGTCTTGCCCTGCATCGGCGGTGAGCGGATCGATCGGTGATCGGCACAGGCGCTGCCGGCAACTGGCCCTCTCTGGTGAGCACTTGGGTCAGCACCCCCGTCCACACCAGCCCCGCCCCTCACCTTCATGGTGCCTCTACCAGAGCAGCAGGGCCATACTGTGCCGGAGAGCAGGGTGGGTACGCGCTGTGGGCTGCTCACGCGCCACAGTCGCGGGGATTGAGTGAGCGCGGTGGGGAGGGGGTTGGAGCGTGCCAGGGCCCAGGGCCGGGTGCTCGCGGCGCGATGCAATGCCGCTGGGGCGCCTGGGGCCCAGTTTGAGGCCCGGCGCTCATGCAGCCCCGCAGCACGTAGCACGAGCGAGTGTGTCGCTCCTTTGTCCCCTTTTGGCGCTGGCATCGTGCTCTGGCAGACTGCTAGAAAAGATCGGAAGCCACGGGGCCGCCCAACCTGCGCTCCCGCTCGCGTCTGTCTCCGCCTGGCTCGCAGCGGCCCTCTGAGGCCCTGTTTGCCACCGCCAGCGATCACATAGCTCAATCGCAAGCTCCCAAAACCTCTCCGGCCCTCCGCCCAGCGCACCACCGCCGGCGGCGGCGGGCGCCCGTCGCCTTGCCGTTGCCGTCTTGGCACGCCTTTCTAGCGGCCCCCAACGCCAGCCATGGCCCTCTACACGTCGTACTACACGCGCCAGCTGGCGCTGCGCGGGGATGGCGGCGCGGGGCTGGAGCTGCAGCAGGAGGGCGAGAAGACGGTGCAGAAGAGCGTGCCGCGCCGCACCGTCGACTTCATCGGCCCATATGTCACCTGGTTTGAGGCAAGCCTGGCCTAGCCGTGTGTCGTAATGCTGTGATGCATTGTGTGGTAACGCTGGGCCAGCTGCCTGCACTACGAGCCTGGGCATGCCTGAGGCATGCCTGCTCAGTTCAGCTTTCAGCTGTGCTGCCTGGAACCAACCGCTGACCTGCTGCTCTCCACTCCTGCAGCGCCGCTACCTGACCCGCTGCCCCGCCGACGTGCCGGCGCTGCCGCCCGTGGCTGCTGGCGCGCTGCAGCTGCTGCCGCCTGCAGCGTATGCGCACCAGCCTGCCAGCAGCTTTGCAATGAAATTTGCTGGGCAGGCACCCAGCAAGGTGAGGGTGGGGTGAGGGTGGGACGAGTTGGCAACAGTAGCAGCCAGGCCAGGCACAGGGCATTTCACTGCTGACCAGCTGGCCAGCTGCGTGTAGGTCCGTTTGTTCGCCATGTGCACTGCTGCCCAGCCGCTGTTTGGTCCCAACAGCCCTGCCCTGCTCCGACTCCACCTGCAGACGCGCAGCAGCATCAATGTGGCCTTGTGGACGCCCGACGGGCGGCGCTGCCTCACCGGCACTCAGGTGGGTGGTGCAGCATGTATTGCTGACGGTGTGTGGGCGGTGCTGGCTCTCAAGTTGCCTGCTGCCTTCTTCGCGCTGCCTTGCTCGCAACTCTCTACATAGTTCCCTCTTTCTCCCTCGCAACATGTGCTTGCACCCTGAAACGACCCCATCTTCCTGGCTCTTGACACACTGGTTGGCACTTGATTGCCACCCAAAACAACCCCATGTTCCTGCCTCTGCAGGCGGGCGAGTTCACCATGTGGAGCGGCACCACCTTCCAGTTTGAGACGATCATCCAGTCGCACGAAACGCCGGTGGGGGCAGGGGCTGCCAGTGGAATGGGCTGGGCCAGCGCTGCCTGGCCCGTTGCTGTTTGTGCGGTCTGCCTGCATGACGCCCCTGCCTGCCGAACTCTGGCTGCATGCCAGGCTTTGGTGCTGTTGCTTTCAAAGGCTGCATGCCGTTGCCACTGCCCTGCACAGGTGCGCACGATGACCTTCACTCACAATGGCAACTTCCTGGTCTCAGGAGATGATTCGGGCACGGTGCGCTGGGGCGTGCTGGGCCTGCTGAGCAGCTGAGCGATGTGCTGCCGCCTCACGGCCTCAATAATTTGCAGGCCAGTTAGTCCCGGTCATGGAGGCACTGGGCCTTGCTTCTGCCGCTCACCTGTTTAAGCTCGTCACGCCTGCCCTGCCCCGCAGGTATGCTATTGGAAGACAAATCTGGAGCTGGTCAAGTCGGTGGCCATGGAAGTATAATGAAATTAATTCCCAATGCCTGCTTGCTTTTATCGCTGTGCTGCAGGTGCGCTACTGGAAGACCAATCTGGAGCTGGTCAAGTCGGTGGCCGCGCACCGGGAAGCGGTCCGCATGCTGGCCTTTGCGCCCTCGGATTTGAAGTACGCCACAGGCAGCGATGACTCGACGGTTCGGGTGGGTGGCTGGGAGCGGTAGTAAGGCCGGGGGTTGCTCCAAGGTTGGGGTGGAAGGCAAGAGCGGTACCAATATACAAGGTCATCCAAGGCGTGCCGGTGATCTTGTGTGGCAGACAGTTGCCCCTCGTTGAGTGCAATTGCAAGCAGGTCTGCCTGCTGGCCATATGCTGCGCGCAGGTGTGGGACTTTGCGCGGGTGCAGACGGAGCAAGTGCTGGCGGGGCACGGCGGCGATGTCAAGAGCGTGGACTGGCACCCAACCAAGGGCCTGCTTGTCTCAGGTGCGCACTGCGGTCGCCTTGGTTTCCAAGCTGCTAGCCCCCTGCCACTGCATATGCTGCTACCCGCCCTGCCAAGTACAAGCAGTGCCCCCTGCAGATGCACATCCAAGTGCTTCCACCCAATGCCCCGCAGGCAGCAAGGACGGGCTGGTCAAGCTGTGGTGTCCACGATCGGGGCGCAGCCTTGCCACGCTGCACGGCCACAAGGGAACTATCATGCTGGCAAGGAACTGGTAGCGGCTGGTGGCAGTGTGTGGCCGCAGTTGTGCTGTGGTCACCAGATATGGGCTGTGCTGGCCCTATGCACACCCAGGTGGTGCAGGAGGCGCTCCTGCTGTGTTGCAAGCTCATACCTTCAATCCTGAACCCTGCCGTGGCGCCTCACTCCTGAGTGTGCCCGGCACCAAGGCGGCTAACTGTTGGTATGTTCCCTTTCTGCCATTTGCCCCAACCGCAGACCCAGTGGAACCAGAACGGCAACTGGGTCCTCACCGCCAGCCGCGACCAGACGTGCAAGGTGCGCACATGTGCAAGTGCAGCCTGCAAGCTCTCTGTCTTCCATGCATTCCTGGCCAGCTTGCTTGGGCATGCGCGTCTCTGCTCTCCTGCAAATTTCATGGCATGCCTCTATCTCATTGAGGTGCCTTGCCTCCTTGCCTACAGCTATACGATGTGCGCATGCAGCGCGAGCTGATCAGCTTCCGGGGCCACAATCGGGACGTGACCTATGCCGCCTGGCACCCGCTGCATGAGGAGCTGTTTGTGTCAGGTGGGTGGCATGGTGTGTTAGATGGGGTGGTGAGGAGTGTCAGGTGGGTGGCATGGTGTGTCAGATGGGGTGGTGAGGAGCGCTTCTGTTGCACACAATCATTGCATGGCTGCACTAGTCATGTGGGTGGCAGGCAGTGAGCCACCGGCTGCGTCCTGTGGCTGCACAGGGCGAGAGCATGCTGCATGCCCACAGTTGACTATGCAGGTTTCTAGCTGCTGAGTGAGTTGAGATGAGTTGATGACCTGAGTTGCCTCCCGTTGTCAACCGCGCTCCGCAGGTGGTCATGACGGCTCCATGATTTTCTGGCTGGCCAGCCGCCAGGCGCCGCAGGTGCGCTGCTGCATGCATGCCTCCCTGCGCACCGGCTGCTGCTGCTTTTGGCTTGCCCGCCATGGAACGCCAGCCAGCATGGCCTGGGCGGCAGGGCGGGGGCGCCTGCAGACTGGTGGCTGAAATGTTGCTTGTTGTAGGTGTCCGCTCAACAAGGATGTCCTTATTACTACAATGCTCTAGTCTCTGTATTGTAGGCCGAGGTGCGTGGCGCGCACGAGGCCAGCGTGTGGGCGGCAGCCTGGCACCCGGCCGGCCACCTGCTGGCCACGGGGGCAGCCGACTTCGCAGTGAAGTTCTGGTGCAGGCAAGCCATGCTGGTTTGTTGGCGTTGTGTCTTAGTATGATGCTGGTACAGCCGGCCTGCAGGCCGACTTTGCTGTCAAGTTTTGGTGCTGGCAAGCCGAGGCTGCTGAGTGTGTACTGGTGTGTTGGCAGGTTGCTTGCACAGCACAGGAGAGTCAGAAACTCACTGAAGGCAAGAGCAACTGCAGACTGGTAGGCGCACCACACCATCGGAAGCACTCCTGCAGACCGCCCAGCGTTACTGAATGCACCCGCCGCGTTACCTGCCGCGCAGGTGCCGCCCCGGCGACCCGTTTTTCGAGCAGCAGCAAGAGGAGCAGCGGGAGCTGGCTGCCATGGCAGCCGAAGCAGAACCAGTGGCAGCGCCCCGACCCGCCGCCCTGGCCGCACCGGCCGCCACGTTTGGGCCTGCGGGCGCTGCAGCGGGAGGTGCCATTCCAGGAATTGGCGATGCAGTGGCCATGCCTACGCTGCCGCAGGCCACAGCAGTGCTGGATGTGTTTAGCATCCAGCAGCAGCCGTACGACGCTCGCGGCGGGCGGGCGCCGGCAGCAGGCGCGGGACCGGCAGCGGGCGGCCAGCGGTCGCAAGAGGAGGAGCACCGCAGGCAAGGGTGGGGTGGCTGGGGAGAGGCACTGTGCACTCGGCTGGTGTGCTGGCGCTATGTCGTGCTGCAAGGCTAGCTGCAAGGCAGCTTGCATGTGGAATCGTCTGACTGCCCAGCCCTGCCCCCCCCGGTTGTGCCTGCTTGCATGCTGAGTGTGCTGTGCCCTGCTGCCTCCCCCTATCCGCAGGCGGCGGGAGCGCAGCCGGTCTCCCGGTGACCGCAAACGGCGGCGCAGCAGATCGCCGCCAGGCGGCAGGCGAGGTGAGCCTCCTGAACCGCAAGGTGCAAAGGCAGCCTTCCTCCCAATCGGCGGGCGTCCGCCGCCCTTTGGAGGCCCGCCGCCGTTTGCAGGCCGGCCGCCACCGCAGCAGGGCCCGCCGCCCTTTACGGGCCGGCCGCAAGCTTTCACAGGGCCGCCGCAGCAGCAGCCGCAGCAGGGGCTCCCGCCCTTTGGACAGCCACAGCAGCAAGGCCAGCCGCCGTTTGGCCCACGGCCGTTTGGGCCCCCGCCTGGCGGCCGCCCGCCATTTGGCCCGCCACCGTTTGCTGGGCGGGGCCGCGGCAGAGGCCGGGGCCGCTGGTAGTGGCCAGGCTGAGGAATTTTCCTCCATCCCTTCGTCCAAGGCCTCTCTGCACCTCAGATGCCACTTGCATCTGCTTGCACTCGTCAAGTTATGTTACATGCAGGCACGGCGCTGACTGTAACTGTGAACAGGGTCGTTTGCAAAGGAGGCACAGGCGGCTGCTGGTCGGTCGGTTGTGGCGCTGGCGAAAGAGAGTGCCCGACGTGGCCGTTGATGTCGGTCAGTCAAGGCACAGGAAATCCGGTGCCTGCGGGCTGTTGGTCATGAACGCTGTACAGCCGCACTGGGGCGCAGTCAAGAGGGCACGCAGCCCTCGTCACACGGGCAGGGCTTCATGCACAGGAGGGAAGAGGGGCAGGCTGCCCTGCTGCTGCTGCCGCCGCCGCCAGGCAGCGGTTGGGAGCAGCAGGGGGCAGGCGCTGCCGAGTCCTGGCCAGCTTAAGGCTGAGCTGAGGGGAGCAGCCAGCCCGTTTAAAAGTGGGATTGGCGTCGTTCACTTCTTGCCCTTGGCCTTGCTCTTGCTGCCCCCCTTCTCGCCGCTGTGCTGGAAGCAGAAGTCGCTGTTCTCGCCCGCCTTCCTGCATTGGGCAAGTGGGTTGCATGGTTTGCAGTGAGGTGAATACAGCTCAGCAGTCAGCAATATGGCAACCAAGCAGACGTCGGTGCCCTCGCCCGCCTTCCTGCAACGGGAGGAGAGGGGAGCAGGGCAGCAGCGTGATGGTAACTCGGAACGTTGTGGTGGGCCATCATCCTGTGCAGCGCGTCCTCCTGGAGGGGAGGGTTGTGAGGCGAAGGAAAGGTAAGCCCTTTGTGCTGCTGGCATGCTGGCTTCTTGAGGCGGCGTCGGCAGAGAGGCAGGTGCGGTTTGATGTAGGGCCCGGGCCGACGAGGCAAAACCCTAACCATGCAAGCCATGCTGGCATGCACATGCGCCACACCCACGCCAGCGCCCTCCCATGCAGCTGGAGGATGCCAGAAGCTTGCAGCAGGCAAACCTAGTCAGCCGCTTGGCAGCGGCGGGAAGGCACGCCCCACCAGCCCCCAGCTGCAGCCCACCTGGAGCACTGGCTGCCGTCGCTCTTGGTGGCTTGGCAGCGCTTGTCGCCGCTCTCGGTGGTGGCCTCAAGCCCTCCGGCCATGGTTGCTACAGCAGAAGGGAGGGGTGTGGGGAGGAAAAGGAGCGCAAGATCAGGCACGCGCGCTTGGCTGCGGAGCGGCGGTCGGCAGGCGGCAGGCGCCCGCCGTGCCGCCGGCGCTGCCTCGGCAGCCTGCTGGCAACTGCTGAGTTCCTCAGCAACCCCTGTGAGCCTGCTGCAGGGCCCAGGCGGGCCGTGTAGTTTGCCAAGAGGCGTGGACATGCCGAGCAGGGACCCCAGGCGCGCCCTTCCCTCTACTCTGCCTCGGCAGCCCGGCTGTACCCTCCAACATTCTCAGCATCCTATTCCGAGGCACGAGCTGCTGGAGGCACGGCCAGAGAGGGGCCCAGGGCGCCCCACTGGCCGCAAGCCGGCCCCCAGCCGCCCATGCCCTCCAAGGCGCCTCGCCTGCTCTCTGTTACTCGGATGTTCGTCGGGAAGGGTGCTGGGGGGCTTGGAAGCGCAGGGAAGACAGGGGCAGGTGCGGCGGAACCGGCGCGCTTGTGCGCGCATGGGCGGCCGCTGCGCCGTGCGGCCTGCTCCTTCATGTGACATGGCGCGCCGATTGCAGCACCTTACAGCTCTGATTTCAAACTGGATTGTCATGAGGAGGCGCAGCAGACCTGGCAGGCTGTTGTCTAAGCGCAGCGGCAGCGTGGGACGGCCCTCCGAGGGTTGCTGTGTCATGCCTGGAGGAGCCCGTTGGGAAGGGCAGCGAGCTTGCACTGAGCTGCACTTGACTGCCGTTGGCGCTCATGAAGGGCATGTAGCAGGGCATGGCAGACGATGCACAGAGAACCAACCATGAAAGGAATGTCATCAGGAGCATAGGGGGCTGGCCGGCGGCGGGGAGCCCAGCAGGCACACTTATGCGGCAGCCAGGGCCCATGCCCTTTCTGCCATCACCGCCTGCCACTGTGCTGACCCTTTGGCACGCTCTGCACTCGGCCATCACGCCCAACAATGATTGCGTTTGTTACAAGAGACTATGTGATCTCACGAGACTGACAAGGGAATGAAATGTGTGGTTGCAACAGCGCCCTCAATGCATTGGACTTCAGCATGCCATGCTGCCAGCTACCGCCACACCTGCTGGCCAAAGTAGGTCAGCGCTGGCACGCCGCGCACCTGCGCAACAGCAAGGGATGCAGGCAGCAAGAGGTCAACAACGGCCGCCTCCGAGTCAAGTAAAAAATGCGGCGCCTCACTGTGCTGCAGCGTCGCACAGAACCAACCGCCCACACTGGCCAACTGAGCAACGGCTGCTGCCGCTCTGGATCAACCCTGTTCTGTTCTGTAGCGCGACGTGCACCAACCACAGCTGTTTCAGCAGCCCGTCGCACCTCCAGATCGAACAGCGGCGCCTCGATCAGCTGCAGCTGACCCAGCTCCGGGTCGGCCCGCAGCCGCTCCAGCGCCCGCTGCTGGTCAGCGCGCCGCGTCTGCAATGGCAGGACATTCGTGATGCATCTTATGAGTTGCAGGGCAGTGCGGTGTGAGCTGGCGGCCCGAGGATGGCGGCCTTCGGCCACAGACAGGTGAAAATCGACGAGACCCAGACGACCCAGACGACCCAGAAGGCCAGCGAGGCAGCTGCTGCTGCAGGGCAGGGCGGCAGCATGCACTGCAGGGGGCATGCCCACACTGCAGGGGGGCATGCCCAGTGCAGGCAGGCACAGGCAACGAGTACAACAGCCTCCGAGTGCCCATCATGCATGCTGCTGTGTGCCGGCGGGCACGTCACAGACCTGCAAATACTTGTCTTGCAGGCCGTGTGGCAGCACCTGGTTGACTACGAGCGTGCGGATGGGCACCTGCAACAAACAGGTCAAGTGCAGAGGCAAGTGGCAATCGGCATGGCAGCCAGGCAGCCGCAGCAGCATCCAGCAGCATCCAGCATGCACAGACAGGCCACGTGCAAGCAGTTGCTTGCCTGCTCCTTCCGCAGCGCCTCGCTGAGAGGCACATACCCCATTCACACACATCTCCCCACATCGCAGCATGATAACAACGCTCGCCTGCTCCTTCTGCAGCGCCTTGGCCAGGCGGATGGACTCTGCCGCCGCCATGGCGGTGGGGATCGTCACAATCACAAACTCGGTGGTGCCCGGGTTGCGGAACACGTTGCGCGCCTCCGCCATGTAGTCTGCAATGGGGGAGAGGGGGGCGCGATTCATAGCTGAGCAGCAGTGAACAGGTGGAGGAGAGGCCAAATGTTGGTGCTTGAAGTTGCGGAACAAGTTGCTCGCCTCCGCCATGTAGTCTGTGGCAGAGAGGGAAGGACAAAGCAATGTGGGGCTAGGCGGCTGTAGCGGCAGTGGCAGCAGCAACAGCAGCAGCAGCAGCGGCAATGGACGTTGGCCCAAACGAGGCAGCCTGCGCCCTGCCAATAAACAGTGCCTGCTAATAAACCGAGCAGGCCCAGGCCCAAGCCAGCGGCCCACCTTTGAAGGCGTCCAGCTTTTCAGATGAGGCGTCCTTCTCGCTGCTGCCCGAAAAGAAGCCTGTCACACTGTCCTGCACAACAGATACACCCAAACAACGGCCTCAGGGGTAGGTTGGGGTAGAGGCAGGGGACCAATGTGCTATTGGCTGGGCACAGCCACAGCAGCAGCAGCAGCAGCAGCAGCAGCAGCAGCAGCAGCAGCAGCAGCAGCAGC